>Ga0114959_10000266_pt1 | contig 49698 bp, 44 predicted proteins | sample C_130625_EF_Meta_FD_87317 | JGI IMG/M metagenome (GOLD analysis project Ga0114959, IMG submission 87317) | Freshwater microbial communities from Lake Croche, Canada to study carbon cycling - C_130625_EF_MetaG | ecosystem: Environmental > Aquatic > Freshwater > Lake | place: Lake Croche, Canada...
AAGCTGCGCAACCCCGCGGCGCCGGTCGCACCGCCGAGCAGGCGCGCAATATCCTGCTGGCGGTGTGCGTTCACCGGCTCGTTCCAGCGCATCACCGCTGGTAGCCCGAGGCAGGAGGTGATGCCGTGCGGCACGCCGCGGCCACCGCCCAGAAGGTAACCGATGCCGTGGCTCGCGCCGACTGCCACCCCCGACCAGCCACCCATCACGGATAACCACATCGCCTCCTGCGCCATGGCCCGGGCCTGCAGGTCCGCAGGTGTTTGCCGGACCCGCGGCAGCGCCGTGGCCAGCATCTCCATGGCTTGGCGAGAGACAGCATCGGAGAAGGCAGTCCGCTCCGTCGCGCACCAGCGCTCGGCGGCGTGATCGAAGGCGCGGATGCCCGAAGAAAGCAGCAACTCGGCTGGCGTATCCAGCGTCGCGGCTGGATCGAGGATGACCGCGCGGGGCACCTGCATGGAATCGAGGAAGCGGTATTTGCGTCCCTCCTGCAGGTCGGTCACCCCGGCGTGCGGCGCGAATTCGGCGGCTGAAAGTGTGGTGGGCACAGCGATGAGCCGAGGTGTTGGCTCTTCCCGGCGCCAGCCTTCCCGCTGTGCGCCGCGCCCACTGGTGCGGGCGAGCAGGGTGGGCCGGTCGGCGATACCCTGCCAAACGGCGAAACAGGCCACCTTGGCGCCATCGATCACGCTGCCGCCGCCGAGCGTGACCACGCGCTCCGCTCCACTGGTGCGGAGCAGCCCGGCCAAAGCCAGAACGTCCTCAACTGGCGAGTGCGCACGCATGGCTGCCGTCTCAGCGACAAGCCGGCTGCCGATGGCCGCGCGCACCGCCGCGGCGATGCCGCTGCCAGCCAGCGAACGGGTGGTCGCCAGCAGCACTTTTCGGCAATCGGCAAGTTCTTCCGGCAATGCCGCCGCGACGGAGGAGTGATGCACGCGCTGCTGTGCTGGCCATTGATGCACTGTCGGGGCCATGTGGCTGCCTTTCCTGTTTGCGTCCTGGGAAGCCGGTACTAATCGGCAGTGGCACCGGCGGCCTGGACCACGGAAGCCCAGAAAGGCCTCTGCTGGGCGATGAAATCCTCGAAGGCGGCGGTGCTGGCCGAAGGCAGCGCCCGGAGGCCATCGCCCGCGAAGCGTGCCTGCACCACTGGGTCGGCCAAGGCTGCGTTGAGCGCCACGAAGGTTCGGTCGCGGAGCGGTGCGGGCAGTCGGGCCGGTGCCCAGAGCCCATACCAGCCGGCAATGTCGAGCCCAGGCAGGCCGGCCTCTCCCGCGCCTGGGACCCCAGGGATCACCGGCGAGGCGGCGCGGGTCGTGAGGGCAAGCGCCCGCAGTCGTCCGTCGCGCACCTGCGGCAGCACCACCGGCGGGGTTGCGATAATCACCTCGATATCGCCCGCGAGCAGGGCGGTGAGCGAGGGAGCGCCGCCTCGGAAGGGCACATGCGTCCAGTCCAGACCGGTGACCTTGGCGAACATCGCGCCAGCGAGATGGCTTGGCGTGCCGATCCCAGGCGTGCCGTAGTTCCATTTGCCGGGATTGGCACGCATGCGGGCCAGCAGGTCGGCAAGCGAGGTGACGCCGCTGGCCGCACTGACGGCGATAATGGTTGGCAGGTCGCAGACATGGCCGATCGGCGTGAAGTCAGCGATCGGGTCGAAGCTGACCTTCCGGTACATCACCGGATTCACGCAATGGCTGAAATTGCCGCCGAGGAGCAATGTCTCACCATCCGGCGCAGCGCGGGCGACGTATTCCGTGGCGATGTTGGAGCCAGCGCCCGGGCGATTATCGATGATGAGCGTGGCGCCGAGGCCACGGCCGAATGGCTCAGACATCGCGCGACCGATGAAATCCGCTGAGCCGCCCGGGGGAAAGCCAAGCACCAGCTTGACCGCTCGGCCCTGGGCCCGGGCGAGCGCCGGTAGGGCAAGCAAGGCAAGGAGACCACGGCGCCCTGGGCCTGTACCAGGCCACAGCCGCCCGACCGTCGTCCGGACCATTGCTCCCTCCCTTGCTTTGACGCCGCTATGGTGGCGGCAAATGACGCGAAGGGGGAGGGCCATGGCGGCGCGTAAGGTGGTGCTGATCACGGGTGGCGGGCGCGGTATCGGCGCGGCCTCTGTGGCTTTGGCGGCGAAGGCCGGCTGGGATGTGGTCTTTACCTATGCCGGCAATGCCGAGCGCGCGAAGACGACTGAGGCGGCTGCACGGGCGCATGGCGGAGAGGTATTGGCCGTGCGCGCCGATGTCGGTGATCCCGCCGGTATCGCCGCCAGCTTCGCGGCGGTGGATGCTCGCTTCGGGCGATTGGACGGTCTCGTCAATAATGCCGGCATCACCGGGCCGAAGGCCACACTCGCGGACAGCACCGATGCGATCTGGGACCGGGTTCTGCGCGTGAACCTGATCGGCGCCGCCGCCTGCTGCCGCGAAGCATTGAAGCGGATGGGCAGAGGGGGGGCGATCGTCAACGTCTCCTCCCGTGCCTCGACACTGGGTGGGGCGGGCGAGTGGATCCACTACGCGGCCAGCAAGGGCGGGATGGACAGCCTGACCATCGGCCTGGCCAAGGAGGCTGGGCCGCTTGGCATTCGGGTGAATGCGATCAGCCCCGGGCTTATCGAGACCGAATTGCACGCCGCGGCCGGCATGCCGGACCGGGTGGCGCAGATGGTCGGTGGCGTGCCGCTTGGCCGGGGCGGCACGGCGGAGGAGGTTGCCGAGGCGGTGATCTGGCTGCTGTCGGATGCCGCCCGCTATGTCAGCGCCGCGATTATCCCGGTGGCGGGCGGCCGTTGAAGGTCGAACCCTATCGCCAGACGAGGGTTGCTGAGACGGCGTAGTTCCAGACCAGCGTGAGTACGGCCCCAGCGGCTCCCGCCAGGCTCAGTTGCCAGCCACTCTCCTGGACCAGGAGCTGGGCGATGCCGAGATTGGCCGCAACCCCGATGCCGCAGACCAGGTAGAACAGCAGCAGCCCACGCCAGAGTGCCTGACCGCGACGGCGCTCGGCGCGAAAGGTCAAGCGGTTGTTGAGCCAGAAATTGGCGGTCATCGCGAGCAGGGTCGCCAGTCCTTGTGCCACCTGGAAATCGACGCCGAACCCGTCGAGCAAGGCGACCAAGGTCGCCATATGGATGCCCAGTCCGATGGCACCGACGCCGGCGAAGGCGAGAAAGCGGAGTGGCACCAGGCCGTGCATCGCCTTGTCGAACAGCAGGCCGAGGAAAGCGGTCAGTTCGGCAATATCCAGCTTCGAATCGCCTGCCGTGCGTGACCGGAAACGATACGGCAGTTCGACCACCCGCAGCGGACGGCCGATCGAGATCACGATATCCAGTAGGATCTTGAAGCCGCTGCCGGTCAGCCGTGGCGCCACCTCCTCCACCCGGGTACGCCGCATCAGGAAAAAACCGCTCATCGGGTCGCTTAGCGGGACCGGAAGCAGCCGCTGCGCGAGCCAGGCGCCGGCGCCGCTGAGGGAGCCGCGCGCGGCGCTGAATCCGCCATTCGCTGTGCCGCCATCGACATGGCGGCTGCCGATGGCATGGTCGGCTCCGTTTTCGACCGCCCGCAGCATGGCGGGCAAGATCGTCTCGTCATGCTGAAGATCGCCATCCATCACCGCGACAAAGGGCGCTGAGGCACCGAGAAATCCCTCGATGCAGGCCGTGGCAAGGCCACGGCGACCGATCCGGCGGAGACAGCGGATGCGGGGGTCCAGGGCACCCAGGTCGCGCAGGATGGCACCGCTGCCATCAGGACTGTCATCATCAACAAAGATGGCTTCCCAGGGAATGCCAGAAAGGGCGGCATCAAGCCGCTGAACCAGGGGCCGAATATTGGCCGCCTCGCTATAGATGGGGATGATAACCGCCAGCCGGGCAGGCAGCGCCCATGCGCCTTGTGATACGAGCGACGCGGCAAGCGGGATATCCACGTGGATTGCCTCCTCGTGGCAAGATCGCTTCGGCAGAATGGTGATGGCGGTGGCGCGACGGCAGGGGCGCGCTCGGGTTTGTGATCCGCTGGCCTATACCCGAGCCGTGAGGCACGCTCTTTGCAGGCAAAGATGCGTCGATTACTTCCCACCCTCCATTGTCAGGGACCCGCAATGCCTACCACCCATCATATCGCCCCCACTCCCTCCACCATCCGCTGGGGTGCCTTCGACGCGAGCTTCGCGCCGGTGAAGACCGTTGATCCTGGCGACCTGGTCGTTCTGGAATGCGTCTCCGGCGCGCCGGATGTCATGCCGCCGCCCGGCAGCGGGATGAAAATCCCGGACGCTCTTGCTGCCATCCACGCCGCCAACCCGCCGCGCCTCGGTCCGCATATCCTCACCGGCCCGGTCGCCGTGAAGGGCGCCGAGCCGGGCGATTGCCTGCGTGTGGATATCGAGAAGATCGAACTCGGCGCCGACTGGGGCTTTTGCGCCTTCCGGCCGCTCTTCGGCACCTTGCCCGAGGATTTTCCCTATAAGCGCGTTTTGCATATTCCGGCGGACGCGAAGGCAGGCACCTGCCACGTGCCGGTGGGCGGCGGCGTGACGATTCCGCTTTCACCCTTCTTCGGCGTCATGGGGGTGGCCCCACCGGCCGAATGGGGCGCCATCAGCACCAAGGAGCCGCGCGCCCATGGCGGCAATCTCGACAACAAGGAGGTGGGTGAGGGCGCCACGCTCTATCTGCCGGTCTTCGTCGAAGGCGCCAATTTCTCCGCCGGCGATGGCCATGGCGTGCAGGGCGATGGCGAGGTCTGCATCAATGCGCTGGAGATCTGCCTGACCGGTCATTTCCGCTTCGGTCTGGAAAAGGGCGGTGGGGCGCGTGATCCGATCCTGAGATTCCCGCGCGCCGAGACCAAGACCCACTACATTTCCATGGGTATGCACGAGGATCTCGACCTCGCCATGAAGCAGGCGTTGCGCGAGATGATCGCCTTTATCGTCTCCCGCTCCAACCTCTCGGCGGCCGATGCCTATCAGCTCTGCTCCCTGGCCGTGGATTTCCACGTGACCCAGACCGTGAACGGCGAGAAGGGCGTGCACGGCCTGCTGAAGAAGGGCCTGCTGTTCTGACGTTGATCGCGCGCGGCGTCCCGTCCGGACGCCCCGCTGCCTATCATACCAGCGGCCAAATTCTTTGGCCGCTGGTTTGGGCTTTTGCTGGCCCTCAATCGCCGGGCGGAAACCTCCGGTTTCCTGAGGCGCAGCGTTGGCCGCAGCGCCCATTCGGGCGCTCAGCGCGAGTCAAAGCCTCGTGCCGTTGGTATCAGATGCCCAAAGTTCCCGCCTTCGCGGCCGCATAGCGTTTGGCCACTGCGTCCCAGTTCACCACGTTCCACCAGGCCCGGGTGTATTCTGCGCGACGGTTCTGGTAGCGCAGGTAATAGGCATGCTCCCAGACGTCATTGCCGAGCAGCACCCGGCCTCCCTCCATCAGCGGCGTGTCCTGGTTCGGCCGTTGCGCGATGCCGAGCCGCCCCTCAGGCGAGACGGTCACGAAGGCCCAGCCCGAGCCGAACTGCGTGTTGCCCGCCGTCTCCAGCCGCGTGCGCAAGGTCTCGAAGCTGCCGAAATCACGGGTGATCGCCTCAGCCAACTCGCCGCTCGGTGTGCCGCCGGGCCCGCCCATTATCTCCCAGAACATGCTGTGATTGGCATGGCCACCGCCATTGTTCCGGACCGCCGCACGGATCGTATCGGGCAATTCCGCCAGCTTGGTCAGTAGGACCCCAAGCGGCAGGCCACCGATCTGGCCGTGATCCTTGAGCGCCGCGTTCAGGTTGTTCACATAAGCGGCATGGTGCAGGTCATGATGGATCTGCATCGTGCGGGTATCGATCGCTGCCTCATTGGCCTCTGGGGCATAGGGCAGCGGAGGCAAGGTAAAAGGGCCGGCGGCGGGCGCCGTCTGGGCGAAGGCTCGGCTTGCGACCAAAGCCGAGGCCCCGGCACCAAGCAGAAGGCCGCGTCGGCTGGACAGACGCATCGGGCTCTCCTGAGTTAATGGTCCTCATATGGGGACGGTGCCGCCGCTGCCAAGGTTCAGCGGAGTGGCCGAAAGGCAGTGGCCGCCATCGGGTCCCAGGCGACGCTGGCCGGCCCGCCCGGCCTGGGCAGCCGTGTCCCCGGCGGGCGGATGACGATCAGCGTGCTCCCCTCGCCGATTTCGAGGGTGAGCCGCACCCGATCGCCGAGGAAGAGCACGTCCCGCAGCCTGGCCGGCAGCGCGCCCTCCCCCATCTCCGCGGGTGGGAGGGGCGCAACCGCCACCTGTTCCGGCCGCACCGCGAGGATGCAGCGACTGCCAGGGCCGCCGACATCCCCAAGCCGGGCGTCCAAGACCGGTCCACAATCAAGCCGCACCTGACATTCGCCCTCAAACAGGGCCTCGACGGTGCCAGGCAGCAGGTTGCATTCGCCGAACAAGCCGGCCACCAGAGCTGTCTCGGGCGCCTCGTACAGCGCCTTTGGTGTGCCGGTTTGCAGCACGGCGCCAGCCGCGAGGACGGCCACCAAGTCGGCGAGCAGGAGCGCGTCTTCGGGCTCGGTGGTGGCGATCAGCGCTGCCGTTTCATGCAGCACAGGGCGCAGCGTATGGGCGAGGGCACGCCGCTCCCGAGGGGCGAGGCCGCTAAGGGGATCATCCAAAAGCAACAGCCGAGGCGCCGAGACCAGCGCGACACCGAGCCCGGCCAGGCGCTGCCGAGCAGGGGTGAGAAGTGCTGCGCGTTCCCCCTCGAACCCATCGAGCCGCACCCGGGTCAGGGCACGTGCCATGCGCGCTGCGGCCTGGGCCTGCTCCAGCCGAAGCGGCTTCGCCGCCGCGGCGAACAGCGCGGCCAGGGTGTCATCGCCATTGGCCGGCGTCACCCAGGCGATCCCACGCTGGGCCGGCGGCACCGATTCCAGCGCCCGCCCGCCGAGCTGCACCCGGCCGCCGCGCGCCCGCGCCCGGCCCGCTGCGAGGGCGATGGCCGTCCCTGCACCCGAGCCAAGGAGGACCGAGCAGCCGGTTGCCGGGACCTCGAAGGTGAAGCCGCTCAGATCGTGCGGGGCATCGATCGCCTCGAAACGCAGCACCGCTTCCGTCATGTCGTGGCTTCGCCCCCCTGGCCGTCGCCTGTCAACGCTGCACCGGCTTGCCGCCGCGTTCGACCGGCGGTACCCGAAGCTTGTTCCGGCCCACGCTGAGGAAACGCCCCATGAGCGAGACCACCGAACCCACCCTGCTCGCCCATCGTGAGGGCGCGGCCGGTACGCTTTTGATGAACCGGCCGAAGACGCTGAATGCGCTTGATCTTGAGATGATCCGCGCCTTTCAGGCGGCGATCGATGACTGGAAGGGCGATGCCGCCGTGCGGCTGGTCATACTGGAAGGCGCCGGCGGCCGAGCCTTCTGTGCGGGCGGCGATGTGCGCCGCATCCGCGAATTCGCCATCGCCGGAGATACGCGGGGGGTCGAGGCCTTCTTCGCCGAGGAATATGCTGTGAACCGCGGCATCGCGACCTTTGGCAAGCCTTGGGTGTCCCTGATCGATGGCGTCTGCATGGGCGGGGGGATTGGGGTCTCGGCGCATGGCAAGCCTGTGGTGGTCACCGAGCATGCGTTGCTGGCGATGCCGGAGACGGCGATCGCGCTGTTCCCCGATGTGGGTACCTCTTTCATCCTCCCGCGCCTGCCGGGGGCGATCGGCAACTGGCTGGCGCTGACGGGGGCACGGCTGAAGGGCGCGGATGCGGTGCATGCCGGGTTGGCCAGCCATTTCGTCTCTCGCACGCGCCTGCCGGCACTGCGCGAGGCGCTGCTTGGCGGCGATGTCGGTGTCCTGAACACCTTCGCAGAGACGCCGCCGCCGGCGAGCTTCGCCGCGCATCGCGTGGCAATCGATCGCTGCTTCGGCCAGCCGAGCCTACCGGCGATCCTCGCGGCGCTGGCCGCGGAGGGCAGCGACTGGGCGGGTGAACAGATCGCGATCCTGCGCCGGATGTCGCCGACTAGCCTCTGCGTTTCGTTGGAATTGCTGCAGCGGGGCCGGGTGCTCTCGCTGGACGAGTGCCTTGCCGCCGAATTGGCGCTGACCCGCGGTGTCATTCACCGCCATCCGGATTTCCGTGAAGGGGTGCGGGCGGTGCTGGTCGACAAGGGAACGCCACCCGCGCGCTGGACGCCCGAGAGCATCGAAGCGGTTGATATGCGTGCGGTGCAGGGGCTGTTCTGATCGGGCACGAGCGAGCTTGGTCCCCACGAGGCTGCCCGGGCCCGCTCGCTGGGGGTGGCGAGTGTGTCTCAGCCCTGCCGCTGCAAAGGTTCGACTTGTGGCGGTGGACGTGCCTCTTCGGCGACATCCTCGACCCAATGCTCAATGCCGGCCAGCCGGGCGTGGTACTTGACCGCAATCGCCTGTGCGGCCTCGACACCGATACAGGCGAAGCGCAGCGGCGTCCCGGGCTTGAGTTGCGCGAAGCGGGACAGGTCGGCGGTGATGACGGTGGCCAGCTTCGGATAGCCGCCATGCGTTTGGCAGTCTTTCAACAGCACGACGGGGACGCCCGCGCCGGGAATCTGGATGCAGCCGGGCACGATACCGTCCGAGACCACGTTGAAGCCGCGCGCGTGCGGAATGCGTGGTCCGTCGAGCCAGGTTCCCATACGATCGGCGCGATGGGTGACCTTGTAGGTGGTCCGCAGGAAGGTCTCGATGCTCGCAGGGTCGAAATAGTCTTGCTGCGGTCCAAGGACGATACGGAATGGCCAAATGGGCCGCCCCCGGGGGAAGACGCGACGCTCCAGCGCGGCCGGGGCGACGGCGGCAGCAAGGGGTAGGGAATCGCCCGGCTTGATTAGCCCCCCTTCCAAGCCGCCAAGTCTGGAACGCAGATGCGTGGCCAGGCTGCCGAAGCGCGGCGGAATGTCGAAGCTGCCAGCGATGCCGATATACCCCCAGACCGCATCCGGCGCGCCGCCGATGATGAAACGCTGGCCGCGCCGCAGCGAATGCGACTGCCAGTTCGGTAGCTTCTGCCCATCGACGCTCAGCGTGAAATCGCCACCGGTCACTGCGATGCGGCAAGAAGTTGCGGCAACTTCCCACTCGCCGCCGACATGGGCGAACTCCAATCCGGCGGAATCCGCTGGATTGCCCACCAGGCTATTGGCGAAGATGAGGGAGGCGATATCCATCGCGCCCGCCGTGGCAATGCCAAAACGCCGCCAGCCACGGCGACCGGTGTCCTGGATGGTGACGTAAGGACCTGGCGAGACGGCGACCAGCGCCTGCGTCATCTCTCGGTACGGACCATCTCCAGCAGCGCCTCGGGCGACAGGGCGGAGAGGACGTCAAACTCCGCCTTATCGACACGGCGGAACCGCACGCTATCCCCGGCACCGAACAAAAAGGGCTTTTTGCCGTCCGGCTCGAAGGGGCGGAGAGGAGTTTGGCCGATGATATGCCAACCGCTCGGCGTGGTGATTGGCACGATGCCGGCCTGCACCCCACCGATCACGATCGCCCCGATCGGGACCTGCGCCCGCGGGGTTTCCTTCCGAGAGGTATGCAGGGCCTCCGGCAGCCCGCCCAGATAGGGCCAGCCTGGGGCAAAGCCGAGCATGTAGACACGATAAGCCGCGCCCGTATGCAGCCCTATGATCGCTTCTGCGGAGAGGCCGAGCTGGCGCGCGACGTCGGGGAGGTCGTCGGCGAAGGGCGGCTCGTAGAGCACGGGCACGGACCACGCGACAGCAGTTGCGCTGGCCGTCTGCTTGGCGAGTGACATCAGGCCCCGCAAGGCGGCAACCAATGCATCAAACGACATCAATGACGGTTCGTAGCAGATCAGCAAGGAGCGGTAGCTTGGGGCGGTCTCGGTGATCGATTCGAGCTTCGCGGCGCGTACCGCGAGGTCGAGATCAACCACCGCTTGGTTCAACTCGGGCGAAATGCTGTCGCCGAACTCGACCGAGAGGGCGGTATCGCCCAATGGTAGGAATCTAGGGTAGTACAAGCTAGGCCTCCACTTCCCTGAGGGCTGGCGCTGCCCGATTGCGAGCTGATGGGTCCGGGTCCCGGCCCCCGCGCCGTGCAACCAGGATTGCCAAGCGGTGGCGTTGTGGCGGTCGCCGGTGGCCCATATTCACCAAGGTTTTCGAAGTTTCCAACCGTTGAACGCATTTGTAGCGTAAAAAACAACCAGAGAGCGAGTCCGTCGAGCGTTTTGCTAGCGTTGCTAGAGCGCGATGCGTTGAGGCGGAATCGCCGCAGGCGCTGAATCCCGCGACCAAATAAACGATGAAGCAGGGTGCGTGAGCGAATGCGAACGCAGCATGCTCTAGGCGACACGCCAGATCATGCTGGCGATGGGAGATGCCTCCCCGTTCCTTGATATTCGTCGGCCTCGTTGTCCCTGTTCCATGCCTTTGCCTCCGCAAAGGACCCGATGCCCCGTGGCCTCCAGACGATCAATTGTTAGGCAGGCCAGGGGTATCGGGGTTTGTGGTCCTCTTTGTCGCGCGGCGCCGATTCTCCCCCCTTCAGGGCAACGAGGTACCGACGCATCCAGAACGCTGAACCGGGATATCCCGCCGCGGCCTCGTCGCTTTGCCCAAGCCGATCCTGGATGAGCGCGTTGCCATATCTGGCAGCCAAAAAGCCCGCCGCCGGGCGAGCGGCGCTTCTCCCGCCTCAGCGCCCGAGCAGGACAAGGACCACACCCAGGACCACCGTGAGGGCGCCAAGGATCTCGGCCTTGCTCGGCCTTTCCTTCAGATAAAAGCGGCTGAACAACAGGGTGATCAGGATTTCTATCTGTCCGACCGCCCGCACCAGCGCGACCGGCGCCAGGGCAAAAGCCGTGAACCAGCAGGCCGAACCGCAGGCAGAAAGCGCTCCCACCTGGGCGCTCGTTCGCCAGGTGGTGAACACTGCGCGCGCCTGGGCCGGATCTCGGAGCAAGAGCCAACCGCCTTGCATCAGGGTCTGCAGGATGTTGGCCACGACCAGCGTGACCAGGGCCCTGAGGATCGCATCCTCCCCCGGTAGGGCCAGATTGGCAGCCTTGATGAGCACCGAGGTCAGAGCGAAGAAAAAGCCGGCGGTCAGGCCGCAGAGCGCCGCTGGTTGCAGGGTGGCCTGCACCAGATCCCGCCAAGTCGCGGTGCGGCCAGCCAGGGACAGCCACAGCACGCCGGCGAGGCCGATGAGAATGCCGACCGTGGAGAGCGGAGAGATCCGTTCGCCGAGCAGCAGCAGGGCCAATAGAGCGCCTTGGACCGCCTCGGTCTTTGCATAGGCTGTCCCGACCGCGAAGCCGCGGAACCCAAAGGCCATGATCAGCAGGTTCGTCCCAAGGATCTGGCCTAGGCCGCCCAAAGCCGCGAGCAGCAGGAAGCTGAAATTCAGCGGCGGTAACGTGCCGCCGGACAACAGCAAGTAGACGCCGAGGAGGAGCATCCCGACCGGAACGCCGTAGAGGTAGCGGACCACCGCTGCCGCGTTGACCGATAACTCGCCGCGCAGTTTTTGTTGCAGCGCGGTCCGCCAGGTCTGGAAAAGCGCCGCCGCCAGGGTCGCCGGCAGCCAGATCGGTGACAGGATCATGGATGGGCAGCCTGCCGCAGGCGGCGCCTCTCGACCAATTGCCAGCCGGCCCAAGCCGCCGCCAGCGCCAGAACGGGCACGGCGGGGATCTGATAGCGCGGGACATTGAGGCTGAGGGCGGCATAACCGAGGAGGGAAAACCAGCCGAGGCAGAAAGCCGCCAGCCACGGCACCTGCCGCCGCCGCACTGCCCATAGCGTGCCGACCAGCAGCGCCGGGAAGCCGAACACCACGAACTCATCGATCCAGATGCCGCGCCAGACCAGGACCGGCCAGGAGGTGAGCCAGCCGAGCGGATGGGCCAGCATCGCCGACACTAATTCGCCATCGACCAGTCGACGCGCGGCTGAGAGGTCGACGCCTCGTTCGGCGGCAAGGCGCGCGACCCAGGGCTCGTAGCGGTTCTGGCCAATATCGTAGAACCCACCAGGGGTCACGACATCGAACCGGCGCCAAACCTCAGGGGGGAACAGCCGCGCCGCCAGGGCATCACCGATGCCTCGTGTCCAAAAGACCCAGCCACAGAGGAGTTCCGTGGGTGTCATATGGACAAAAACCTCACGGGTCGAAAGCGCGAGGCCGCCACGCTTATCGGTTAGCGCGAAGTTGCCATTTGCTGCGCCATTGCGCGCCACCCAGCCGAGGATCGGGATGCCGGCGACCGCCAGTCCGAGCCAGGTGCCGCGTGGCCGCATCCGGCCGCTGAGAAGCGCAAGCGCCGCCCCCAGCACCACGGCCCAGACCCAGATCGCTTTGGTCAGGACCAAGGCCGCCGCTGCCAGGCCTGCCGCGATAGCCCGGCCGTGCGATGGCGTCCGCAGCCAAGCCACCAGCGTCGCCAGCAGCAGTGCCAAGAGAAAGAGCGCAAGATGATCGGACAGCACCTCCCACCTGCCGCGAAGCATCTGCAGGTTCAACGCGACGTAGCCGAAGCCGATCGTCCCGGCGAAGACCGCGCCGGTCAGACGCCAAGCGGTCCAGCCAGTCAGGGCCGCGGCACCGATGGCAAGTATCACATTCGCCCATTGCGCCGGCCGAAACAGCGCCGGCTCGCAGGCTGCGCCCGGCAGCAGGCAAGACGGGGCCAGGCGGCCGAGCGGGGTGGTCGCCATCAGCCCCGCGAGTAGCAGCGGATAGCCGGGCTCCCGTCCCGCCGCGGGCAGGCGACCGGTGGTCCGCAACTCCTGGGCCGCGCCGAGGTACTCGCGGGCATCGCCGCTCGCTTCCCCACCGGCGCGGAACCCAATGTTCAAAACCACTGCTAGAAGAAGAATGGCAAGCAGCGTCAATGGCCAAGCGATACGACGCATCAGTTGGCGTCGAGCTCCAGCCCTTCTTTACGGATGATGCCGCGCCACTTCTCGATCTCTGCCGCAACGAAAGCGTCGAACTGGGTCGGCGTCACTTGAAAGGGTGCTCCGCCCAGTTCCTCGAAGCGTGCCTTGGTCGCCGGCAGGGCGAGAAAGTCACCGATCGCGGCATTCAAGGCGTTGACGATTTCGGGCGGCAGGGCGGCCGGGCCGAATAGTCCGAACCAGGTATTCACCTCATAGCCCGCAAGTTCCGGCAGGCTTTCGCGCATGGTCGGCACATCAGGAAGTTGGCCATTGCGTTCGAGACTGGTCACCGCAAGCGGGCGCAGTCGTCCGGCCCTGATCTGCTCCATCACGCCGGTCAGATTGTCGATCAGGAAGCCGACATTGCCGGCCAGCAGATCGGTCTGGGCTGGCGCCGAGCCGCGATGCGCGATGTGAATCGCCTCGACATTCAGCAACTGCAGCATCCAGACCGGCGAGAGATGGGTCGATTGCCCGGCGCCTGTCGATGCATACGCGATCTTACCGGGATTGGCCCTTAGCCAAGCGGCGAACTCGGGCATTGTCCGCACCGGATTCGTCGCATTGACCACCAGCACATTGGGGCCGCGGATGGTGCCGGCGATATTGCTGAGCTGATCCGGCCGGTAGGGCAGGTTGCGGAACAGCGAATAGGCGATGGCCTGCGGCCCGATATTCCCCTTGAACAAGGTCAAGCCGTCGGGCTTGGCACGAACCACCTCGAGCGTGCCGATGGTGCCGCCCGCACCGGTGCGGTTCTCCACCACCACCGGCGTTCCCCAGCGGCCCTGCAGATACTGCGCGACAAGGCGCGCCATCACATCGGTTGTCCCACCGGCGGCCGAACCGACGACGATGCGGACCTGCCCTCCTGGCTTCCAGGCTTCGGCCCTGGCCAAGGCCGGCAGCATGGCCGGCAGGAGGAGAGCAGCCCGGCGCTTCAGCATGGTTCAGCTTGCCTCCATCTGCAGGCCTTCCTTGCGGATGACGCCGCGCCACTTGGCGATCTCTCCATTCACGAAGGCCGCATAATCTTCGAGCGAGCCATAGAGCGACACGCCGCCCATCTCTCGCCAGCGCGCCTTGACCTCATCGGTGGCCTGCCATTGCCGCATGGCCTCGTTCAGGGATTGCGCGATGGCCGGGGGTGTGGCGGCCGGGGCGAAGATTCCGAACCAGGTATTGACCTCGAAATTGGCCAAGGCCGGCATTGTCTCCCGCGCTGCCGGGATATCGGGCAGCTGCGGATTGCGCTCGGCGCTGCTGACGGCGAGTGTCTTCACCCGCCCGGCTCGGATCTGCTGGATGCCGGAGGTGAGGTTATCCCACATGTAGTTGATATTGCCGGCGACCAGCTCGATCGCCGCCGGACCGGCGCCGCGGAAGGGGACATGGATCGCCTCCGTGCCGGTCAACTGGTTGAACCAGACGCCGGTCAGGTGCGGTGATTGCCCGACCCCGGGGGAGCCATAGCTGAGCTTGCCTGGGTTGGCTTTCAAATAAGCCACGAATTCGGCCATCGTATTGGCGGGAACCGAGGGATGCAGGACCAGCACATTGGTGCCGCGCACCGTGCCGGATATCGGCAGCAGGTCGGTAGGCTTGAACTGAAGATTGGTGAAAAGCGAGTAGCCGATCGCCTGCGGCCCGATATTGCCAAGCAACAGGGTTTGACCGTCCGGGGCCGCGCGCACGACCTCCATGGTTCCAATCGTACCGCCGGCGCCCGAACGGTTTTCAACCAGGCAATTTTGACCGAAATAGCTCTGCAGAAACGGGGCGAGCAGGCGGGCGCTGATATCGGCGGTGCCGCCCGGGGCGGCAGGGACGATGATCCGCAGCGCCTGGCTTGGTTTCCAGCCCTGGGCACGGCCAAGGATCGGCGCGGCGATCAGCCCGGGCAGCGCGAGCGTGATGCGGCGTGACAGCATGGGCGTTCTCCCGGCCAGATTGCGTTTGGCAATGTTTTGCGCCGATTGCCGTCGGAGGGAAAGCCGAAACGGGTCGTCACATCGGCCCGGAGGATCATCCGATCCTTCGCCCAGCCTCAGCCGCCGACCAGGCGGGCAACCGCAAAGGCGACCGCTGCCGCCGCACCGCCAACGGCAAGTGTCTGCATCGCGCTGGCCAGCGGTGGTAGGCCGGTCACCGTGGCCTTCAGCCAGCCAAAAACAAGCAGCGCGAGGCCGGTCATTGCGCAACTGACCAGCAGCGCCGGCCGGGTCTCGGTGAACACGAAGTACGGTGATAGGGGGATCAGCCCACCGGCCACATAGGCGCCGCCGATCGTGGTGGCCGAGCGCAGCGCCCGGCCGGCCGCCGGCTCGCTCAACTCCAGCTCGAAGCGCATCATGAAATCGACCCATCGCCGACGGTCGGCGGCGATTGCCTCGGTCGCCCGCGCCAAGGTCTCGCCCCTGAGGCCGTAGCGATGGAGGATTGCCGAGACCTCCCACTTCTCGCGCTCGGGGTACGTGTGTGTCTCGGCTTCCTCCCGCTTCCGCTCGGCTTGGAAGTGCTGCGCGTCGGTCCGGGCCGCGAGGTAGCCGCCCAGGCCCATGGCCACGCAACCGGCGGCGATTTCCGCCAGGCCGGCAGTGACGATCAACCCATTACTGGCCACAGCGCCCGAAAGGCCGGCCGCCAGTGCGAAGGGCACGGTCAATCCGTCGGCAGTGCCGATCACCAGATCGCGGACAGTCTCAGAGCCAGTGAAATGCTGCTCGCCCTCCGGCGGCCCCGGGGGGCGCGGCGGCAGTCCTTCGCGGTAGGGGGCGGGCTGATCCATGCTAGGCTCATACCCCGTGGGCTATCGCCAGGGCCAGCACCGCTTTGCTGCCCGCCGGTTGCCGCTCTGCCGGCCGGGCCGTATAGGGCGGACGAAAGAGAGAGTCCGCCGCCGTGGCCAGCACCGCCCCTCTTCCCGAAGCCGCCAACCCGGCGCTTAGCACGCAGGCTGAGCTCTTGGCCCGCCCGCTGACTGAGGCCCGGCGCATGGCCGATGCGATTCGGGCGCTCGCCATTGACGCGGTTGAGCAAGCCAAATCGGGCCACCCTGGCATGCCGATGGGGATGGCCGACGCGGCGACAGTGCTCTTCTCGAAGTTCCTTAAATTTGATGCCGCCGACCCGCGTTGGTCGGATCGCGACCGTTTCGTCCTCTCGGCCGGCCATGGCTCGATGCTGCTATTCGCCCTGCTGCACCTCACGGGCCATGCGGGGATGGAGATCGAAGAGCTGCGCCGGTTCCGGCAACTGCATTCGGCCGCCGCCGGGCATCCGGAGTTTGGTGAGCACCCGGCGATCGAGACGACAACCGGTCCGCTCGGTCAAGGGCTTGGCAATGCCGTCGGCATGGCGATTGCGGAACGTTTGTTGGCGGCCCGCTTCGGTCGCTCCCTGGTTGATCACCGAACCTGGGTGATTGTCGGCGATGGTTGCCTGCAGGAAGGCATCAGCCATGAGGCTGCTTCCCTGGCCGGCCATCTCCAGCTCGGCAAGCTCTGCGTCCTATGGGACGATAACAGCATCACCATCGACGGCAGCACAGCCATTGCCACCAGCGATGATGTGCTGAAGCGGTTTCAGGCCTATGGCTGGGCGACGCGGCGGGTGAACGGCCACGACCCAGATGAGGTGGAGACGGCGCTCGCCTGGGCCAGCCGGTCGCGGCGCCCAACGCTGATCGCTTGTCGCACCATCATCGGCTTTGCGGCCCCCAGCAAGGCTGGTACGGCGGCGAGCCACGGCAGTCCGCTCGGTTCGACGGAGGCCGCTGCCGCCAAGGCGGCGCTCGGCTGGCCGCATCCGCCCTTTGAGATTCCGACAGATCTGAAGGCGGGCTGGGAGGCAGTGGGCCGGCGCGGTGGGGGGACCCGTCGCGCCTGGCTGAAGCGGCTGGCCAAGCATCCCATGCGCGCGGAGTTCGACCGGGCTATCGCCGGCCGTCTGCCGGAGACTTGGCACGAGCCCCTGGCTGCCCTCCGTGCATCGCAGGTGGAGGAAAAGCCGAAGATCGCCAGCCGTATCGCGTCGCAACGTGCGCTGGAGGCCCTGGTGCCGGCGATTCCGGAAATGGTCGGCGGCTCGGCCGATCTTACCGGCTCGAACAACACCAATGTCAAAGGCATCCCCGCCATCGGGCCTGGGAATTTTGCCGGCCGTTATATCCATTACGGCGTTCGCGAGCACGGGATGGCGGCGGCGATGAACGGCATGGCGCTGCATGGTGGGATCATTCCCTATGGCGGCACCTTCCTTGTCTTTGCCGACTATCTGCGCCCGGCATTGCGGCTCGCCGCCTTAATGCGCCAGCGGGTGATCCATGTGCTGACTCACGACAGCATCGGCCTCGGCGAAGACGGGCCGACGCACCAGCCGGTCGAGACACTGGCGAGCCTTCGCTGCATCCCGAACCTGACGGTCTATCGGCCCGCCGATGCGATCGAGACGGGCGAGTGCTGGGAGTTGGCCATCAAGCGCAACGATGGGCCTAGCGTGCTGGCGCTCTCGCGGCAGAACCTCACGCCGTTCCGTACCGACCATGGCGAGAACCGCTGCGCCCGCGGCGGCTATGTGGTGCTTGAGGCGGAGGGGCCGAGGCGGGTCACGCTGATTGCCAGCGGTTCGGAAGTGCAACTCGCGCTGGTTGCTCATGCCGCCCTTGCGGCAGAGGGGATCGCGGCCGCCGTGGTCTCTCTCCCCTCGTTCGAACTCTTTGCCGCGCAGGACCCGAGCTACCACGCCGAAGTGCTGGGCAACGCGCTTCGCGTCGGCATTGAAGCCGCGATCGGCTTCGGCTGGGACCGCTGGCTTGGCCCCGAGGGAATCTTCATAGGCATGAGCGGCTTCGGCGCGAGCGCGCCGGCTGAGGATCTTTTCAGACATTTCGGGATTACCCCGGAGGCGGTGGTCGCCGCAGTGCGCAAACGCCTGGGCTAAAACCGGACAACACCGAAAGGAAGCGGGACTATGGCCGTTAAAGTTGCGATCAACGGGTTCGGGCGGATCGGCCGCCTGGTGCTGCGCGCTGCTATCGAGAGTGGGCGCAACGATGTCGAGTTCGTGGCAATCAATGATCTCGGCTCGGTCGAGGCGAATGCTCATATGCTGCGTTACGATAGCGTGCATGGGCGTTTCCCGGGCGAGATCGGAGTCGACGGGAACAACCTGCTGATCAAGACGCATGGCCGCACCTATGCGCCGATCAAGGTCTCGGCGGAGCGTGACCCGACCAAGGTGCCCTTCCAGGGCGTCGATGTGGCGATGGAATGCACCGGGATCTTTGCCAGCAAAGAGAAGGCCTCAGCTCTTATCACTGCCGGAGCGCGCAAAGTGATCATCTCGGCGCCTGGAGATAACGCCGACGCGACGATCGTCTACGGTGTCAACCATCACACCCTGACCAAAGACATGACGGTCATCTCGAACGCCTCTTGCACCACCAACTGTCTCGCTCCGGTCGCCAAGGTGCTGAACGATACGTTCGGGATTCTGCGGGGCTACATGGTCACGATCCACGCCTATACCGGCGACCAGAACACGGTCGATACACTGCATAAGGACCTGCACCGGGCGCGCGCGGCGGCCGTCTCAGCAATACCGACTTCGACCGGCGCGGCCCGGGCGGTTGGCCTCGTCCTGCCCGAGCTGAAGGGCAAGCTGGATGGCACCGCGATCCGCATCCCGACACCGAACGTGTCGCTGATTTCGCTCGACTTCGTCCCTGCCAAGTCGGGCGTGACGAAGGAGGCCGTGAATGCAGCGATGAAGGCGGCCTCGGAAGGTACGCTGAAGGGCATCCTCGGCTACAATACCGAACCGCTCGTCTCGATGGATTTCAATCACAACCCCGCCAGCAGCACCTTCGATGCCACCCAGACCCAAGTGGTCGACGGCAGCCTCGTGCGGGTGCTGTCCTGGTATGATAACGAGTGGGGCTTTTCCAACCGGATGAGCGACACCGCCGCCCTGTTCGGCGGCCTCTAAGCCCCGATGCCGGTGCTGCCCCGATCAGGGCAGCACCGGCCCCCGACCCGCCCCGGAGCCACCGATGTCCGCGTTTCGTACCCTCGACGTCCTTGCTCCCAAGGGCAAGCGGATCCTGTTGCGTGCCGATCTGAACGTCCCGGTACGCGACGGTGCGATCACCGACCGGACGCGGATCGAGCGGCTCTGTCCGACCATTGCGGAACTTGCCCGCAAGGGTGGGCGGGTGATCATCTGCAGCCATTTCGATCGGCCCAAGGGCAAGCGGCTGCCTGAGATGTCGCTGCAACCGATGGCAGCTGCTCTGGCGGAGGCGCTGCGCCGTCCGGTGGCTTGGGTCGATGACTGCGTAGGCCCAGCGGCGGAAGCGGCGGCTGCGCGCCTGGCCGATGGTGAGGTGCTGCTGCTGGAGAACACCCGCTACCACGGCGGCGAGGAGAAGAACGACCCGGCGATGGCCGCCGGCCTTGCCAGGCTGGCGGAAGCCTACATCAACGACGCCTTTTCAGCAGCGCATCGCGCCCATGCCAGTACCGAGGGCGTGGCGCGTCTGCTGCCGGCCTATGCCGGGCGGCTGATGCAGGCCGAACTGGAAGCCCTCGATGCGGCGCTCGGCAATCCGAAGCGCCCGGTGGTGGCGATCGTCGGCGGCGCCAAGGTCTCGACCAAGCTCGACCTGCTCGGCAACCTCTCAAAGCGGGTGGATGTGCTGGTCATCGGCGGTGCGATGGCCAATACCTTCCTCGCCGCGCAGGGCCACGCCCTTGGCAAGTCGCTGCAGGAAGCAGAGATGCACGGGACGGCGCGGGAGATCCTGGCGGCGGCCAAGGGGAATGGCTGCGACATCCTGCTGCCGTTGGATCTCGTCGTCGCCGGCGCCTTTGCCGCGCATGCGCCGCATCGGACGGTTGGGCTCGATGCGGTCCCGGCTGAGATGATGGCCCTCGATGTCGGGCCGCAGACGGTGGGCGCTATCGAAACACGGCTGAAGCAGGCCGCAACCGTCGTCTGGAACGGTCCGCTCGGGGCCTTTGAAATCGCGCCCTTCGATGCGGCGACGGTGGCGGTGGCACAGTCGGTCGCGGCGTTGACCGCCGCCGCGGGGCTGCGCTCCATCGGCGGGGGCGGCGATACCGTCGCAGCGCTGAAGCACGCCGGGGTCGCTGATCGCATGACCTACGTCTCGGCAGCAGGCGGCGCTTTCCTCGAGTGGCTTGAGGGCAAGGAATTGCCGGGTGTCGCCGCGCTGACGGCTTGACGGCCAGCGCCGGCTTCCGCCTATCGACTGGAGCCGAGCTTGAGCGCCAGCAGCAGGATCCCCACAGCGGCGAGCGCGAAGGCGCCGCCGCCGCCGACCCAGGCGATGGCGAGCCCGATAATCACCGGGCCGAGCGAGTGGCCCAGATAGAAATGAAAGGCGTGCAAGGCGACTGCGGAGCCGCGCGCTTCCGGGGCCACTTCCGTGACCCGGGTCTGGATCGTGTTGTGAATCATATAGAATCCAACGCCTAGCGCGAGGCCGAGGCCGATGAAGAGCCCGCTTCTTGGTACTACAGCCATACCGGCAAGGGCGAGGGCAGCAATTCCGCCGCCCAGGAAGACCATACGCCCCTGGCCCAGCCGGGCGAGCAAAGCCTTGACGATCGCCGCGTACACAAAACCACCCGCCCCGAAGGCGGCGACGGTTAATCCAGCCTCAACAATCGCCCCGCCGCCGCCGCCGATCCCGCGCGCTTGCAGCATCGGCGCGAGCCAAGGGAAAATACCGAAGATCAGAATGCCCTCGATCATGACCGAGGCGTAAAGCAGCCGCGCTGCCGGCAGCTTCAGGATAGCCCGATAACGGGACACAGCGCCCAGCGGTTCGAAGCGCTGGCGCTGTTCGGGTGGTCCCCCCATGGGGACGAAACAGAGCAGCACGGAAGCGAGCAGTGCAACGGCGCCGCACAGGCCGAGAACGCCGCGCCAGCCGAGAGAGCCGGCGAGCAATCCGGCCAGCGCGCCGCCGCCCACTTGCCCGGCGATGCCGAAGGCAACGAGCTTTGAGAGGGCAACCTGCCTTTGGCCGAGCGGGAAGGCATCGCCCACCGTGGCGATCGAAAGCGGCATGATACCGCCCGCCGCCATGCCGGTGACCGCCCGCAACAGCATGAGTTCGTCGAGCGAGCGGGCGAAAGGGGCAAGCAAGGCGAAGCAGGCAACGAGGAAGAGCGCGAAGCGAATGATTCGTCGCTTGCCGAGCGCGTCGCCGACCGGCCCCAAGATGGGCTGCACCAAGGCGAAGGGTACGGCGAAGGCTGTGGCAAGCAGGGCGGTGCGGTCGGGCGTGGCGGCGAATTCTTCGGCAAGCACCGCAATGAAGGGATCGGTGACACGGATCGAAAGCGTGCCGGCGAGGTTGGTCAACCCCAGCAGCACCAGGAAGCGCAACTGCGCCGAAGTCAGGTCGTTCGCCATGTCGCGGGCCGATGCGATCGTCGTCGTGTCCGCCCGCCTTATCCGAGCCCGGCGGCGACTCGGGCCACCAGCGCCTCGCGCTCCTGGCGCATGGTTGCACCGCGGGTGCGCGCGGCGGCGAGGACTGACGCCGGCGCGCTGTCCGGGCTACCGGCGCTGAACGGCGGGGCCGGGGCATATTCGATCTGCAACTGGATCGCCTGCGCGACCTCTGGCCCGGCGATTTCGGCGGCGATGGTCAGCGCGAAATCGATCCCGGCGGTAACGCCGCCGCCGGTGAAAAGCTGGCCGTCGCGGACCACCCGTGATGCCTCCGGTATCGCACCGAGAGCGCCGAGGAAGTCATGGCTTGCCCAATGCGTGGTCGCGCGTTTGCCGCGCAGCAGGCCCGCCGCGCCCAGCACGAGCGAGCCGGTGCAGACCGAGGTGAGATAGCGAAGGGCTGGCGCCTGGCCGCGCAAGAAATCCAGGACCTCGGGATCCTCCATCAGCGCTGCGACGCCGGGGCCGCCAGGCACGCAGAGAAGATCGAGTTGCGGGCAGTCGGCAAAGCCGGTGTCGGCCAGCAGCGTCAGGCCGGTATCCGCCCGCACCGGGCCGGCCGTCTTCCAGACGGTCCGCAGCGTCGCCCCGGGCAAGCGAGACAACACCTCGAAGGGCCCGGTCATGTCGAGTTGGGTGAGGCGGGGAAAAAGCAGGAAGCCGATCAGCACGCGGTGTCTCCTTGCCAGGCACGGTAATCTGCGGCGGTGTCGACATCGCGCAATCGCCGTACCAGTGCGACCGGGTGGGGTACGCAGTTGGCAAGGGTATCCGCGAGGGCGTGCGGCGTCGACCAGCGAACCGCGGCAAAGGGGCTGGCGGGTCGGCGGCGGCCTAAGCCCACCAGCCAATAGCCGCCGTCCTCGGCTGGCCCGAATACCGCCCGGGCGTGGCCGAGCGCACGGAAGGCGGCGGCGATGTCAGCTGGCCGGACGCCTGGGATATCGCCACCGATCAACACGGCACGGCGATGGCGGGCCAATGCGCGCTGCATGCGGGCGCCTAGGTCGCCCGGCCCTTGTGGCCGGCTTGCCAGCGGCCAAGGCCAGCGAGGACGGTCCGGCGTTGCGACGATCTCGGTCCGCCATCGCCGGTCATGGCCAAGCTCGCGGATCAGGCGGCTGAGCTGCGCCCGATGGAAACGCAGTGCGGCCAGTTGTCCGATCTCAGCCGCCAGCCTGCGCTTGACGGTCCCCAGCCGGGGCGCTCGGACGAACAGAATCAGCGTATCGCCCCTCACCCGTAGAGCCTTTTGATCGTTGTCGGCGAGATGCCGAGAAACCAGAGCAGTAAGCAGAGCAGATTGCGTGCCGATCGTCGCCACCATCCCTCTCGCTGCCATCGCGTGGCGGAGGTGAGCGCCGCGATCGGCAGCGCCCCCAGGCGCGACCGGCCGAGGCGCCTCACCAGATCGACATCCTCCATCAAGGGCAAGGGCCGGAAGCCGCCGAGTTGGGTGTAGAGCGCTTGCGAAATGAGCAGGCCCTGATCGCCATAAGGCAGGGCAAATAATCGGCATCGCCAAGCGACCAGCCGTTCCAGCCTGCGGGCCTGTGACCCGGGGTCGTCCAGGGCGAAGCGGAAATACCAAGCGCGGTCCGGTTGGCCGATGGCCGGCTGGATGGCGGCCCACCAGCCTGGTGCGAGCCGGGTATCGGCATGGAGGAAGAGCAGCCATGGGCTTTGAGCCGCGGCGCCGCCGGCGGTGAGTTGCAGGCCACGGCCGCGCGCGGCGACGATGACCCTGGCTCCGGCGGCCCGGGCGATCGCGGCGGTGGCGTCCGTGCTGCCGCCGTCGATGACCAGAATCGGCGCCTCGGCTTCCGCGCAGGCGGCGAGGGTGGGCCCGAGGACCGTCGCAGCGTTCAAAGCCGGGATCACGATGGTCACCGTCTGTTCCAGGGCTTTTTAACCTTCTGTTCCTAATTTGTTCTTGACTCTTGCTGGCGACGTCGGCAGGCTTATTCGGGGTATACGAGGAACTCTTTCATGCCTGACGGGCTTTCGGTGTCGGTCGAATCGCTGGCCCCACGCAAGGGGCGCGGCGCTGTGACAAACCCGCCGGTTCGCTTTGAGAGCACGGCACGAGAGGCCTTCGACGATGGCTGGGGCAGTCTGGCAGATTTCTCCGACCTACCGCCCCTGCCGACCACGCTGCTCCGGGAGCGGTCGCGCAGTGCCATGGCCTGGAATGAGAGCCCTGACCTCGGCTTCGACCGTTCGCTCAACCCGTATCGCGGCTGCGAGCATGGCTGCATCTACTGCTACGCGCGGCCAAGCCATGCCTATGTCGGCTACTCGCCGGGCCTCGATTTCGAGACGAAGCTGCTGTTTAAGCCGGACTTGCCAAGCTTGCTGGAAAAGGAGCTGTGCAAGCCCGGCTATGTCGCGAAACCGGTCGCGCTCGGGGCCAATACGGACCCTTACCAGCCGATCGAACGGACCTTGCTGATCACCCGGCAGATCCTGGAAGTGCTTGAGCGCTTCGCCCACCCCGTGACGATCGTCACAAAATCCGCCGGCGTACTCCGCGACATCGACATTCTGGCCCGCTTGGCCCAACGGAATCTGGTGCATGTCTGTCTGTCGGTCACGACGCTTGACCCCGCCTTGGCGCGCCGCATGGAGCCCAGAGCGGCAAGCCCGGCGCGGCGCCTCGCTGCCCTCCGCAGTTTGGCGGCGGCGGGAATTCCGACCGGTGTCCTGGCAGCGCCGATGATTCCTGGGCTGAACGACGCTGAGTTGGAGCGGATTCTGGCCGCCAGCCTGGAAGCCGGCGCGACGCGGGCCGGATATGTGTTGCTCCGCTTGCCGCATGAGGTGGCGGGGCTGTTTGAAGCCTGGCTCAAGACGCATATGCCGGATCGGGCGGCGCGGGTGCTGGCGCTGGTGCGAGAGACGCGGGCAGGCGCCCTTTATCGTTCAAGCTTCGGGGAGCGGCAGACCGGGACCGGACCCTATGCCGATCTACTGGCGGCCCGCTTTCATCAAGCCGCGACCCGTATGGGCCTGGCAGGGACCAATGCACGCTCCCAGCCGCTCGATTGTAGTCAATTCGCCCCCCCGACCACCGCCACGCGGCCGCGGCAGTTGGCGCTGCTCTGAGGGGGGTGTCGCGGCGCGGCTTTCAAAGCGGCCCGCCTTGCGCTAAACGCAGCCGCTTGACGTCGCGGCGTGCTGCGGGCGTGGTGGAATTGGCAGACACGCTGGATTTAGGTTCCAGTGGCGCAAGCCGTGGGGGTTCAAGTCCCTCCGCCCGCACCATGGCCCGCCGCTTTTCGTTTCGGATCGGATGGATAAAAAATGCAGGTCACCGAGGTCGCCAATGAAGGGCTGAAGCGCGCCTTCGCCATTGTGGTGCCGGCTGGCGATATCGCGGCGGAGCGGTCCAAGCGGTTGGCCGAGCTTGGGCGAGAGCTGCGTCTGCCGGGCTTCCGTCCGGGCAAAGTGCCGCCGAGCGTGGTGCAGCAGCGCTACGGCCAAGCCGTCATGGGCGAGGTGCTGGAACAATCGGTCAACAGGGCGACCCAGCAGGTGGTGGCTGATCGCGGCTTGCGCCCGGCCCTGCAGCCGAAAATCGAAGTGGTGAATTTCGCGCCCGACAGCGACCTCGAGTTTAAGGTCGAGCTCGAAATCATGCCGGACATCCCGATGCCTGAGTTCGGCGGGATAGAGATCGAGCGTCTGAAAGCCGAGCCGACCGAGACGCAGATTGCCGAGACGCTCGGCACCATCGCCAGCCGCAACCGCACCTTGACCGAAGTGGCCGAGACCAGGGCGGCCGCCAAGGGCGATGTCCTCATCTGCGATTTTGTTGGCCGCATCGCCGGCGAGGATGGCGAATGGCAGGAATTTCCGGGCGGCAAGGCCGATGACATGCCAATCGAGGTCGGCGGCACTGGCTTCATCCCGGGGTTCACCGACCAGCTCGAAGGGCTGAGCCCTGGCGAGACCCGGACGATTGATGTGAGCTTTCCCGCCGATTACGGGGCGACCGAGCTGGCGGGTAAGGCGGCCAAATTCGATATCGCGGCCAAGGCGTTGAAGCAGCCGAGCACCCCGGCGCTGGATGACGATCTGGCCAAGAAGCTGGGCTTCGAGGACCTTGGTAAGTTGACCGAGGTCCTGCGTGGCCAGCTTCAGCAGGAATACGACAATCTCTCTCGGCTTAAGGTGAAGCGGGCGCTGCTCGATGGCTTGGCCGAACGCGCCGATTTCCCGGTGCCGCAAGGGTTGGTCGATGCGGAGTTCGGCCAGATTTGGGAGCGGGTCGAGCAGGATCTCAAGGCTGGCCGGCTGGATGATGATGATAAGGGGAAGGATGAGGAGACCCTGAAGTCGGAATACCGCGGCATCGCTGAGCGGCGCATCAGGCTCGGTCTCCTGCTCGCGGAAATCGGCCGGACCAACAACATCGCCGTCACGAATGATGAACTCGCCCGAGCGATGCGGGCCGAGGCGGGTCGCTATCCCGGGCAGGAACAGCAGGTGATGGACTTTTTCCGTAAAAATCCTCAGGCGGCGGAGAACCTCCGTAGCCCGATTTTTGAGGAGAAAGTGGTTGATTTCATGCTGGAGTTGGCGAAGGTCAGCGATCGGCTGGTGGCGCCCGAGGAATTGAGCAAGGCTGCCAGCGTGGGCTGACCCGGAGCGGTCGCTCCGGCCCCCGCCGATCGGCGGCCTTCCAGAGGGGGTGGCGGATGCTCCATTCTGTCATACGCCATGGCCGGATTGGCCGGATGAGGAAAGAGAGAATGACCCCCTTTCGCGACCGCGATCCCGTTGAGGTCTACAACAACACCCTCGTTCCGATGGTGGTCGAGCAGACTTCACGGGGGGAGCGCAGCTACGACATCTATTCTCGGCTGCTCAAGGAACGGATCATCTTTCTGACCGGGCAGGTCTTTGACCAGGTCAGCGCTCTGATCTGCGCCCAGTTGCTGTTTCTCGAAAGCGAGAACCCGAACAAGGATATCGCCTTCTACATCAACAGCCCTGGCGGCGTGGTGACATCGGGACTCGCGATGTACGACACCATGCAGTACATCCGAAGCCCTGTGTCCACTTTGTGCATCGGTCAGGCGGCCTCGATGGGTTCGCTCCTCCTGTGTGCTGGTGCCAAGGGCAAGCGGTTCGCGCTGCCGAATAGCCGAATCATGGTGCATCAACCTTCGGGTGGCGCCCAGGGACAGGCCACCGATATCGAGATCCAGGCGCGCGAGATCCTGAAGATCCGCCAGCGCCTGAACGAGATCTATGTCCGGCACACGGGGCAGCTGATCGAGGCGATCGAGCAGAAGCTTGAGCGGGACACGTATATGTCGGCCGAGGAGGCCAGGGATTTTGGCATTGTCGACGCCGTGGTCGAAGAGCGCCCTGCCCTGGCCGATGCGCCCAAGGGGTAAGCGGGCCAGCTGACGCCCGTAATGCTTCCCCCCCACAGACGGGGGGGCTAAAGTTCGGTTTCGCGCCCCCTCGACTTCCGGGGGTAGGGCCGTGGTGGTCCGTTGCTCCCCGGCCGGGGAGGAGCCGGCCGTCACGGTGCCCGCAGCAGGCGGAGTGCCCATGAGCAAGTCCGGCGACTCGAAGAACACCCTTTATTGCTCGTTCTGCGGCAAGTCGCAGCATGAGGTGCGCAAGCTGATCGCGGGCCCGACGGTTTTCATCTGCGATGAATGCGTCGAGCTGTGCATGGATATCATCCGCGAGGAGCACAAGACTCACCTTGTGAAGTCGCGCGACGGCGTGCCGACGCCTAAGGAGATATGCAAGGTTCTCGACGACTACGTGATCGGGCAGGACCACGCGAAAAAAGTTCTCTCGGTCGCGGTGCACAACCACTACAAGCGGCTGGCACACGGAGCGAAGAATAACGACGTCGAGATCGCCAAGTCGAACATTCTGCTGCTCGGCCCGACTGGTTCAGGCAAGACGCTGCTGGCGCAAACATTGGCGCGTATTCTCGATGTCCCCTTCACCATGGCGGATGCCACCACGCTGACCGAGGCCGGCTATGTCGGCGAGGATGTCGAGAACATCATCCTCAAGCTATTGCAGGCCGCGGATTACAACGTGGAGCGGGCGCAGCGCGGGATTGTCTACATCGACGAGGTCGACAAGATCAGCCGCAAATCCGACAATCCCAGCATCACCCGGGACGTCTCTGGCGAAGGCGTGCAGCAGGCGCTCCTCAAGATCATGGAAGGTACGGTTGCCAGCGTTCCGCCGCAGGGCGGGCGCAAGCACCCGCAGCAGGAATTCCTCCAGGTCGACACCGCGAATATCCTGTTTATCTGCGGGGGCGCCTTTGCGGGGCTGGAACGCATCATCGGCTCCCGCGGCAAGGGCAGCGGGATCGGCTTCGGGGCGGAGGTTCGTAGCCCCGATGACCGGCGGGCCGGCGCGATTCTGCGCGAAGTGGAGCCTGAAGATCTGCTGAAATTCGGCCTCATCCCGGAGTTCATCGGCCGCTTGCCAGTGGTAGCGACTCTCGAGGACCTTGATGAGAAGGCGCTGGTTGAAATTCTGACCAAGCCGAAGAACGCTCTGGTCAAGCAGTATCAGCGGTTGTTCGAGATGGAGGCCACGAAGCTCACTTTCACGGACGATGCGCTGCGCTCCGTCGCGACTCGGGCCATTCAGCGCAAGACCGGCGCTCGTGGTCTGCGCTCGATCATGGAGGCCATCCTACTGACCACCATGTTCGATCTACCCGGCCTCGAGGATGTCGAGGAGGTCGTGGTGAACCGCGAGGTGGCAGAAAGTCGGGCTAGCCCGCTCTACATCTATGGCGAGCGCGCTGCGGAACAGAACTCAGCGTGAAGCAAGTCCTCACCGGGGCGGATTTCAAGGTCTTGCCCGATGCAGGATCGACTACCATCTCCTTCTCGATACCCGCAAGCTGAGCGGCGTGCCTAGCTAGGGCGCCGCTCGGAGCGACTGTCCTTTCGTGAGGTCCAATATGGCGGAAAAACCCGAAACTCTGAGTGGCGACCTGCTTCCGGTACTGCCGCTACGCGATATCGTTGTCTTCCCGCACATGATCGTGCCCCTGTTCGTCGGGCGGGAAAAATCTGTGCGTGCGCTAGAAGCAGTGATGCGGGACGACAAGCAAATTTTGCTCGTCGCGCAACGCAATGCCTCGCAGGACGACCCAGGTGCCGATGATCTTTATCAGATCGGTACCGTCTCGACCGTTTTGCAACTCCTGAAGCTACCGGACGGCACCGTGAAGGTGCTCGTCGAGGGTGGTCGCCGCGCCCGCATCGTCGGTTTCAAGGAAACCGAGTCGCACTTTGAGGCTTATGCGACCACAGTCGAGGACGCGCCGGCCCAACCAGCTGAAGCCGAGGCCTTGGCGCGGACGGTCGTGAGCCAGTTCGAGCAGTACATCAAGCTCAATAAGAAGATCGCGCCGGAAGTGCTGGTCTCGATCAACCAGATCGATGATCCCGCGAAGCTGGCAGATACGGTGGCCGCCCATCTTTCGTTGAAGATTCCGGAAAAGCAGGAACTGCTTGAGCTACCCGGAATGACCTCGCGGCTGGAGCGAGTGTTCGCTCATATGGAGAGCGAGATCGGCGTCCTGCAGGTGGAGAAGCGCATCCGTAACCGCGTGAAGCGTCAGATGGAAAAGACGCAACGCGAGTACTACCTCAACGAACAGCTCAAGGCGATTCAGAAAGAGCTTGGCGAGGGTGAGGACGGGAAGGACGAGAGCGCCGAGATCGAGGCCAAGATCAAGGCGACCAAGCTGTCGAAGGAAGCGCGCGAGAAGGCGATGGCTGAGCTAAAGAAGCTCAAGACCATGTCGCCGATGAGCGCCGAAGCGACGGTTGTGCGCAATTACCTCGATTGGATTCTCTCCATCCCGTGGAAAAAGCGCAGCAAGATCAAGAACGACATCGTCGAGGCCGGGAAAGTTCTCGATGCGGATCACTATGGCCTGGATAAGGTCAAGGAACGGATCATCGAGTATCTGGCGGTCCAGTCACGCTCGCCCAAGATCCGCGGCCCGATCCTTTGTCTTGTTGGTCCGCCCGGCGTGGGCAAGACCTCCCTTGGGAAGTCGATCGCAAAGGCGACCGGCCGCAATTTCGTGCGCATGTCGCTCGGCGGCGTCCGGGACGAGGCGGAGGTGCGTGGCCATCGCCGAACCTATATCGGCTCGATGCCCGGGAAGGTCATCCAGGGCATGAAGAAGGCGAAGACATCGAATCCGCTTTTTCTGCTCGATGAGATCGACAAGCTCGGCGCGGATTGGCGCGGCGATCCCTCCTCGGCGCTGTTGGAGGTCCTGGACCCTGAGCAGAACGGGACCTTCGCAGACCACTATCTAGAGGTCGACTACGACCTGTCGGATGTGATGTTCGTGACCACAGCGAACTCGCTCCGCATGCCGCAGCCACTGCTTGACCGCATGGAGATCATTCGCATCCCCGGATACACCGAGGATGAGAAGATCGAAATCGCCAAGCGCCATCTCGTCCAGAAGCAGTCCGACGCGAATGGCTTGAAGCCTGGCGAGTGGTCGATCAGCGAGGATGCGATCCGCGATCTTGTCCGCTACTACACGCGCGAGGCCGGAGTGCGTAATCTGGAGCGCGAGATCGGCGCGCTAGCGCGTAAAGCGGTGCGCGAGATCGTCTCGAAGAAAGCCACGAAGCTCGCCATCACTTCGAAGAACCTCGAAAAATTCGCGGGTGTCCATAAATTCCGTTACGGCGAGGCGGAAGCCGTGGATATGGTGGGCGTGGTCACCGGTTTGGCCTGGACCGAAGTCGGCGGCGAGATCCTGACAATTGAAAGCGTCATGGTGCCCGGCAAGGGCGGCGTGAAGCAGACCGGCAAGCTTGGCGACGTGATGCAGGAGAGCGTTTCGGCTGCCATGTCCTACGTCCGCAGCCGCGCGACCAGCTTTGGTATCAAGCCGACGCTCTTCGAACGCCGGGATATCCATCTGCACGTGCCGGAAGGTGCTACGCCGAAGGATGGGCCCTCGGCAGGTATTGCGATGGCGACGTCGATCGTCTCGGTCCTCACGGGCATACCTGTTCGCCGCGATGTAGCGATGACGGGGGAGATAACCCTGCGCGGGCGCGTACTGCCGATCGGCGGACTGAAAGAGAAACTGCTGGCGGCGCTGCGTACCGGTACCACCACCGTGTTCATCCCGAAGGACAATGAGAAAGACCTGACGGAAATCCCGGATAACGTGAAGAAGGGTCTGAAAATCATCCCCGTCAGTCACGTTGATGAGGTGATCGCTGCGGCTCTCGTTCGCAAACCTGAGCCGATCACCTGGGAGGAGCCACCGGAACCAGGCCCGGCCCTCGCCGCTGACCAGGGTGCGGCCAAGCCGGCGCTGCCGCACTGAATGAAAACAATGCAGGTTAACCGACCCGGCGACCGTCGGGTCGGCTAACCCTGCATCTTGGTTGTGGCCAGACTGCCCCGCACTTACAGAATTTGGCGGATAACTGCCGCGAATCGGTAGCGGTGAGATTGACGCGGGAAAACTTCGCCACTTACAGTCTGCCCGGGTTCCGGCTCGGAATCGTCTGGGCGGGCTGCATTGTTTTGAGGGAAGGGGCCAGGTTATGAACAAGCAGGATCTCATTGCCGTCGTCGCCGAAGCCGGCGATTTGCCGAAGGCCAAGGCGGGTGATGTGTTGGACGCGGTGTTTGAAGCAATCACCAAGTCGCTGAAAAAGAAGACTGATGTCCGCTTGGTCGGCTTCGGTACCTTCTCCACCTCCAGGCGCAAGGCCGGCAAAGGCCGCAACCCGCGCACGGGCGAAGAAATCAAGATTCCTGCTACGACGACCGTTCGCTTCAAGGCCGGCAAGGGCCTGAAGGACGCGGTGAACTGAGCGGTCCCCACAGGTAGGTATCGCAGGTAGGTATCACTGGGCCGGCGGCAACGCCGGCCCTTGCATTGTCCGGTTTGTGCCGGACAGCGCCGCCATGGGTGGCAGGGCGCTTAGCTCAGCGGTAGAGCGCCTGTCTTACACACAGGATGTCGGCGGTTCGAACCCGTCAGTGCCCACCATCCCGCAGCTCCTGGTTTGCTTGACTCATGCCAGACGCGGCCCTACCACGGCTCGGTCTGCTGTAAGCGGGTGTAGCTCAGTTGGTTAGAGCGCCGGCCTGTCACGCCGGAGGTCGCGGGTTCGAGCCCCGTCACTCGCGCCAGACCTCTGGAAAAAGACGGCGCCGCTCCCTCGTGGAGTTGGCGCGGTGTTTCGTTTCTGGAAACTCTTTCCTCGCATTCTGCGGCCGAATTTGGAGCCTGCGAATCTCGCAAGAGCCCGACTAGGCGAAGGCGGAAAGCAGGGGTAATGTCCGGCCGCGCTGCGCTGCGGCATGAGCCGGGGCGTCCCCCGCCGGCATCATATCGGCCACGTGGCGCCTAGAAGGGTGGACCCTCGATGAACCAGTCCTTGCTGGGCGCATATTTTCCGATCCTGGTCTTTCTCGGCGTTGCCGCGGGCATTGCCGCGGCCATGGTCGGCGGCAGTCTGTTGGTCGCGCGGCAGAAGCCTGACCCGGAGAAGCTCTCCGCCTATGAGTGTGGCTTTGAGCCGTTCGATGACACGCGGCGGCGATTCGATGTGCGGTTTTACCTGGTTGCCATTCTGTTCATCATTTTCGACTTGGAAGTCGCTTTCCTCTTTCCCTGGGCGGTTGCGCTGGGCGGTATCGGCTGGTTCGGCTTCCTCTCGATGATGGGCTTTCTCGGTGTGCTGACGATCGGCTTCATCTACGAGTGGCGCAAAGGCGCCTTGGACTGGGAGTGATCGGGACGATGCGGCCGGGCGGGAGACATTCATGAGCGGATCATCCGACCAAATCGCCTGGAATCGGCAGCCGCTGGCGCCTGGTGCGGCACAGGACGCTGTGGTCAAGGGCATCACCGGCGAAATCGAGGATAAGGGCTTCGTCGTCGCAAACCTCGACAAAGTCGTGAACTGGGCCCGCACCGGCAGCCTTTGGCCGATGACATTCGGCCTTGCCTGCTGCGCCGTGCCGATGATCCACGCCTATATGGCGCGCTACGACCTTGACCGCTTCGGCGTCATCCCTCGCGGCTCACCGCGGCAGTCAGATGTGATGATCGTTGCCGGGACGCTGACCAACAAAATGGCCCCTGCGTTGCGCAAGGTCTATGATCAGATGTCGGAACCCCGCTGGGTGATCAGCATGGGTAGCTGTGCCAATGGTGGCGGCTACTACCATTATTCCTACAGTGTCGTGCGCGGCTGCGACCGCATCGTGCCGGTCGATGTCTACGTGCCTGGCTGTCCGCCGACGGCGGAGGGGCTGGTCTACGGTATCATGCAGTTGCAGAAGAAGATCAGGCGGACGGGGACCATCCTGCGTGGCTGAAACACTGCAAACCCTCGGTGAAGCGGTGCGCGCGGCGCTCCCGCACGGAGCGATCGAGGCGACGGATATCGAGCGGGGCGCGGAGCTTGTGCTCCGGGTCCGGCCCGAGTTGCTGCTTGAGGCCATGACGCTGCTGCGCGACAACCCCGCCTTCGCCTTTGAGCAGTGCATGGATATCTGCGGCACCGATTGGCCAGAGCGGCCGCGGCGGTTTGAGGTGGTTTATAACCTTCTCAGTCTTTCGCTGAACCAGCGCATCCGCGTGATCGTGGCGACCGACGACAGGACCCCGCTTCCCTCAGTGGCTGGCATCTGGCCAGCCGCGACGTGGTTCGAGCGTGAGGCCTGGGACATGTATGGTGTGGTCTTTGGTGGTCAGACCGATCTGCGCCGGCTGCTGACAGATTATGGTTTCGAGGGGCACCCGCTCCGCAAGGATTTCCCGCTGACCGGCTATGTCGAGGTGCGCTACGACGAGACGCGGAAGCAGGTCGTCTACGAGCCAGTCACCCTGGCGCAGGATTTCCGCAGTTTCGATTTCCTGAGCCCGTGGGAGGCGATGACGACGCTCCCTGGCGATGAAAAGGTGCACATGAACCGGATCGATGCGCCAAAGCCTGAGGCGGGCGCGGCATGAGCCTCACCACCGAAAATCAGGCGACTCAGACCCGTACGATCGAGGTCGACAGCCACACGGTCAACTTCGGCCCCCAGCATCCGGCGGCGCACGGCGTGCTGCGGCTGATCCTGGAGATGAAAGGTGAGGTGATCGAGCGCGCCGACCCGCATATCGGCCTGCTGCACCGGGGCACTGAAAAGCTGATCGAGTACAAGACCTACATGCAGGCGATGCCTTATATGGACCGCCTCGACTACGTCTCTCCGATGTCCATGGAGCACAGCTTCGTGCTCGCGGTCGAGAAGCTGCTCCGCATCGAGGACCAGGTGCCGGCACGGGCGCGGGTCATTCGTACCCTGTTTGCCGAACTGACGCGCATCCTGAACCATCTGCTGAACGTGACCACCTATGCGCTCGACTGCGGTGCGATCACGCCTTCGCTTTGGGGGTTCGAGCAGCGCGAGCATCTGCTGGAATTCTACGAGGCGGTGGGCGGCAGCCACTACCACGTGAATTATTTTCGGGCGGGCGGTGTCGCTAAGGATCTGCCGCCGGGCCTTGAAGACCGTATCGCCGTTTGGTGCGAAGCCTTCCCACGGTTCCTCAACGACCTTGAGGGGCTGCTGTCCGATAACCGGATCTTCAAGCAGCGGACGGTCGATATCGGCGTGATGAGCGCGGAACAGGCCATGGCATGGGGCTTCTCCGGCCCCTGTTTGCGCGCGTCCGGCGTGCCCTGGGATCTCCGCAAAAGTCAGCCCTACGAGATTTATGCCGATCTTGACTTCGACATCCCGGTCGGTCGTCACGGCGACTGCTATGATCGCTACCTCGTGCGGATGCAGGAGATGCGCCAGTCGCTTCGGCTGGTCGGGCAATGCTTGCAGCGGCTGAAGCCCGGCCCGATCAAGATCGACGATCACAAGATCGCTCCGCCAAAGCGCGCGGATATGAAGCGGTCGATGGAAAGCCTCATCCACCATTTCAAGCTCTATACCGAAGGCTATCACGTCCCGGCCGGCACGACTTACACTGTGACCGAGGCGCCGAAAGGTGAGTTTGGCGTCTACATGGTCGCCGACGGCACCAATAAGCCGTACCGCTGCAAGATCCGGGCGCCAGGCTATGCCCATCTGCAAGCCATGGAGGCGCTGAGCAAGGGCCACATGCTGGCCGATGCGGTCTCGATCATCGGATCGCTGGATATCGTCTTCGGGGAGATCGACCGGTGAGCGAGGAGGTCGTGCAACCCGCAAGCTTCGCCTTCGACCCCGAAAGCGAGGCAGCGATCGCCCAGATTGTCGCGCGCTACCCGGCCGGGCGGCAGGCTAGCGGGGTGATCCCGCTGCTCTACGTCGTCCAGCGCCAGATGAAGCGCGAGACGGGGAGTGCCTGGGTGCCGCTCAAGGGTATGGATGCTGTGGCCGAGCGGCTTGAGATGGCACCGATCCGCGTCTACGAGGTTGCGACGTTCTACTTCATGTTCAACATGAAGCCGGTCGGCAAATTCCACATGCAGGTCTGCGGCACCACCCCTTGCTGGTTGCGCGGCTCCGACGATGTTCTCAAGGCCTGCAAGGAGGCAGCCGGCGTGACCGGTTATGGCCAAACGAGCGAGGATGGTTTGTTCACCCTGACCGAGGTGGAATGCCTGGGCGGCTGCGTGAATGCCCCGATTCTCTGTGTCGACGACGACTACTACGAGGATATGGACTACGACAGCACGATGCGGCTGATCGAAGCGCTGCGGCGCGGCGACCGGCCTGTGCCCGGCTCCGTGATCGGGCGCCAGACCAGCGCGCCCATGGGCGGGCCGCAAGTGCTGACGGATGTGCCAGGAGAGTGACGCCATGGCGCTGACCGACCAGGACCGCATCTTCACGAACCTCTATGGGCAGTATGATTGGCGGCTGCCCGCTGCCCAGCGACGTGGCCACTGGGACGGCACCAAAGGGTTTATCGAAAAGGGCCGCGACTGGATCATCGAGGAGGTGAAGAACTCCGGTCTGCGTGGGCGGGGCGGCGCTGGCTTCCCAACCGGCCTCAAATGGTCCTTCATGCCGAAGCAACCGGGCGACCGGCCGCATTACCTGGTGGTGAACGCCGACGAGTCCGAACCAGGGACCTGCAAGGACCGGGATATCCTGCGCCATGATCCGCACACCCTGATTGAGGGCTGCCTGATCGCCGGCGTCGCGATGGGCGCGCATGCGGGCTACATTTATGTTCGCGGTGAATACTATAACGAGCACTTGGTGCTGCAGGCGGCGATTGACGAGGCCTATGCGGCAGGCTTCCTCGGCCGTAATGCCTGCGGCAGCGGCTGGGACTTCGACCTTTACGTCCATCGCGGCGCGGGCGCCTATATCTGTGGCGAGGAGACGGCGCTGATCGAGAGCCTCGAGGGCAAAAAGGGCATGCCGCGCCTGAAGCCGCCATTCCCCGCGGCGGTTGGACTCTACGGCTGCCCCTCGACAGTAAACAATGTCGAGACCATTGCGGTCGTGCCGACCATCCTACGCCGCGGCGCGGCTTGGTTCGCCGGCTTCGGTCGGCCAAAGAATTCGGGCACGAAGATCTTCTGTATCCAGGGGCACGTGAACAAGCCGTGCAACGTCGAGGAGGAGATGTCGATCCCGCTGCGGGAACTGATCGAGCGGCACGCCGGCGGCGTTCGTGGCGGCTGGGACAACCTGCTGGCAGTGATCCCGGGCGGGAGTTCTACGCCGATGCTGCCGAAGGCGATCTGTGACGACGTGCTCATGGACTTCGATGCGCTCCGCGAGCATCGCACCGGCCTTGGTACCGCGGGCGTGATCGTGATGGATAAATCGACCGATCTGATCAAGGCGATCGCTCGCCTCTCTGCCTTCTACAAGCACGAGAGCTGCGGCCAGTGTACGCCTTGCCGGGAAGGCATGGGCTGGGTGAAGCGCATGATGGACCGGATGGTCGAAGGCCGCGCCGAGATTGCCGAGATTGACGTGCTTGAGCAGGTGACGAGGCAAATCGAGGGTCACACCATCTGCGCCCTGGCCGATGGGGGCGTCTGGCCGGTGCAGGGGCTCATCCGACATTTCCGGCCGATGATGGAAGACCGGATTGCGGCTTATAAGGCGGCAAAGGGCGGCTCTGCTGCATTGCCGCTGGCGGCGGAGTGATCGCAATGGCCAAGGTCACTGTCGACGGGATCGAAGTGGAAGTGCCGAACGGCGCCTCTGTCCTGCAGGCCTGCGAGGCTGCGGGCAAAGAGATACCGCGCTTCTGCTACCACGAGAGACTTTCGGTCGCGGGCAATTGCCGCATGTGCCTCGTCGAGGTGGAGAAGGCACCGAAACCGGTCGCTTCCTGCGCTTTTCCGGTGAATGAAGGCATGAAGGTCTTCACCGATAGCGAAGTGGTTCGCCGCGCCCGGCGCGGGGTGATGGAATTTCTGTTGATCAACCACCCGCTTGATTGCCCGATCTGCGATCAGGGCGGCGAATGCGACTTGCAGGACCAGGCGATGGGCTATGGCCTGGACCAAAGCCGCTATCTTGAGGAAAAGCGGGCGGTCAAAGACAAATATATGGGACCGCTGGTCAAAACGGTCATGACCCGCTGCATCCAATGCACCCGTTGCGTGCGCTTCGCCACCGAGGTCGCGGGCGTGCCGGAGTTGGGTGCGACGAACCGCGGCGAGAACATGGAAATCGGTACTTATGTCGAGAAGGCACTCACAACAGAGTTGAGTGGCAATTTGATCGACATCTGCCCGGTCGGCGCCCTGACGTCGCGCCCCTACGCCTTCGTCTCTCGCCCTTGGGAGTTGCGCAAGACCGACAGCATCGACGTGCTGGATGCGACGGGCACGAATATCCGCATCGATGCGCGCGGTGGCGAGGTGCTGCGTTTCCTGCCGCGCACCAACGAAGCGGTGAACGAGGAATGGATGGCCGATCGCGGCCGCTTCGCCTTCGATGGCCTGAAGCGCCGCCGGCTTGATCGCCCCTGGATCCGCCGGGATGGCAAGCTGGTGCCCGCCAGCTGGCGCGAGGCTTTCGAGACGATCGCCGGCAAGCTGGGGGGGCTCTCGGGCGCTGAGATCGGCGCGGTGGTCGGCCCCTTGGCCGATGCCGAATCGACGATCGCGCTGCGCGACCTAATGGCGGCGTTTGGGTCCACTAACCTGGAATGCCGGACCGATGGTGCGGAGATCGACCCAGCGCGGCGTGATTTCTATACCTTCAATACCGGGATCGCCGGGATCGATCAGGCGGATGCCCTGCTAATCATTGGCAGCAATCCGCGAACCGAGGCGCCGGTGCTCAATGCGCGCATCCGCAAGCGCGCCGTTGCTGGGGGGTTCCCGGTCGGCCTGATCGGACCGCAGGGCGTCGATTTGACGTATGCCGCGCAATGGCTCGGGGCGGCTGGTGACACGCTGCGCGCTCTGGCAGCTGGTACGCACCCCTTCGCCGCGACCTTGAAGGCGGCCAAGCGTCCGATGCTCATTCTTGGGCGAGGGGCATTGGTTCGCCCTGATGGCGCCGCGGTGCTCGCCGCCGCATGGCGGATCGCCGTCGACTGCAACATGCTGCAGCCGGACTGGCATGGCTTCAATGTCCTGCACCAGTTCGGCGGCCAAGTCGCACCCCTCGATCTTGGTTTCACCGGGGGTCTTTCGGCAGGGCTGAAGGCACTTTGGCTGTTGGGAGCCGAGCCGAAGCAACTGCCTCTCGATGCCTTCGTGATTTTTCAAGGCCATCATGGGGAAGCGGCCGCACAGCGAGCCGACGTGATCCTGCCAGGCGCAGCCTACACCGAGAAGGACGCCCTCTGGACCAATACCGAAGGACGCATCCAGGAAGGTCGGCTGGCGGTGTATCCGCCCGGAGAAGCGCGGGAGGACTGGAAGATCATCCGCGCCGCGTCCGAGATGATGGGCAAGCGCCTGCCTTATGACTCACTGGAAGCGGTGCGGGCCCGCCTCGTCGAGGTTAATCCCATCTTTGGGTCTGCCGGGTTTGCTGCCCATGGTTGCTCAGATCTTAGCGGTCCGATGGGCGATCCGGCTGCGGTGGAGGACGCCCCCTTCGTGCTGCCGATCGCAAACTACTGGCTCGCCGATCCGATCAGTCGCGCATCGGAGACCATGGCCGAGTGCGCCACGGTCTACGGTGGCCAGCGGGCTCTGGCAGCGGAGTGAGGGCGATGGATGGATTCCTCTCGACCCCGCTCGGCATACTGGCGATCACCCTGGCGCAGACGCTGGCGCTGCTGGTGCCGGTGCTGATCGCCGTCGCTTACCTGACCTTGGCGGAACGCAAGGTGCTGGCCGCAATGCAGTTGCGGAGGGGGCCCAACGTGGTGGGTCCTTTCGGGCTGCTCCAGCCCTTTGCCGACGCCATCAAGATGTTGCTCAAGGAGACTATCGTCCCTTCGGGTGCGAGCCGTTATCTCTTCCTGCTCGCGCCGATGCTGACGTTCATGCTGGCGATGCTCGCCTGGGCGGTGATCCCGGTGAATGACGGCTGGGCGATCGCCGATATCAATGTTGGCATCCTGTACCTGTTCGCGATCAGCTCGCTCGGCGTCTACGGCATTATCATCGCCGGTTGGGCGTCCAACTCGAAATACGCCTTTCTCGGAGCGCTGCGCTCCGCCGCCCAAATGGTCTCCTACGAGGTTTCGATGGGTTTCGTCATCGTGACCGTCCTGATGTGTGTCGGGAGCCTCAACCTTACGCAGATCGTGAAGGCGCAGGAGAAGGTCTGGTTCTGCCTGCCCCTCTTCCCGATGTTTGTCATCTTCTTCATCTCGACCCTGGCAGAGACGAACCGGGCGCCCTTTGACCTGCCGGAAGGCGAGAGCGAGTTGGTGGCCGGCTTTTTCGTCGAATACAGCTCCATGTCCTTCGCGCTGTTCTTCCTCGGCGAATACGCGAACATGATCTTGATGTCGGCGTTGACCACGATCCTGTTTCTTGGCGGATGGTTGCCACCAGCTGCAATCGCGCCCTTTACGTGGATTCCCGGGCCTATCTGGTTTGCCCTCAAGGTTGCTCTGTGCCTGTTCACCTTCATCTGGGTCCGGGCGACCTTCCCGCGCTACCGGTATGATCAACTGATGCGGCTGGGGTGGAAGGTCTTCCTTCCTTTCACGCTGTTCTGGTTGGTTCTGACAGCGTTCGTGCTCAAGCTGACCGGCTGGTTGCCGGAATAAGGACGCAAGCCATGGCGATGCTCGACCGCGCCGCCCGCAGCATGTTGCTCTCTGAGCTAGTGTCCGGGATGGCATTGACACTGAAGTATTTCTTTTCGCCGAAGGCGACGATTAATTACCCCTATGAACGCGGCCCGATCAGCCCGCGCTTCAAGGGCGAACACGCGCTTCGGCGTTATCCGAATGGCGAGGAACGCTGCATCGCTTGCAAGCTGTGCGAGGCGGTCTGCCCCGCGCAGGCGATCACGATTGAAGCGGAGCCGCGCGCCGACGGGAGCCGCCGAACCACGCGCTACGACATCGATATGACCAAATGCATTTACTGTGGCCTGTGCGAGGAGGCCTGCCCTGTCGATGCCATCGTCGAGGGTCCCAATCTCGAATTCGCTGCCGAGACGCGGGAAGAGTTGCTTTATGACAAGGACAAGCTGCTCGCCAACGGTGACCGCTGGGAGCCGCTGCTCGCCAAGCGGCTCCAACTCGATGCGCCGTATCGCTGAGGGACGCGCTTGATGATCGTCGGTCTTGCCTTCTATCTCTTCGCTGCGGTGCTGATCGCTGCGGCCGCCATGGTCGTGCTTTCGCGCAACCCGGTACACAGCGTGCTGTACCTGATCCTGGCCTTCTTCAATGCCGCAGCGCTGTTTCTGATCGCCGGGGCCGAGCTGCTCGCGATGACACTCGTCATCGTCTATGTCGGCGCCGTCGCTGTGCTGTTCTTGTTTGTTGTCATGATGCTTGACATCGATTTCGCCCGGCTACGAGAGGGCTTCCAGCGCTATGCCCCGATCGGCGCTGTCGTTGGCGGTATCCTTTTCCTGGAATTGCTGCTGGTTCTCGGCACTTGGCAGTTCGCCAGCGAGGCGACGGCCCTGCGTGCCGCGCCCATTCAGCAGGGCGGCCTGACGAATACCGAGGCGCTGGGGCGAATTCTCTACACGGATTACGTCTACCTTTTCCAGCTAGCGGGCATGATTCTGCTGGTGGCGATGATCGGTGCCATTGTGCTGACACATCGCCAGCGACCCGGCACACGGCGTCAGTCAGTGGCCGAACAGGTGGCACGCAGCAATACGATCAGCCTGGAGAAGGTCCCGGTCGGTGTCGGCGTGAGAGCGCTGAGTATCCGGCGTCCTCCCGAGCCCGAGCTGGAGCCGCGGCAACTCGCGCCCGATCCCCATGGGCAGGGCAATGGGGGGCATCACTGAGATGGAAATCGGCCTGGCCCATTACCTGACCGTGGGCGCGATCCTGTTCGTCCTTGGTATATTCGGGATCTTCCTGAACCGGAAGAACGTCATCGTTATTCTGATGAGCGTGGAACTGATCCTCCTCTCGGTGAACCTGAACTTTGTCGCCTTCTCTGCCAAGCTTCAGGATCTTACAGGACAGGTATTCGCCCTTTTCGTCCTGACTGTCGCCGCTGCTGAGGCGGCAATCGGGCTGGCCATCGTCGTCATCTACTTCCGCAATCGCGGCAGCATCGAGGTCGAGGAAATCTCGACCCTGAAGGGCTAGGCCATGTTCGTCGGCGCCATCTTCTTCCCCCTGCTAGGGGCGACGATCAGCGGCTTCCTCGGCCGCTGGATCGGCGACCGCGCAGCCCAATGGGTGAGCGTGACCTGCATGGTGCTGGCCGCATTATGCGGCATCCTGGCCTTCCTGGAGGTGGCACTCGGCGGCCATCACACCGTGGTCCCGCTTGTGACCTGGATGGATGTTGGCGGCCTCGAGGTGTCGTGGGCACTCCGGTATGACACATTGAGCGTGGTCATGGTGGCAATGGTGACCTTCATTTCAACGCTCATCCACCTCTATTCAGTCGGCTATATGTCGCATGATGCGACCCCTGCGCGCTTCTTCGCCTATCTGAGCCTCTTCACCTTCATGATGTTGATGCTGGTGACGGCCGATAATCTCGCCCAGCTCTTCTTCGGCTGGGAAGGTGTGGGCCTCGCGAGCTATCTGCTGATCGGCTACTGGTACGATCGCGACAGTGCCAATCGCGCAGCGATGAAGGCATTCATCGTTAACCGGGTCGGCGATGTCTGCTTCATGCTCGGCTTGGCCTTGGTCTTCTATGTCTTCGGCTCCATCGAGTTTGAGACAATTTTTGCTGCCATCCCACAGCATGCGGAGGATCGCTTCGGTGGCGTCCGCGCGATGGAGCTGATCGGCTTCTTGCTGTTTCTTGGGGCCTGCGGGAAGTCTGCGCAGCTCGGGCTGCACACTTGGCTGCCCGACGCCATGGAGGGGCCAACCCCGGTCTCGGCGCTGATTCACGCTGCGACGATGGTGACCGCTGGGGTATTCCTCGTCTGCCGCATGTCGCCGATCTTCGAGGTCGCGCCAACAGCGCTTGGCTTCGTTTGCTTCCTTGGCGCAACCACAGCCCTGTTCGCGGCGACCATCGGCTGCGTCCAGAATGACATCAAGCGGGTGATCGCCTACTCCACGTGCTCCCAGCTGGGCTACATGTTTTTCGCCGCGGGCGTGGGTGCTTATCAGGTCGCGATGTTCCACCTTTTTACTCATGCTTTCTTCAAGGCATTGCTCTTCCTTGCCGCGGGCTCCGTTATCCATGCCATGTCCGATGAGCAGGATATCCGTCGAATGGGTGGCATCTGGAAGAAGATCCCGATCACCTACGCGGTCTTCTGGATCGGCAGCCTGGCGCTTGCGGGTGTGCCGTTCTTTGCCGGCTACTACTCCAAGGATGCGATCATCGAAGCCGCCTTCGCCGCGCATAGCGGTGTGGGGACCTACGCCTTCCTTTGCGGCATCCTCGCCGCCTTCCTCACTGCGTTCTATTCCTGGCGGCTGATTCTCCTCACGTTCCATGGTGAGCCGCGCGCAGATCATCACACCATGGAGCATGTCCATGAGAGCCCATGGGTGATGCTGATCCCGCTGCTGGTTCTGGCGACGGGCGCCATTGTGACCGGTGCGATCTTCGCACCGCTCTTTATCGGCGAGCATGAGCACGGCTTCTGGCGCGGCGCGATCGTCAATGGCCCACACAATCACGTACTGCATGCGATGCATGAGGTACCGTCTTGGGTTCCCGTTTTGCCGACGATCATCGGACTGTCTGGGATTGCCCTGGCTTTCCTGATGTACGTCTTCGTACCTTCGCTGCCGCACCGCCTTGCGGAGCGCTTCCACGGCCCTTACCACTTTCTGCTCAACAAGTGGTATTTCGACGAACTCTACGACCGCATCTTCGTCCAGCCAGCACAGCGTCTCGCAACTGTCTTGTGGAAAACCGGTGACGCAAAGATCATCGACGGATTGCCGAACGGCGCCGCCAGGCTGGCGGCTGGCGTCTCGCGCGGGGCGGTCGGGCTGCAGACCGGGCGGGTGGCGAACTACGCCTTCGCCATGATCATCGGCCTCGTTGTTCTCGTCACCCTCTTCCTGTTTCGGGCCTGAGCCATGAACGCCGCCGGCTTCCCTCTGCTCTCGCTCATCACCTTCCTGCCACTGGTCGGCGCACTCATTATCATGAGCGTCCGGGGCAATGCGGAGGTTGTGGCCCGTAATGCCCGGTGGACCGCGTTGTGGACCAGTCTCCTCGTGTTCCTGCTCAGCCTTCTCCTGTGGTTTGGCTTTGACCGTAGTAGTGCCGACTTCCAGTTCGAGGAAAACGTCCCCTGGCTCCCGGAATACGGGGTTGGCTACCACATGGGCGTTGACGGGATCTCGGTGCTTTTCGTCCTGCTGTCGACGGCGCTGACGCCGATCTGCGTGCTTGCCTCCTGGGAGGCGATCGAGACCCGGGTGCGGGAGTATATGATCGCCTTCCTGATCCTCGAGACCATGATGGTCGGCATGTTCGCCGCGCTCGACTTCATCGTCTTCTACGTCTTCTTCGAGGCGGTGCTGATCCCGATGTTCCTCATCATCGGCATCTGGGGCGGTCCGCGGCGGGTCTACGCGGCGTTCAAGTTCTTTCTTTATACGCTGCTGGGCAGCGTGCTGATGCTCCTGGCGATCCTCTATATTTGGTATCATGCCGGCACCACGGATATCCCAACCCTGTTCGACACGGCCATTCCGCGTGCGGCCCAGGGGTGGATCTTTTTTGCCTTCCTTGCCTCCTTCGCGGTGAAGGTGCCGATGTGGCCCGTGCATACCTGGCTGCCCGACGCGCACGTCGAGGCGCCGACCGCCGGATCGGTCATCCTCGCCGGGGTGCTCCTGAAGATGGGCGCCTATGGCTTTCTCCGCTTCAGCCTACCGCTGCTGCCTGAGGCCTCGGCGGAGTTTGCTCCGCTGATCTTCGCGCTCTCGGTGATCGCCGTTGTTTACACCTCCCTCGTCGCGCTCGCGCAGGAGGATATGAAGAAGCTGATCGCCTATTCGTCGGTCGCCCATATGGGCATCGTCACAATCGGCATCTTCACCTTCAATGCCCAGGGCCTTTCCGGTGCCCTCTTCACCATGCTCGCGCATGGCGTCGTCTCCGGCGCCCTCTTTCTTTGCGTTGGTGTCGTCTATGACCGCGTGCATAGCCGAGAGATCGCCCGCTATGGCGGTGTGGCGAACATTATGCCGGCCTACGGGCTGGTTTTTCTGTTCTTCACCATGGCCTCTGTCGGCCTGCCAGGCCTCGCCAACTTCGTCGGCGAGTTTTTGGTGATCGTTGGGGCCTGGAAAGTGAACCCCTGGCTCGCCCTTGGGGCGGCAAGCGGTATGGTCCTGGGCGCGCTCTATATGCTCTATCTTTATCGCCGGGTCGCTTTCGGCAAGGTGACGAAACCCGACCTTCGCGCCCTGCTCGACCTCAGTCCGCGGGAATACGCGGTCTTCGCGCCGCTGATCCTGCTCACTCTCTGGATGGGTGTTTATCCGCAGTCCTTCCTCGAATTCTTCGAGGCGACTGTCGCCAATCTGGTCGCGCGGCACGAGGCGGCCGTGGCGCTCAGCCGCCTCGCCGGGGTGCAATAACCATGAACTGGACGCTTGCCCTCCCCGAACTGGTGCTGGCTATCGGCACCCTACTTATCCTGGTCGCCGGGGTGCTTCCGAAGCGGGAAACCTATTTTCCTGTCTGCATGGCCTCGATTGGCGCCCTGCTGCTTACCGCTGTTCTGGTGCTCGCGCAGGGTGAGGGTTCCGCCTTTGGCGGTCAGTACATTGCCGACGGTTTCAGCCGATTCATGAAGGTCTTGGCGCTGCTTGCCGCGGCCGTTGGCCTCCTCCTGGCTCTCGATTTCAACGAGAAGGAGCGGATCGGCCGCTTTGAGTATCCAGTGCTGCTGCTGCTCGCCAGCCTCGGCATGTTGGTGATGATATCGGCCAACGACCTGCTCGTGCTTTATATGGGTATCGAGCTGCTGTCGCTGCCGCTTTATGTGATTGCCGCCTTTGACCGCGACAATGGCCGCTCTGCGGAGGCAGGCCTGAAGTATTTTGTTCTTGGTGCCCTGGCCTCGGGCCTCATGCTCTATGGCAGTTCGCTGGTCTACGGCTTTGCAGGCGCGACCGGCTTCGATCAAATCGCCGCGGCTTTTAACCATCAACACGGCGTCTCGGCCGGGGTCGTGGTAGGGGTTGTCTTCGTCATCGCAGGTCTCGCCTTCAAGGTCTCGGCCGTGCCCTTCCATATGTGGACGCCGGACGTTTACGAAGGTGCGCCGACACCGGTTACGGCGTTCTTCTCAGCTGCTCCGAAGGTTGCGGCGCTCGCCCTGCTGGCACGTGTCCTTTACGATCCCTTCGGGGATCTTGCGCCGCAATGGCAGCAGGTGATCATCCTGATGTCCTTGCTCTCCATGGTACTCGGGGCTTTTGCCGCAATCGGCCAACAGAATATCAAGCGGCTGATGGCCTATTCCTCAATCGGCCATGTGGGCTACGCCCTGATGGGGCTAGCCGTGGCGGATACTGCCGGATTGCGCGGCCTCCTCATCTACATGGCGATCTACGTGGCCATGAATCTCGGCGCCTTCGCAGTGCTGATCGCCATGCGTCGTCAAGGCAAGGCGGTTGAGACCGTTGCCGACCTCGCTGGACTTGGTCGGACTGACCCGATGCGCGCGGCGTGGATGTCGATTTTCATGTTCTCAATGGCGGGCATCCCGCCGCTCGCGGGCTTCTTCGGCAAGCTCTATGTGTTTCTAGCAGCGGTCCAGGGCGGCCTTTGGCTACTGGCTGTCGTCGGTGTTCTGGCGAGCGTTGTCTCGGCCTATTACTACCTCCGCATTGTGAAGATCATGTATTTTGACGAGGCGGCCGGCCGCTTGGATGATGCGCCCGCCAGCCTGGGCGTCGTGATGGCGGCTGCGGGAATCTTCACCTTGGCTTTTGCGCTTTGGCCGGCGCCCTTGGTTGCGGCGGCGCAATCCGCAGCGATGGCGTTGCTCGGGGGGTGAGTATCGATTGGCGCCTGGAGCACTATCCACGCCTGCCGAGCACCCAGACAGCCTTGGTCGAACGCGCTGTTGCTGGCGAACCGGCAGGCTTGGTGATCCTCGCCACAGAGCAAACGGCGGGGCATGGTCGTGGTGGCCGGCATTGGTATTCGCCACCGGGTAACCTCTATCTTTCTGTCCTGCTGCGACCCGGCGGCGCCGGCCGAGAGGCACCGCAATGGAGCCTGCTGGCGGGTCTTGCCTTGGCAGAAGCAGCAGCCCCCTTGGCGAAGGGCCGGATAAGCCTGAAATGGCCCAATGACCTTCTCCGGCAGGGGGCCAAATGTGCGGGTATCCTGGCAGAAACGGCTTTGACGGCGGACGGCGACATTGCCTGGGTCGCGCTCGGGATCGGCGTAAACCTCCAGCATGCCCCGGTGGTCCCAAATCGTCCGACAACGACGCTGGGCGAGCCCGCAGCGCCGGTTGATTTCGCGCATCGGTTGCTGAGCCGCCTGGACATCTGGCAAAGGCGGGCCACCGTGGCAGGGTTCGGCCGGGTACGTGCCACCTGGATGGAGTTTGGGCCGGCGCCGGGTGCGATGATAAGCCTGCGTGACGGACCGTCCGGCGCGCGCTACCTCGGCCTGGCGTCGGATGGCGCCTTGCTGGTCGAGTTAGGGAATGAGCGGCGCGCCATTCATGCTGGCGAGATCCTCGGCGCTGGAGAGATCTAGGACATGCTTCTAGCCATCGATGCGGGCAACACGAACGTCGTATTCGCCGTCCATGACGGGATAGAGTGGCGTGGCCGTTGGCGCATCGCCACCCGAGCGGACCGGACCTCTGATGAATATGCGGTTTGGCTGCTGACGCTGTTCCAACTCAATGGCCTGCGTGCCCAGGACATAGATCGCTGCGTCATAGGGACGGTGGTTCCAGCGGCGCTCTATAACCTACGCCGATTGGCCCGAGAGTGGTTCAGTGTGGAACCTTTGGTGGCGCGCGCCGCGGTAGATTGGGGGTTCGAGATCCGGGTGGACCGCCCGCAGGAGGTAGGGGCCGACCGCCTGTTAAACTCTCTCGCGGCACATCATCACTACAAAGGACCACTCGTCGTCATCGATTTTGGTACAGCGACCACGTTTGATGTTGTTGCGGCTGACGGTGCCTATCTTGGCGGCGTCATCGCGCCAGGCATCAATCTTTCGATTGAAGCCTTGCATCAGGCCGCTGCCCGGCTGCCACGAATCGGTATCGGCCGTCCGCAAGCCGTGGTGGGCCGGGATACGGTCTCGGCGATGCAGTCAGGCGTTTATTGGGGCTATGTCGGGCTGATTGAAGGCATTGTCGGCCGCATCAAGGCCGAATACGAGGAGCCCTTGAAAGTGATCGCAACTGGCGGCCTCGCGCCACTGTTTTCTGAGGGGACCACGATCATCCAGACCATCGACCCGGATATCACGCTCGAGGGGTTGCGCCTGTTGGCGGAACGCAATCCCGCACCCATCTTGACACGTACACAGTTCCGAGACGGCTGAGTGCGTGCCATGGACCGTTTCTGCTGGAGCGGTCCATGCAACGCACTGAACGATGAAAGGGCCGGCCCGGCTAGTCCGGGGCGGACGCGATATGGACGAGTATAGGACGACGGCTGGGCCTGACCCGACCGGCGATCTCGCCTTCATCCCCTTGGGCGGGACCGGCGAAATCGGCATGAATCTGAATGTCTATCGCTGCGACGGAGCGTTACTCGCAATCGATTGTGGCATTGGATTTGGCGGGGCTGAGCACCCAGAGACTGAGATCATGTGTCCGGATCCGGCCTGGCTCGCCGATCGCCGGGACAAGTTGACCGGCCTCGTGATCACCCACGCCCATGAAGACCATGTCGGCGCGGTCGCCCATCTTTGGCCCATGCTGCGCTGCCCGATCTATGCGAGCCCGTTCGCAAGCGCCGTCTTGCGCCGCAAGCTGGCGGAAGCCGGACATCTGGGCGACGTAAAGATCGTCACGGTTCCGCTGTGCGGCCGCTTTGTGGTCGGGCCTTTCGATCTCGAATTCCTGCACGTCTCGCACTCGATCCCGGAAGCGCAGGCGCTGGCAATCCGCACGCGCCACGGTGTTTTGGTACACACCGGCGACTGGAAACTGGACCCTGATCCCTTGATCGGCCCCCCCACCGACGAGGCAGCTTTCGCGCGCCTGGGTGATGAGGGCGTCCTGGCGATGATTTGCGATAGCACCAACGCCATGGTTGAAGGGCACTCAGGTTCCGAAGCTGACGTGCGACGGAACCTTGCTGCGATCATCCGTGGCCTTTCCGGGCGGGTTGCTGTTGCTTGTTTCGCGACCAATTTGGCGCGGGTCGAGAGCGTCGCGCTCGCCGGCCAGGCTGCCGGCCGGCAGGTTGCGCTGTTCGGGCGCTCTCTCCGCAATGCGGTAACGGCGGCGCGGGATTGCGGTTATCTGCGCGAGATACCGGAGTTTCTGGCCGAGGAGGATGCCGGTTACCTGCCTGACGACAATCTGCTGGTGATTTGCACCGGAAGCCAGGGCGAACCGCGCTCTGCCCTCTCCCGTATCGCCGCCGATACTCACTCGCAAATCGCTCTGGGCGAGGGCGATACGGTCATTTTTTCGTCGCGTATGATTCCCGGGAACGAACGCGGCATTCTCCGCATGCAGGATCAGTTGGCGCGGCGCGGGTGCCGTGTGATGACCGCAGATGACCATATGGTCCATGTCTCGGGCCATCCTGCGCGCGATGAATTAAAGCGGCTCTATGCGCTTGTCCGGCCGCGCTTTGCGGTGCCGGTACACGGGGAATGGCGGCACCTGCAGGAGCATGCGGCCCTCATGCGTGAGGTGCAGGTAACGCCGATCCTGGTCGAAGATGGCGATGTGGTGCGGTTCTCACCGGGGAAACCGGATGTTGTCGAGGGTGTGCCAACCGGGCGGCTCGCCGTTGATGAAGGACGGCTCTTGCCGCTCTCGGGCAGCGTCCTCGCCGCCCGCAAGCGCATGTTGGGCAATGGTGTCGTGATCGCGTCTCTGGCTGTCGACCCTACAGGGCGGGTGCTTGGGACCCCGCAGATTTCCGCCCCCGGCCTGCTGGAGGCAGAGGAGGGGTCAGGTCCTCTGGCCTCCGAACTCATTCGCGCTATCGCCGCATTGCCCAGCGCCTTGCGGCGTGAAGATGATGCCCTGCGCGAGGCGGTTCGTGCCGTGCTGCGCAAGGCGATCGGCCGGAGGCTGCGCAAGCGTCCCCTGGTCGAGGTCCATCTGTTGCGGGTTTGAGGGAAGATGGGGATTGCCAGCGGCTTAGCCGTTTTCGTGATGGTCTGGTGGCTTACGCTCTTCGCAGTATTGCCGTTCGGCACACGGCCTGATCCGGAAGGCGATTTGCTGACTGGCTGGCGTGGGGCACCGCGCGCTCCGCGCCTATGGCGAGCAATAATAATCACGACCCTTGTGACCGTCGTGATCTGGTTAGCGATCGAGGCGGTCGTGCGGAGTGACTTCTTGAGCTTTCGGAGCGGCTGGCTCGCGCTGCCCGAAAAATGAGCGGCTTTTGTGCTCTCTAGCCAATGCCGCCTTATTATTGAACAGGCTTTGTCTGGAAGCCGGTTTTTTCATCGCCGAAGACCGCGTTTTGCGTTGTCTTCAGCCCGGTCCTCCCGCCATGATATCAA
>Ga0114959_10000267_pt1 | contig 49643 bp, 50 predicted proteins | sample C_130625_EF_Meta_FD_87317 | JGI IMG/M metagenome (GOLD analysis project Ga0114959, IMG submission 87317) | Freshwater microbial communities from Lake Croche, Canada to study carbon cycling - C_130625_EF_MetaG | ecosystem: Environmental > Aquatic > Freshwater > Lake | place: Lake Croche, Canada...
ATGATGTCGTCGATATGCTCAATGCCGATCGACAGCCGCACATAGCCGGGCGTTACGCCGGTGGCGGCCTGTTCCTCGGGCGAAAGCTGGCTATGCGTGGTGGTGGCAGGGTGGATCGCCAGCGACCGGGCATCCCCGATATTCGCCACGTGGTAGAACATTTTGAGAGAGTTGATGAACTTCGCCCCGGCCTCGGCGCCGCCGGCCAGCTCGAAGCCCAGCAGCGCGCCGTAGCCGCCCTTCAGATAGGCATCGGCGCGGCGCTTGGCTTCCCCGGTTTGCAGGCTGGGGTGGATCACCCGCGTCACGCCGGCCCGCGCCGCCAGCCAGGCGGCCACCTTCACCGCATTGGCGCAGTGGCGTTCCATGCGCAGCGGCATGGTCTCCAGCCCCTGAATCGCCATGAAGGCGTTGAAGGGCGTGGTCGCCGCGCCCAGGTCGCGCAGCAGGCAGGTGCGCATCCGCAGGATATAAGCGATGGGCCCCAGCGGCTTCACCGCCTGGGTCCAGACCGCGCCGTGATAGCTGGGGTCCGGCTGGTTCAGCGTGGGGAAGCGGTCCGGGTGCGCTTCCCAATCGAAATTGCCGCCATCCACCACGATGCCGCCGATGCTGGTGCCGTGCCCGCCGATGAACTTGGTGGTGGAATGCATGACGATGGCCGCGCCGTGCTGCAGCGGCTTGCAGATCACCGGCGCGGCGGTGTTGTCCATGATCAGCGGCACGCCCAGCTTGCGGCCGATCGCCGCCACTTCGGCAATCGGGAAGACTTCCAGCTTCGGGTTGGGCAGGGTTTCCGCGTAATAGGCGCGGGTGCGGGCGTCGGTTGCGCGGGCGAAGCCTTCCGGGTCGGCCGGGTCCACGAAGCGGACCTCCACGCCCAGATCCTTGATGGTGTTGGCGAAGAGATTCCAGGTGCCACCGTAGAGGTTGGTGGAGGAGACGATATTGTCCCCCGGCTTGGTCAGGTTCAGCACCGAAAAGCTGGTCGCCGCCTGGCCCGAGGCGACGGCGAGGGCGGCGACGCCGCCTTCGATCGCGGCGATCCGGGTCTCCAGCGCATCCTGCGTCGGGTTCATGATGCGGGTGTAGATGTTGCCCAGCTCCTGCAGCCCGAACAGGCGCGCGGCATGGCCGGTGTCCTGGAACTGGAAGCTGGAGGTCTGGTAGATCGGCACCGCGACGGCGCCGGTGGTGGGGTCGGCGCGGAAGCTGCCGCCGTGCAGCGCCAGGGTTTCCGGGTTGGTCGAGGCCATTGTGCGCGCTCCGATCGTGTTTTTCTGCCAAGACCCTGCCATTTCCCCGGCTCAACAGAAAGGGGGCGGGATGGCATGCTGTGGCGATGCGCCACGCCCTCTGCCTCCCTGCCCTGTTGCTTCTGCTGCTGTTTGGCTGCGCTGCCGATGATGCCCCCACCGCCACGGCCCGGCAGCCGGCGCGGCGAGAGGCGGTGGTCATTCCGCTGGAGGACGGCACCCAGCTGCGCGCCGTTCTCGCCCTGCCCGCCGGGGCGCCGACCCGGCCGCCGATCATCGCGCTGCATGGCTGCGCCGGGCTGGGGCGGGCGGAGCGCCCGATCCGCTTGCCGCTGCGCGAAGCGGATTGGGCGGCGGTGTTGACCGAGGCCGGGCATCCGGTGCTGTTTCCCGACAGCTTCGGCAGCCGCGGCCTGGGCCAGGCCTGCGGGGTTCGGGGCTTTCCGGCCGGGCCACGGGTGCGGCGGGGCGATGTGCACGCCGCCGCCGCCTGGGCGCGGTCGCAGGCTTGGGCGCCGTCCGGGCCGGCTGGGCTGATCGGCTGGTCGCATGGGGGCTCCACCGTCTTGACCGCGATCGCCGAGCCGTTGCCGGCGGGGCTGATCGGCAAGGCGGTGGCCTATTACCCGGGCTGTTCTGAGGTCGGTCAGACGGCCGGCTGGCGGCCAGGGGTGCCGGCCTTGCTGCTGCTGGGCGGCGCCGATGACTGGACCCCGGCACATTTTTGCCAGGCGCTTGCCGCGCGGTTCCCGGAGCGGTTGCGGCAGATCACCTATTCCGGCGCGCGGCACGGCTTCGATGGGCCGGCAACGCCGCAGACCACGCGGACCCTGCCGGATGGGCGGATGGTGTCCATGGGCAGCGACCCGGCGGCGCGGCGAGCCTCGATGGCCGAGGTGGCGGGGTTTTTTGGGGGGCCATGAGACAGGTGAGGCTTGCCAAGCCAGGCTCAGCGTGATAGACAAATAATCCTAATTAGAGCGGGATGCGTTGAGGCGGAATCGCCGAAGGCGCTGAATCCCGCGACAAAACAAACGTGAGGGCAGGGTGCGTGAGCGAATGCGAACGCGGCTTGCCCTCCGGGACCGGACGCCCGGCCCGAGCGCTCTTTGAAGCTGTGCATCGGTGCTCCTGACCCAGGCCGGGTCCGTCCCGGCCGGGCGCTGCCTCAAGACCTCAAAGTCTCAATCCTTTCCAGAAGAATACTCTGTGATATCAGCACAATATGCGTCGTTTTCAGCCGCGCGGCGGCGCCGGGACGCGAATTGAGGACCTCAAGCCGCCATGATCCGGGATGGGTCTGGCGATCGCGCTGGCCGAGCCGGTACCCGTGCTATGTCCTAAGCAGATCATCCGCGCGCCCACGGCCGGCGCGCATGGGGGGCAAGGTTTGCCCCGGGGCTCCGCTGGGGATTTGTCCGAAACCGTTGAATCCCAACTTTCAGGCTGAAAATTGCGACGGTAGCCGGCATCGGCGTCGTCCCGGTTTCGCGGCCCCTGGGCGCGTGGTAAGGGACAGTATGCTCGTTTTGACCATCGCCATCGGCGCCGACCATGCCGGCCTGCCGCTTAAGACCCAGTTGCAGCACGCCTTGGCGGCTGAGGGCCATGCGCTGATCGATTGCGGCACGAACGACGCTGATTCGGTCGATTATCCGGACTTCGCTCACTCGGTGGCCCAGGCTGTGGAGGCCGGGCAGGCCCGCTTCGGCGTGCTGGTCTGTGGGACCGGCATCGGCATTTCCATCGCCGCCAACCGCCACGCTGGCATCCGGGCAGCGGTGCTGCACAACACCACCGAAGCGCGGCTGACCCGCGCGCACAACGACGCCAACATCGCCTGCTTCGGCGCCCGTACCGTCGGGGTCGAGGTGGCGCTCGAGGCGCTGTCGGTCTTCCTTGCCACGGAATTCGAGGGTGGGCGGCATGCCCGCCGCCTCGGTAAATTATCGCCCCCCGTCTGAGCCCGCAGGAGCGCTCCGCCATGAACGAATCATCCCCCTATCGCATCCCCGAGCGGTTCTTTGCTGCCCCGCTGGTTGAGGCCGATCCGGCCATCGCCGCTGTCGTGGCCCAGGAACTGGGCCGCCAGCAAGATGGCATCGAGCTGATCGCTTCGGAGAACATCGTCAGCCGCGCCGTGTTGGAAGCCCAGGGCAGCGTGCTGACCAACAAATACGCCGAGGGCTACCCCGGCCGGCGCTATTACGGCGGCTGCGAATATGTCGATGTCGCCGAAAGCCTGGCGATCGAGCGCGCGTGCCAGCTTTTTGGCGTCGGCTTCGCCAATGTGCAGCCGCATAGCGGTGCGCAGGCCAACCAGGCTGTCTTTCTCGCGCTGCTGCAGCCGGGCGATGCCTTCATGGGGCTCGACCTTGCCGCCGGTGGGCACCTGACGCATGGCGCCCCGGCCAATCTCTCCGGCAAGTGGTTCCGCCCGGTGCCCTATACGGTGCGGCGTGAGGATCAGCGGATCGACATGGCGGAGGTCCGCCGCATCGCGCTGGAAGCCCGGCCAAAGCTTATCATCGCCGGCGGCAGCGCCTATGCCCGCGTCTGGGACTTCAAGGCCTTCCGCGACATCGCCGACGAGGTGGGTGCTTATTTCATGGTGGACATGGCGCATTTCGCCGGGCTGGTCGCCGGCGGCGCCCACCCCTCGCCCTTCCCGCACGCGCATGTCGCCACCACGACCACGCACAAGACCCTGCGCGGGCCGCGTGGCGGCATGATCCTCACCAACGACGAGGCGCTCGCCAAGAAATTTAACAGTGCGGTTTTCCCGGGCTTGCAGGGTGGGCCGCTGATGCATGTCATCGCCGCCAAGGCGGTGGCTTTCGGCGAAGCCTTGAAGCCGGAATTCCGCGCCTATTCCCGGGCCATCGTCAGCAATGCCGCGGCCTTGGCCGAGGAGCTGAAGCGCCAGGGGCTCGATCTGGTCACGGGGGGTACGGATAATCACTTGCTCCTGGTCGACCTGCGACCGAAGAAGCTGACGGGCAAGGCCGCCGAGGGGGCGCTGAACCGGGCCCATTTGACGTGCAACAAGAACGCCATCCCCTTCGACCCGGAAAAGCCGATGGTGACCAGCGGCGTGCGCCTAGGCACCCCGGCCGCGACCACCCGCGGCTTTGGCGAGGCGGAGTTCCACGAGGTGGGTCGGCTGATCGGGGAGGTCCTGGACGGCCTCTCTCACGCCAATGATGCGGCGGCGAATTCGGCCGTGGAGGCGGCGGTAAAGGCGCGGGTGCTAGCGCTCTGCCAGCGCTTTCCGATCTACTGAGGGCGCCTGCCCTGGCGCGCGGGGCGGTCTACTGCCACCTTATGCGCGACCGGGTGAGTAAAGGACGCCGCACATGCGCTGCCCCTTTTGCGGGAGCGAGGATACCCAGGTGAAGGACAGCCGGCCGGCGGAGGACAATGCCGCCATCCGCCGGCGTCGCGCCTGTCCCAGCTGCGCCAACCGCTTCACGACCTTCGAGCGCGTGCAGCTGCGCGAGATCACCGTCCTCAAGACAGATGGCCGTCGCGTCCCCTTCGATCGCGAGAAGCTCGCGCGCTCCATCCGGGTGGCGCTGCGCAAGCGTCCGGTGGAGGAGGAGCAGATCGAGCGGCTGGTGAACGGCATCCAGCGCCGGCTTGAGACCGAGGCGGAGAGCGAGGTCACCTCCCGCCAGATCGGCGAGATCGTGATGGAGACGCTGCGGGCCGTCGATCAGGTGGCCTATGTGCGCTTCGCCAGTGTCTACCGGAATTTCAATGAGGGTAAAGATTTTCGGGATTTCCTCGGCAAGCTCGAGGGTTGATCTGCCGGCGCAGCTGAAAGGCCCGGCTGCCCCCTTTCGCCCGTCGCGTCGCGGCGGCACCTTGCGCCGATGACCTGCGAGGCCGACCGGCAGCACATGCAGGCCGCGCTGGCGCTCGCCCGCCGCGGCCTCGGCAATACCTGGCCCAACCCGGCGGTGGGCTGCGTCCTGGTAAAGGATGGCCAGGTGATCGGCCGCGGCTGGACCCAGCCCGGCGGCCGCCCGCATGCCGAGACCGAGGCGCTTGCCCGCGTCGGCGCGCAGGCCAGGGGCGCCACCGCCTATGTCACGCTTGAGCCGTGCTCGCATTGGGGACGGACGCCGCCCTGCTGCGAAGCGCTGATCAAGGCCGGCATCACCCGCGTGGTCGTCGCCACCGGCGATCCCGACGCGCGGGTGGATGGTCGCGGCCTCGCCCGGTTGCGAGAAGCGGGTCTCACCGTCGAACTCGGCCTCGGGGGGGTGGAGGCGCGCCAGTTGAACGCCGGCTTCGCGCGACGCATCACCGCTGGCCGGCCGGTGGTGACCCTGAAGCTCGCCTCGACGCTCGATGGCCGCATTGCCACCGCCAGCGGGGAGAGTCAGTGGATCACCGGGCCGGAGGCCCGTCGCGCGGCGCATGCTATCCGCGCCCGGCACGACGCCATCCTGGTTGGCAGCGGCACCGTGCTGGCGGACGACCCGGATCTGACCTGCCGACTGCCGGGCATGGCCAAAGTGCCGATCGCGCGGGTGGTTGCTGATGCGCGGCTGCGTACCCCACTCGCTGCCCGGCTGGTTGCCACTGCGCGCGTCTCACCAACCTGGATCGCCACGCGCACCGGGCAGCGCCCTGCAGCGTTGGCGCCTTATCTGGATGCGGGGGTTGAGATTCTGCCGATCCCACGGGCCCGACCCGGCCTCGATCTCTCGGCGCTTTTGGCGGCTCTTGCACAGCGCGGCATCACCCGAGTGATGGTCGAGGGCGGCGCGGGGCTTGCAGCGGCCCTGATCCGGGACGATCTGGTGGATAGGATTGCCTGGTTCCACGCGCCTGGCGTGATCGGTGGCGACGGTCTGCCGGCCATCCAGGCCTTGCCGCTGCCGACGCTTTCCGCCATGCCTCGGTATCGACGTTTTGGCAGTCGCCCGCTTGGCCCGGATTGGTTGACGGACCTTGTTCGTGAGGAGGACCCTGAGGAATGTTCACCGGGATCGTGACCGACCTCGGGACCGTGCGGGAAGTGCTGCCGATCGGCGGCGCTAACGACATGCGGCTGGTCATCGGAACGTCCCCGGCGTTTCTCGCTGAGCCCGCGCCCGCAGTGATCGGTGCCTCCATCGCCTGCTCAGGCGTCTGCCTGACGGCGGTCGAGTTGGGTGGGGACTGGTTTGCCGCCGATGCTTCGGCCGAGACCCTTTCGAAAACCACCCTCGGCAGCCTGCGCGCTGGCAGCCGCCTCAACCTTGAGCGTTCCCTTCGGCTCGGCGATGAGCTGGGCGGGCATCTCGTCTCGGGTCATGTCGATGGTGTCGCCGCCGTGCTTTCGGCGGTGCCGGAAAATGCCTCTGTTCGCTGGCGTTTTCGCCTGCCGCCGGGCCTTGCCCGTTTCGTCGCTGCCAAGGGATCGATCGCCGTGGACGGGATATCCTTGACCGTGAACGAGGTCGAGGGCGACGATTTCGGCGTGAATATCATCCCCCATACCGCCGCTGTCACCACCTTCGGGACGCTGCAACCCGGGGCACGGGTGAACATCGAAATCGATACGCTTGCCCGTTATGTTGCGCGGCTGGTCGCGGTTGATCCTGGCGCTGTGCCGCTCGCCCTGGCCGCGAGGAGCCGCTGATGTCCGCGCCTGCGTTGACCCATGTCCGCTTCTCCGATTTCATCAGCCCGACCGAGGATCTGATCGAGGAAGCTCGCCGCGGGCGGATGTTCATCCTGGTCGATGACGAGGACCGCGAGAACGAAGGCGATCTTGTCATTCCGGCACAGTTTGCCACGCCCGACGCTATCAATTTCATGGCCAAGCATGCCCGCGGGCTGATCTGCCTGGCGATGAATCGGCACCGGGTCGAACAACTTGGCCTGCCGCTGATGGCGGCGGCGAATGGCACTCGCCATTCCACCGCCTTCACGGTCTCCATCGAGGCCAAGGAGGGAGTCACCACGGGGATTTCCGCGGCGGATCGGGCGCATACCATCGCAACTGCGATCAATCCGGAGCTGGGGCGCGAGCATATCGTCACACCCGGTCATGTTTTCCCACTGCTCGCACGCGATGGAGGCACTCTGGTGCGGGCGGGCCATACCGAAGCCTCGGTCGATCTCGCGCGCCTCGCGGGTCTCAACCCCTCCGGTGTGATCTGCGAGATTATGAACGATGACGGGACCATGGCGCGCATGCCCGATCTCGTCGCCTTCGCCCAGCATCACGGCCTGAAGCTCGGGACAATCGCCGATCTCATCGCCCATCGACGGCGGACCGAACGGCTCGTCCGACGGGTCCAGGAAGGTCAGATCGAACATGCAATCGGTGGTGATTGGCGACTCGTAGTCTACACCAACACGTTGGAATACGGCGAGCATCTGGCGATGGTGAAGGGCGATGTCTCGGCGCCGGGCCCGGTACTGGTGCGCATGCATGCCGCCAATCTGCTGAACGACACCGTGGTGGGTACCGGCACGCGCGACCTGCACGATGCGATGCGCATGATCGAGGCGGCGGGGCGCGGCGTTGTGGTTATCATCCGGGATTGGCGCCTGGCCAACATGAGCGAGCAAGTCCGCCTTAGTAGCGACCGCAAGGTATTGCAGCCGGAAATCCGCGACTACGGCATCGGCGCGCAAATACTCGCGGATCTGGGCGTACGGGACATGGTCCGACTGTCCAATAACCCACGTCCCATCGTGGGCCTAGAAGGCTATGGGCTGCGGGTGACGGAGACTAGGGCGCTCACTGCGGCTGAGGGAGGTGCACCATGAGCACGATCCACGCGCCGGCGCGTTCGACCAAGGCATTCGCTGGGCCTCCGCCACGCGTTCTGGTGATCCAAGCGCCCTACTACGACAAGGTCGTCGGTGGCATGCTGCACGGCGCCGAACAGGTCTTCGTGGAGGTGGGCGTACGCCATCAAGTGATCGATGTCGCCGGGGCATATGAGCTTCCCGCTGCGCTGCGCATGGCCATCCAGCAGACGGCGGAGCACTATGATGGCTATCTTTTGGTCGGTTGCGTTGTCCGCGGCGAAACCGACCACTACACGTTCATCTGCGATGCCATTTGTAATGGTGTCATGCAGATCTCGGTTGAGACTGGCGCGGCTATTGGCTTCGGACTGCTGACGGTGGATACGTTGCAACAGGCCCTCGCTCGGGCTGGTGACGATAATCATAACAAGGGCTCTGAGGCCGCGCATGCGCTGCTTGGTCAGATCGCCTTGCGACGCCGTTGGGGCCTGTGATGGGCAAACCGACGCCGGAGGAGACGAGCGAACTCGACCGCTTGCGGGCCGAGTTTTTGGCCGAGCAAAGCTCCGTTCGTCCGCCGGCGACTTCCTCTCAGCATCCAGCTCCTTCGCCTGCTCCGATCAAAGCTTCTGGGCGGAAAGTCGCTTCACCAAGGCCTCTGGTGCGACCGCGCACTGGCGCACGACTGGCTGCGGTCCAAGCACTGTATCAGAGCGAACACAACAACGAGCCGGCCGAGGTGGTGATCGAGCAGTTCCTGCGGCACCGCCTGCCGACGAGTGGGGCCTACGAGGAGGGCCAGGTGCCGGATGCGAATGCCAAGCTATTTGCCGAGATTGTGCGCCACGCGGCCCGCGACGGTGCGGCGATCGACACGGTGATCGCGCGGCACCTCGATGCCGGCTGGCCGCTGGTGAAGCTCGATCCGGTGCTACGTGCTCTGCTGCGGGCGGCGGTGGCCGAGCTGCACGCCGGCCGCGACCCACCGGCCAAGGTGGTGATCAACGAATATCTTGATGTCGCTCATGGCTTTTTTGGCGGTGATGAACCGCGCTTCGCCAATGGAGTGCTGAACGCGCTGGCGCGCAGCTTGCGGCCAGGGGAGTTCAGTGGCGCCGGCAGGTGAGCCTGCCGCGCGAGTTCGCGCTTATTGCTCAGCATTTCCGTAGGCTCGCCGGCCCCGGGGCGCTTGACCTCAGCGACGATGCGGCGCTTTTCGACCCCCCCGCCGGCCAGCAGCTTGTTCTCGCCGCGGATGCCATGGTTGCAGGGGTACATTTCCTGCCCGATGACCCGCCCGAGACTATCGGTCGCAAACTCCTGCGGGTGAATCTTTCGGACCTCGCGGCCATGGGCGCCGCGCCGCTCGGCTATTTGATGACGATAGCGCTGCCGCGTGAGATCCCGGAGGCCTGGCTTGGCCGTTTCGTCGACGGGCTTGCTGAGGATCAGGCGCGGTTCGGGCTTTCCGTGCTGGGCGGAGATACGGTGTCGACGCCTGGCCCGGTCTCGCTTTCGCTTACCGTCTTAGGCGCGGTTGCGCCCGGCCAAGCCCTGCGGCGCACGGGCGCGCGGCCGGGCGATAAGGTCTGGGTCAGCGGTACGATCGGCGACGGCACGCTGGGTCTGGCCGTGCTCCAGGGAGCTTTGCCCGCAGATGGTGCGGGCTTTCTGGCTGACCGGTATCGGCTGCCGGAGCCACGTCTTTCGCTTGGCGCGGCGCTCTCCGGGGTGGCGCTAGCGGCTATGGATGTCTCTGATGGACTTGTGCAGGACCTGGGACACCTGTGTCGGGCGGGAGATTGTGGCGCCGAGATCGAGGCGGCTGCGGTTCCGTTCTCGCCTGCGACGCGGGCAGCACTCGCCGCGAAGCCTGACCTGCTGCCGCGGCTTCTGACCGGTGGGGACGACTACGAACTGCTCTTCGCGGCGCCGGCCGATGCCGATAGGATAATTGTTAACCGTGCCACCGCTGCGGGCGTACCGGTGGCCTGCATCGGTCGCTTCGTGGCGGGCCCGGCCGACGTCGTCGTACGCGATGCGGCAGGCGCCCCGTTGGCCTTATTGCGTGCCGGTTGGAGCCATTTCTGAACAGAACCGCACTGGAGGAAACATCATGCCCCTCGTTCCTAACCTTGCACGGCAGCGACTCAGCGCAGGCGAACTCGCGCTTGGCTTCGGTATTCATCACTTGCGAGGCAGCGCCGCCGGGATGATCGCGGCTGCAGCCGGGTATGACTGGCTGTTCATCGACATGGAGCACGGCGCGATGTCGGTCCATGAGGCGACACAGATCGCCATAGCTGCGCTGAACCAGGGCGTGACGCCTATTGTCCGGGTTTGCCGGGATGCGATCTTCGAAGGAACTCGGGCGCTCGATAACGGTGCGATGGGCGTCGTGGTGCCGCATATCGACACCGCCGAGGAGGCGCGGGAAGTGGCCGCCGCTTACCGTTTCCCACCCATCGGCACCCGCAGTTGGGGAGGGCCGCCCTTCGCCTATAATTTCAAGCCGCCCGCCGTGGCAGAGGCGCAGGTCGAGTTGAATAAAGAGATTATCGTGGCCTGCATGATTGAGACGCCACTTGCGGTCGAGAATGCTGATGCGATTGCCGCGGTGCCCGGTGTGGATGTGCTGCTCATCGGTACTTCGGATCTGACGGCATCCATGGGGATCGCTGGGCAGATCGGGCATGAGCGTGTGCAGGCCGCCTACCGCGCCGTTGCTGCGGCATGCGGCAAGCACAGCAAGATCATGGGCATGGGCGGCGTCTACGATGAGACTTGGGCAAGCGCCTACATCAAGCTAGGTGCGCGCTTCAATCTCTCCGGCTCTGACCACAATCTTCTCATGGCAGGTGCTGCGGCTCGCTCGAAGTTCCTGCGCAGCCTCGCCTGACGGCTGGCACTTGCGACCGGGCCTGGATGGAGGGGCTTGTTCTCCTTTTGTCGGGCTCTGTCGGCGGCGATCCGGGCGTCGCTTACGGTTTGTCATATGCTTCATAGACCCAGCTACTTGCGAATGCCTCGCAATAACGTCAACCTGACGGGCCTTCGAGGGAAGCCGTTGATGTCACTGCACAGTTTGTTGCTCTCGGCTCTCGTGCTGTGCGGCCTTGCGAGCGCCGCTATCGCACAGGAGGTTAACCTTTATTCGGCGCGCCACTACGACAGCGACCGGGTCCTCTATGAGCGCTTCACGAAAGAGACTGGCATCAAGGTTCGGCTCATCGAAGGCGACGCCGATCAGTTGATCGAGCGGATCAGGAGTGAGGGAGCCAATTCTCCGGCTGATGTCTTCATCACCGTCGATGCCGCGCGACTGGCGCGGGCGGCAGGGGCGGGGATTCTTGAACCTCTCCGCTCCTCGGTCATCGAAACCCGGGTACCACCCGAACTGCGCGACCCGGCGGGCGCCTGGTTCGCGATCGCGCAGCGCGCGCGCGTTCTGATGTATGACCGAGAGAAAGGCGCGCCTGCGGGTCTCAGCCGCTATGAGGATCTCGCTGATCCACGCTTCAAGGGCATGATCTGCGTTCGTTCGTCAAACCATCCCTATAATGTCAGCTTGGCGGCTTCGTTGCTCGCGGCCGATGGACCGGACAAGACCGATGCTTGGGCGAAGGGTGTGGCGGCCAATCTTGCCCGCCCGCCGCAGGGGGGGGACCGCGACCAGTTTCGGGCGATTCCTGCGGGGCAATGCCAAATTGCGCTCGCCAACACCTATTATCTGGCGGCGTTCGGCGCATCCGATCGGTCTGATGACCAGGCATTGTTCAAGCGGATCGGCGTGATTTTCCCCAACCAAGGCGCGGGCGATCGCGGAACACATGTGAACATTTCCGGTGCTGGGCTCGTCAGGACCGCCAAGAACCAGGAAAATGCGATCAAATTACTCGAATTTCTGGTGAGCGACCGGGCGCAGCAGCAAATCAGCTTGGGCAATATGGAATATCCGGCCGTTCCTGCGGCCCCGTTACACCCTGCGTTGGCTGAGATGGGCCGCTTTCGGGCCGAGCCGGTCGATGCCGCCCGGATCAACGCGCATGCAGCCGAGGCCCTGCAGATCATGCAGCGCGACGGTTGGCGTTGAGCAATCGCGTCTGATTGCGATGTTCTCGCCGATTTCGATGTATGGCGAGGGTGACGCGACCTCATGCAGGCGCTATGACAGACGCCCATGGCGCGGTTCGTTTTCATCACCGGCGGTGTGGTTTCCTCTCTGGGGAAAGGCATAGCAGCCGCATCGCTCGGAGCGCTCCTGCAGGCGCGCGGCTACAAGGTCCGGCTACGCAAGCTCGACCCCTATCTCAACGTGGATCCGGGAACGATGAGTCCCTATCAGCATGGCGAGGTTTTCGTCACTGATGACGGGGCCGAGACCGATCTCGATCTCGGCCATTACGAGCGCTTTACCGGGGTCCACGCCTCAAAAGCCGACAACTGGACGACGGGGCGGATTTATTCGGACGTGATTGCGGCCGAACGGCGAGGTGAATATCTCGGCGGTACTGTCCAAGTCATCCCGCACATCACCGACAAGATCAAGGATGTCGTCCAGTCAGAAATCGAAGGGTACGACTTCGTGATCGTCGAGGTTGGGGGGACCGTTGGGGACATTGAATCCCTGCCATTTTTGGAGGCGATCCGCCAACTCGCTAATGAAATGGGACAGCAGGGCAGCCTTTTCGTCCACCTCACGCTCGTGCCCTTCATTTCCTCGGCAGGCGAGCTGAAGACCAAGCCGACCCAGCACAGCGTCAAGGAGCTGCTCGGCCTCGGAATCCAGCCGCAGATCCTGCTTTGCCGGTGCGATCGGCCTATTCCTGAGAACGAGCGGCGGAAGATCGCACTGTTCTGCAACGTCCGGCCGGAAAGCGTGATTCCCGCGCTCGATGCCCACAGTATCTACGCGGTTCCTCTTCAGTACCATGCCGAGGGGCTGGACCATGAGGTGCTGAGGCATTTCGGCCTCTCGGCTTATGGGGCGCCGGATATGCGCCGCTGGAGCGAAGTGGTGCGGGCTGTCGAACAGCCGGAAGGGGAGGTGACTATCGCCGTCGTCGGCAAGTACACGAACCTCCTCGATAGCTATAAGTCCTTGGCCGAGGCCCTCACCCATGGCGGCATCGCCCATAATGTCCGGGTCAAGCTCGACTGGGTGGACTCCGAGGTGTTCGAGAGCGACGGCGAAGCCCTACAACGGCTGGAGGCCGCGTCCGGCATTCTGGTGCCTGGCGGCTTCGGTGAGCGCGGCACCGCGGGCAAGATCGAGGCGGTCCGCTTCGCCCGTGAGCGCGGCGTACCCTTCCTTGGGATCTGTTTTGGCATGCAGATGGCAGTGATCGAGGCGGCTCGAAACCTTGTCCATCTCGAAGGCGCCTCATCGACCGAGTTCGGCGCCTGCGAAAACCCGGTGGTCGGGCTGATGACCGAATGGGCCCGCGGCAATGCGCTGGAGCTTCGCAACGCCGAGGGCGACCTTGGGGGTACCATGCGGCTTGGCGCTTATCCTGCTGCCCTAGCGGCTGGCTCGCTGGCCGCCCGTGTCTACGGACAGCGGGATATCGCCGAACGCCATCGCCATCGTTATGAGGTGAATGTGAACTACCGCAGCCGTCTGGAGGCGGCAGGGCTGATGTTCTCCGGCATGTCGCCCGATGGCACCTTGCCGGAAATTGTCGAATACCCGGACCACCCCTGGTTTATAGGTGTGCAGTTCCACCCCGAGCTGAAATCCAAGCCTTTCGATCCGCACCCGCTGTTCAAGGGCTTTATCGGAGCCGCTGTCTCTAAGGCCCGGCTGGTCTGAGCGGAGAGCTTGACGGCGGGTATGCCCTCGCTTTCCCTGACCACTGCTCCCAGGATTGTACCGCATGACGTCTCGCCGCCTATTGCTTGTCCTGCCGCTCCTCAGCGTCGGCTGCGGGGCCGCCCTGCCTGGCGATACCCCGCCGGCCCGCTTCGCAACTGCGCTCGAACAAGCGAGTTCCAGCAGCGCGATTGTGGTGGCACGCATGGATGCCTTTGAGACGATGGCCCGTCGAGAGGTCGATGCGATCGCCTATGCCAATGGGGATCGAAGGGTCATGCCGCGCGTCGGCCCGCCGGAGGCAGGCATCGCTGCCCAGGCCGGGGATGTCATCGGGGCAGCCTTCGTCGCGCTGGGCGATTACGGCCATATTCTGACCACGGTCGCTACGGATCAGCCGCCCATCCCTCGGCAATCAGACTCCGGGACCGTTTTGGCGCAGCAGGCAAGCCAGGGCTTGGCAAGGCTGCGTCAGAGCGCGGGCATTGTCCTCCCTTCGGCGGTGCAGGCGGCGGGCCTGAACGGCATTGCGACGCTGGCCGCTTTGCCGGACCGCGTGGCGGCAGGGCCTCGCCGCTCGACCCAGTCTCTGGTGGCGGAGGCCGAGCCTTCGGTTAAGGCGGTCGCGGAACTCCTTCGCACCTTGATCGACAACCCGAGTGGTGGCTTGCGCGGCGTGCTGCGTGCCAAGCGCGAGGGTTTTGACAGTGAGGCAAGCCGCTTCCTGAATCGCCTCGCTGTGGATCGCCGGCTTGGGCCCGCCGATCGCTACATGCTATATCGGAGTGTGGCGGCTTTGCGGGAGGATGACCCGGCCTCGGGCACTTTCGCCGCCATCGCCGGCGTGGCCACATCGATGCAGCAAGCCCACACGGCGCTGGCAGGCCCGACGGGGCCGGCACAGGCTGCAGTGTCCGGCTTTGAGGCGAGTGTGGCGCAACTCGGTGTGCTCGCCGAAAGCAGCCGCCGGCGCGATCCGCTGCCGCCGGCTAACGACCAACCCCTCCGCTAGAGCATGCTGCGTTCACATGCGTTCACGCAGCCCGCTCTAGCATGTGTTGGATCGCGCGATTCAGCGCCTTCGGCGATTCCGCCTCAACGCATCGCGCTCTAAGGCGATGGTCGGCCGGCGCCCCTCTTGCCGGAAGGCGTATCCCCAGTTACGCCCCGCGGAGTTTCGGCCAAGGAGCCCGCCTTATGTCCGCGATCGTCGATATCATCGCCCGGGAGGTTCTGGACTCCCGCGGTAACCCCACTGTCGAGGCCGAGGTGTTACTGGATAGCGGCGCTGTCGGCCGAGCCCTCGTTCCCTCCGGTGCCTCCACCGGTGCCCATGAAGCGGTTGAGCTCCGCGATGGCGACAAGTCGCGGTATGGCGGCAAAGGTGTGCTGAAGGCGGTTGCCAATGTCGAGGGTGAGATTTTCGATGCCCTGTCCGGCATGGACCCGACCGAGCAGGTAAAAATCGACGAGATGATGATCGACCTTGACGGCACGCCGAACAAGGCGCGCCTTGGGGCCAATGCCATCTTGGCCGTCTCGCTCGCCGTGGCCAAGGCGGCGGCAGCCGACCTCGGTGTACCGCTCTACCGCTATGTTGGTGGCACCCAGGCCCGCACCCTGCCAGTGCCGATGATGAACATCATCAATGGCGGCAAGCATGCCGACAATCCGATCGACATTCAGGAGTTCATGATCATGCCGGTGGCGGCCGGCACTGCCGCTGATTCCATCCGGATCGGCGCCGAGATCTTCGCGGCGCTGAAGAAGGCGCTGCATGACGCTCATCACAACACCAATGTTGGCGATGAGGGCGGTTTCGCGCCGAATATCGGCTCGGCTGATGAGGCACTGGGCTTCATCGCCAAGGCTTGCGAGGCCGCTGGCCATCGGGTGGGCGAGGACATCATGTTCGCCCTCGACTGCGCCTCGACTGAATTCTTTCACGATGGGCGTTACCGGCTGGACGGGGAGGGCAAGACGCTCGATCAGGCGGGGATGGTTGACTACCTTGCCGAGCTTTGCGGCAAATGGCCGATCATCTCTATCGAGGATGGCTGCGCTGAGGATGATTGGGCGGGTTGGAAGCTGCTGACTGACAAGTTGGGCGGCAAGGTCCAGTTGGTCGGCGACGACCTGTTCGTGACCAACCCGGAGCGGCTGCGCCAGGGGATTGCCCAGGGCACGGCGAACTCGATCCTCGTAAAGGTGAACCAGATCGGTACCCTGACCGAGACGCTAGAGGCGGTCGAGATTGCCCATCGCGCCGGCTATACCGCTGTGATGAGCCATCGCTCCGGCGAGACTGAAGATGCGACCATCGCCGACTTGGCGGTCGCCACCAACTGCGGCCAGATCAAGACAGGCTCGCTTTCCCGTTCTGACCGTTTGGCCAAGTACAACCAACTCATCCGGATCGAGCAAGGGCTGGGCCCGGCGGCCCGTTATGCCGGGCGGACAATTTTGCGTCGCTGAGGCTCAAAGCCGCTTGCAAAAATTGCACGGGGCTGATTCTGTGACCCGTGATAGTTTTGGTATAAGGGTCAGGTTGGTGATGTCTTTCGGCCGCGCGTTCAAGCGTCGGGTTCGCGACGCCTTGCTGCCGCTCGGCTTCATCGCTCTTTGTGGCTATTTTGCCTGGCACGCCAAACATGGCGAGTTCGGGCTGATGGCGCGTGAGCGGCGATTGAGCCAAATCGCCGATGCCCGCATCACGCTCGAGCGTCTGCAAAAAGAGCGCGACGCGATGGAGAGAAAGGTCTCCGGTATGCGGAGCGATAATCTTGATCGCGATCAGCTCGATGAGCGCGCCCGCGCGCTGCATAACCTTGTGGAGCGTGATGAGCTGATCGTTCCGTATGATCAGGGCAAGCGATTGTACTGATCGCTGCCCTGTTTCTGCCGCCTCTTAATCTCGCAGCGGCAGATAGACTTCCCCTTGTTCACGGAATTTCCGAGCCATCGCAATCATGCCCTCCTTCTGAGCCTCGGCCCGGATATCGTGCGAGATCCGCATAGAGCAGAATTTCGGCCCGCACATTGAGCAGAAATGCGCGGTTTTATGAGCATCTCGTGGCAGCGTCTCGTCGTGGAAGCCGCGAGCAGTTTCCGGGTCCAACGACAGGTTGAACTGATCCTCCCAGCGGAACTCGAAGCGGGCCCGGCTCAAGGCATCGTCGCGGATGCGGGCGGCCGGGTGGCCCTTGGCAAGATCCGCAGCATGCGCGGCGATCTTGTAGGTGACGACGCCGACTTTCACATCGTCGCGATCTGGCAGCCCCAGATGTTCTTTAGGCGTGACGTAGCAGAGCATGGCCGTACCGAACCAGCCGATCATCGCCGCACCGATACCGGAGGTGATGTGGTCGTAGCCTGGCGCGATATCGGTGGTCAGCGGCCCGAGGGTATAGAACGGGGCCTCACCGCAGACTGCGAGCTGCTTATCCATATTGGCTTTGATCTTGTGCATGGGCACATGACCCGGCCCCTCTATCATGACTTGGCAGTCGCGCGCCCAGGCGACTTTGGTCAACTCACCGAGCGTTTCCAACTCGGCGAACTGGGCGGCGTCATTGGCATCGGCGATGGAGCCGGGACGCAGCCCGTCGCCCAGCGAAAAGCTGACATCGTAGCTCCGCATGACGTCGCAGATTTCATCAAACCGCTCGTATAGAAAGCTCTCGCGGTGATGCGCCAGGCACCACTTGGCCATGATCGATCCACCGCGCGAGACGATCCCGGTGACCCTGGATGCGGTCAGCGGCACATGGGCTAGCCGCACGCCGGCATGGATGGTGAAATAATCGACGCCCTGTTCGGCCTGTTCGATCAGCGTATCCCGGAAGACCTCCCAGGTGAGATCCTCGGCGATGCCCCCGACCTTCTCGAGTGCCTGATAGAGCGGCACAGTGCCGATCGGGACCGGCGCGTTGCGGATGATCCAGTCGCGGATATTGTGAATGTTGCGACCGGTCGAAAGGTCCATCACCGTATCCGCCCCCCAGCGGATGGACCAGACCATCTTCTCGACCTCCTCAGCCATCGAGGAGGTAACCGCGGAATTGCCGATATTGGCGTTGATCTTGACCAGGAAATTCCGGCCGATTGCCATCGGTTCGAGCTCGGCGTGATTGATATTCGCCGGGATGATGGCGCGGCCGCGGGCGATCTCGTCGCGGACGAATTCGGGAGTCACGAAGTCCGGCAGCGCTGCGCCGAAATCCTCGCCGTCGCGGACCAGCGCGTTCTTGGCCTGGACCCGACCGAGATTCTCCCGGACCGCAACATATTCCATCTCCGGCGTAATGATCCCGGCTCGTGCATAGGCAAGTTGCGTCACCGCCCGGCCGCCCGAGGCCCGACGCGGCGCGTGCCTGACAGGGAAGGGGGGCGTCAACCGATCACCGCTCACGAAACCGTTATCCTCAGGCTTCAGCAAGCGCGCGGCATAGCTCTCGGTATCGCCGCGGGCGATGACCCAGGCGTCGCGCGGCCGCGGCAGACCCTGCTCGATCTCGATCGCAATCGCCGGGTCGGTATAGGGCCCCGAACTGTCGTAGACAGTCACCGGAGGCTCGCCAGCCGATGGATGCAGGGCGATCTCGCGCATCGGGATGCGCAGCGATGGATGCAATACCCCGGGCTTGTGGACCTTGGTGGAAGCCGGCAACGGGTCGGTCGTGACGCGCGGCGTTTCGGGCAGGGCATCAGGCATGGGCATCGCCTCCTAAAGACGGCCCGCTGGCGAAGAGGGAGGCGACGGCGGCTTGCGCACGAGCGACACCTTCCCTACGCCAGCATGACCTGGGTCAGGTTCGTCGGGTCACCGCGCTCCGGTGCCTTGCGGCAGTCGGACAGCGATTTCTCAGCCCCTTGGCGGGACTCCCCAGGTGAAGTCCATATGGTTTTGCCATTTGGTACCAGATGTCAATTGAAACTTTGCTTAATCCGCCTGTCTTAAGCCCGATTGTGTGATGAGGTCGCGATACTTGATTGCCTCTGCAGCGACATAAGTGCCGAAAGCCTCGTGATCGAGATAGCGGATGGGGTGCGATGCCTTGGTCATGTTCTCAACCACTGACTGAGTTTTAAGCGTCTTGGCGCAAGCCGTGTCGAGGCGCGCAAGAACCGGCTTTGGTGTGTCGGCCGGCGCGAAAATTCCGGTCCAGAGCGGGAATACCAGATCGTAGCCAAGCTCGCGCATCGTCGGCGCATCGGGCACATCCCGTGCACGCTCCGCGCCGAATACCGTGATCGCGTGTAGCCCGTATTGCGCGACAAGATTCGCCTCCGCGGTCAGCATCTGCACCGTTCCTGACTGCAGCGCCAATACGCTGTCGCCGGATCCGCGGAAAGGGATATGATTCAAGTTGATGCCGGCCGCGCGGCTGAAGCCTGTCATCGAGAGGTGCCCGAGACCGCCCACTCCCCCAGAGGCATAGGGGATTTGCCCCGGGTTCGCCTTGGCTCGGGCGATGACATCGTCGAGGGTCCGCAGCCCGGTTTCCTTTGGCGTCATCAACGTGGCGGGCGCTTCCGCCACTAGGCAGACCGTGGCCAGTTGGCTTGCCTGATAAGGCGGTTTGGCAAGGAAGCTTGGCTGAATTGCGATCGCCGCCATCGATGTGAGCAGCAGCGTCTGCCCATCCGGTTTCGCGCGTACGACCTCCGAGGTGCCGATGGTGCCGGTTGCGCCGCCGACATTGCGAATGACGATCTGGGTGCCAAGCTCCTCAGCCAGTACCGGCTGGAGCAGCCGCCCGATAATGTCGGTGCCGCCGCCGGGGGGCCAGGGAATAATCAGCTGGATCTGAGCTCGCGCGGGGGGAGCGAAAAAGAAAGCGGCGCAGAACGCCGCGATGGCAAGACGCATCTGGATGTCCATCCCTGCTGGCTGCGACTATCGATGCCGCATTCCAACAGGAAGGCTATATGTCCGCGACGCCGGGCGGCAATCTCAAACCACGTGCTGGCGAATGTAGCGGCGCTGCATGCGGAACATGGGTCTCACCCGTGCGGTCCAGGCGGTGCTGCGGCCCGCGATCCATTCAGGGGTCTGGTTCACCTCTGGGTTCTCGAACCAATAGGCAGCGAGGAGGTTGGGCGTGCCGCTATCAAGCCGGCGATAGCGGGTGCCACCGATACAACCTGGGCAGGCGGTCAGCATCGGCAGATGCTCTTGTTCGTACCAGCGGAAGATCTCAGGCAGGTCAGCCTCCGCGATGTCCAACTCCACTGTGTAAAGGAACGGTGCCGGGCGGCTGACATCGCCGAGAGAGGCGATGAAGGCATAAGGAATGCCGCCGGTCGCGCCCGACGGCGGCGCCTCCTCCCAATGCCAGGTATCGGCCGCGTCCTCGACATTGCGATAGTGGGTTCCCGGGCCGGCATTTTGGCGGATGATGAGGTCGGGCATTGGGTTTCCTCCGATCGACAGTCGCGGCAGTATTGCAGGAAAGACTGACGGAGGAAGCCTATGGCCCGCATTCCCTACGCCGACCCGGAGGCGCCGGAGAACCGGGAGGCTGCCGCATACATCGTCGCCAGCCGCAAGCGCCTTGGGCATCTGCACCGCATGCTGCTGAACAGCCCGCCTATCGCCAAGGGTTGGATCGATCTTTACGACGCCATCCGCTGGAAAACCGAACTTTCGGGCAAGTTGCGGGAAATGGCGATGTGTCAGGTCGCAGCCATCAATGAGGCTCCCTATGAATGGGCCGCTCATGCGCCGATTGCCTTGAAGGAAGGTGCAACGCAGGCGCAGCTCGACGCGCTGCCCGACTGGGCCGCCAAGCCGGCGCTGTTCGATGCCGCTGAGAGCGCCGCCCTGGCGCTTTGCGATGCCATGACGAAGCATGTGCACGTGCCAGCCGACGTTTTTACAGAGGTGAAAGCGGCCCTGCCGCATCGCCAGGTCGTGGAACTCGTTGTCACTATCGCCGGCTACAATTGTGTCTCGCGGGTGCTCGAAGCCCTTGAGATCAACGGGGCGGATCAGCTCTGATGAATGGCGCCGAGTGGCTGGCTCAGAGCCTCAAGGCCAGCGGGCAGACCCACTTCTTCTTCGTCGATGCCGTTCTGCGACGGACGCTGCTGGCACTGGAACGGGTCGGCGTCCAGCCGGTGCTGGCCCATACCGAAAAGGCGGCCGTCTATATGGCCGATGCGTATGGACGCGTTTCCGGCCGGCCGGGCGTTGTCGCGGCGCAGTCGGTTGGCACTGCCAATCTCGCCGCTGGCCTCCAAGACGCTTATTTCGCCCGCAGCCCTGTCCTGGCTTTGACCGGGCGCAAGCCGATCGGCCATCAGCACCGCAACGCCTACCAGGAATTGGCGCATGCGCCCCTCTTCGCGCCAGTGACTAAATTCGCGGCGCAGGTCGCTGAGGCCGAGGATCTCTCACGGCAGTTCCGCCAGGCATGGGCGGCAGCGGTTAGCGCCCCGCCTCGGCCGGTCCACCTGGATCTGAACGGATTGATGGGAGAGTTCGTCGAAACCACCGAGACAATGGCCGCGCCGGCAGCGCTGGGGCATTGGCTGGCGCCATTGCATCGTCCCCTGGTCGCTGCCGAGAGCATTCGGGCAGCTGCAGCCGCACTGTTATCCACATCTCGTGTGGCCATCGTCGCAGGGGATGGTGCGGCCCTGTCGGGTTGCGGTGCCGAATTGCTCGACCTTGCAGAGGCGCTTCGTGCACCGATTGCGACCTCGCTCGGCGCCCGGGGGTTGATCGATACCCGGCATCCGCTTGCGGTGGGTGTGGTCGGCAATTACGCAGCGCCGCCCGCCAATCAGGTCGTGCATGCAGCAGATCTGGTGCTGTTCATCGGCTGCGATACCGGCGATCAGGTAACCCACACCTGGCGTGTGCCGAAGCCAGGCACGCGCATCGTCCAGATCGATGCCGACCCGCTGGAGTTCGAACGCAGTTATCCGACCGAGGTCGCGCTCCTCGGCGATCCGCGTGGCACTTTGGCTGCACTCTGCGCTGAGATCGGCCGGCCATCGCGCGACCATACATTTCTGACAGAGGCGCGGGCGCTGATGGCGGCTTGGCGACGTAGCGTTGCGCCGCGCCAAACGAGTGATGCGGTCGCAATCGATCCTGCCCGGCTGGCGGCAGAAATCACCGCGGCGCTGCCCCCCGACGCCATTTTGGTGGCCGATACCGGCTATTCGGGCATTTGGACCGGGACCTTGGTCGACCTGGCACCTGGGCAGACCTATCTCCGGGCGGCCGGTTCGCTCGGCTGGGCGTTCCCGGCGGCACTTGGCGCGAAATGTGCTGCGCCTCACCGGAAGGTGGTCTGTTGGTCGGGCGATGGCGCGCTCTATTACCACCTGCCGGAACTCGAGACCGCTCGGCGGCGCGGCATCGCTATTGTCCTTGTGGTGAACAACAACTCCGGCTTCGGCCAGGGTTGGCCGAACTATCTGAAGCAGGCCGGTAACCGACCAGTGGCCGCCGAACAGGTGCTGCGCTTCGGGCCGACCGATTTTGCCGCTATCGCGCGTCAGTTTGGTCTTTCTGGCATTCGCGTCGAACGTCCTGGCCAGCTGGCCGGAGCGCTTGCGGAAGCGCTGGCAAGTCGGGAAACCGTAGTGGTCGACGTCGTCACCGACATCGATTGCCGGGCGCCGGAACCTTGGACTCCATAGGAGAGATCGCATGGCACGAGTAGCGGTCATCGGCGCCGGCACCATGGGGCACGCCATTGCGCTGGTTTATGCGTTGGGTGGCCATCAGGTAAGGCTGACCGATAGTAATATGATGACGCTGGACAAGGCGCAGGGGTTGATGGAAGCGGCCTTGGCGACCTTGGTCGAAGGCGGTGAGGCACCGCCCGATTGGACCAGCGCTCATCTCGCACAAATGGTCACGCGCCATTTCTCGCTGGAGGAGACGGTCGAAGGCGCTGAGTTGATCATCGAGGCCATCATCGAGACGCCGAACGCCAAGGCGGCGCTCTATCGCCAGCTTGAGGCATGTGCGCCAGCCGAGGCGATTATTGCCAGCAACACTAGCCAGCTCGATATCTTTCCCCTGATTCCAGAAGGCCTGCAATCTCGTACTTTGATCACGCATTGGTACACGCCGCCCTATCTGGTCGATCTGGTCGATGTCATCGCCGGCCCGCAATGCGAGGCGGAGCATGTTACAACCGTCACCACGCAGTTGCGCGAGATGGGCAAGCAGCCGATCGGTTTGAAGAAATTCGTGCCCGGCTATGTGGCTAACCGCATCCAGGCGGCGATCGGGCTCGAAGTGCAGGCGCTGCTGGATGAGGGCGTCGCCAGCGCGGCAGAGATCGACGCGGCGATCATCCACGGACTTGCGCTGCGCATTCCGATCCTTGGCTTCTATGCCAAAGCCGATTTCACAGGTTTGCCGCTGATGCAGGCGATCAAGCGAAACAATAGCTATACGCCGCCGACCCCAAAGGCGCAGAGCCCGATCCTCGACAAGCTGATCACAGATGGTCGCACTGGCGTCCTGGCCGGCGCTGGCTATTACGACTGGCCCGGCGACGCCGCCGCATTGTTTGAGGCGCGCGACCGCAAGCTGATGGCCCTGAAACAGGCTCTTCGTGAGATTGGCACTATGGCAGGATTGGAGCGCACCCTGTGATCACCTACGACCTCAAAGGCAAGACGGCGCTGGTCACCGGCGGCGCGTCGGGGATTGGTTATGCTCTCGTGACTCAGCTGGCGCGGAACGGCGCTCAGGTGGCGATTAATCATTTGGCAGATGACGCGCGTGGGCTCGAGGCGGTCGAGCGATTGTGCGCAGCTGGCTTCAATGTCATCAGCGCGCCCGGCAATGTCGGCGATGCCGTCGATGGCCCTCGGATGGTCGAGCGGGCGATCAAGGATCTCGGTCGATTGGATTTCCTTGCTAACAATGCCGGTACGCCAGGTAGCCGCGCGACGATCCCCATGGCCGCGCTTGATCAGGTGACCGATGAGCTCTGGGAGACATTGCTGCAGGTCAATCTTGTCAGTGTCTTCCGTTGCACGAAGGCGGCAGCATCAGCGCTGAGGGAAGCTCGCGGCGCGGTCGTGAATACGGCCTCCATCGCCGGGCTTGGCTCTGTTGGCTCCTCCATGCCTTACGGCGCCACAAAGGCGGGCGTCGTCAGCCTGACCACCAACCTTGCCCGGGCTTTGTCGCCGGAGGTGCGGGTGAACGCGGTCGCCCCCGGTGCGGTCGATAGCTCGTGGATGATAGAATGGACCAATGAGCAGCGCGCGAATTCGATCGACAAGGCGCTGCTCAAGCGACGCTGCACACCCGATGACTTGGCCGAGGTGATGCTGTTCCTCCTGGCCGGTGCGGCAATGGTGACGGGTCAGTGCATCACCGTCGATGGCGGGCTGCGGCTGGGTTGATCAGCGTGTAACCCTGGCCAATAGGTCGAGCAACGCCGCCCAATGGCCTTCGGTGGCAACCGGATCGAAACCGCTGCTATCAGGCCGGGCGAAGCCATGATGGCGACCCGGAATATGCGCGATTCGATATCCAATGGCGCTGGCCGCCATCGCCGCAGCCACCTGGGGAAGCACGGTGTCGGGCACATAGGGGTCGTGTTCGGCAAAAGCGAGATAGGCCTCGCCCCGGCTGAGCTCGGGCAGCCAGCGATGTGGGCTGTCAGCGGCTTCGGTGACGAAACGGGTGCGATAGAAGCATGCCGCAAAGGCGATCCAGCCCGGTGCCTCGGCCGGCGCCTGCAGGGCGAAGCGCCCACTCATGCAATAGCCGACCACGGCCCCAGGCCGAGCTTCGCTTATCCCGAGCGCAGCGAACATGACCGGCAGGTCGGCACGAAATTCGGCATGGCCGTAGGCGCGGGCAAGGGAGCAGAGGCGTTCGCTCTCGGGGTTGCCCTCCTGACGAAACGCGGCGCGGCCGAAGCCGCTATCCTGCTAGAGCGGGATGCGTTGAGGCGGAATCGCCGAAGGCGCTGAATCCCGCGACCAAACAAAGCTTAGAGCGGGATGCGTGAGCGAATGCGAACGCAGCATGCTCTAATGGCGCCAGTCGAGATTAGGCAGCAGGGTGCGATAGCCACTGGCCGCAAGGCGGGCTGCCATTCCGTGCAGCGCCGGCCTCACCCCGGGGGCATCCATCAGCATGAGCACGGCCGGCGCCCGATCTGGATTCCCTCGGGGCGCATAGAGCGTTGCTTTCAGCAATCCGCCAGCGGCCGGGATTTCCCATTCGCTGCGGGTGATGGGCATCGCTCATCCTATTGCTGTGGCAGTGTGACGACCGTGCCCCGCTTGGTCCCGGCTTCAACGGCCTCATGCGCCGCTGCTGTTTCGGCGAGCGGAAAGCTGGCGGCCACGCGATGCAGGCGATCACCGCCGCGCAGCCAGGTGGTGATGTCTTCCATCGCTTGCCGACGGGCCCCCGCCGGCGCGCTGTTCAAAACGACACCGCGCAGATTGACATTTTTGCGCATGAGCACGGCAGAGACGGGAATCGCCGGGGTCGGCCCACCGCGGCTGGCATAGCCGACAACGCTGCCATTTAGGGCGATCACCTCTGACCAGATCGCGGCGTTGCCAGCCACGTCTACCTCGATGATGCGATCGATACCGCCACTGGTCGCCATGATGCGCGGGATGCAATCCGCTGCACGATAATCGAATACTGCATCGGCGCTAGCAGCCAGGGAGTCCTCAGTTTTCCAACCGCCCGATGCCGTCGCACCGATCCAGGCTGCCCCGCCCCAACGCGCCAGTTGGACGGCGTAATTGCCCACCGCCCCGCCGCCACCCGACACCAGCACCCGCAGGCCTTGGACTGGGCCATCGGCGAAGAGGCACCGGTGCGCGGTCATGCAGGGGATACCGAGGCAAGCCCCAACCTCGAAGCCGATCTGGTCCGGCAGGCTGTGGATATAGTCCGTCGGTACGCAGGTGAACTCTGCCGCCGTGCCGAAGGGCCGTCCCCGCTGAGCGTTATAGAGCCAGACCCTTTGGCCGAGCAGTCCTGGATCAACCTCTGCGCCGAGCTTTTCAACGATTCCGGCGCCATCACTGTTCGGTATGATCAGTGGAAACTCATTCGCCCAATTGGTTCCAGCCCGACGATAGGTATCGGCCGGATTGACGCCGCTTGCCATCAGCTTGACCCGGACCTCGCCCGGGCCTGGCTCGGGCAGGGGGCGTTCACCAAACTGCAGCACGGACCGTGCGGGCCCCGTGCGCTCGTACCAGACCGCGCGCATGCCTTGATCCTCCCCGGCTCGTCTGGGTTTGACAGACGCGCTCGACAAGCCTTCCCTATAGCGTAGCTGGAAATCGCCGAGACCGGGCATGCGAGCCGTGGCCGCCCCCCCGTATCGGCGCCCGCAGCAGGAAGGGCCGGCTATGATCAGTCGGTCGGTCCCGCGGCACCGTAGAGGAGGATGCCATGACGCTAACCGTGCAAGAATTCGCGAAACAATGCCGGACCGCCCTGACAGAGGATCCTGGCCCAGCGGGCCGTGTGGCCGTGGTGGGGATTGTTCAAGAGGCGCTGCGTGACAAGGCTTTTGTCGCAGCAGTGATCCCCGATACCACCTCTGAGCGACATGTGTTGTATGAGGACCCAGAGCTTGGCTTCACCATCCTCGCGCATAACTATATCGGCGCGAAGACGTCCACGCCGCATGACCATGGGCCGACCTGGGCGATCTATGGCCAGGCGTCAGGTGAGACGGTGATGACGGACTGGGACTGCCTCGCACGGCCGAGCGAGACGGAGCCCGGTCAGGCGAAGCGAAGCAAGGACTACTCGCTTAAGCCCGGCGACGCCTATCTGTACGAGCCAGGTGTGCTGCACAGTCCGCGGCGGGAGGCCTCGACCAAGCTGATCCGGATCGAAGGTCTCAATATGGATCGCGTCAAGCGCAAGCCCTACGTCGCGGTTGGCTGACGCCGCCCCACTCCTTTAGCCATGAGGAAACACCAATGAAGATCACCCATTCGGGCGCCAGCCCCTATGTCCGTAAGGCGCTGGCCTGTGCGATTGCCCGCGGGCTCGATAGCCGCGTCGAGCGCATGACGATTGCGACGACCGATCCTGCGCTGCAGCCGCTGAATCCCCTGGCGAAAGTGCCGACGCTGGTCACCGATGATGGAGCAACGCTGTTCGATAGCCCGGTCATCTGCGAATACTTGGATTCTGTCGGTGATGCGCCGAAGCTTTTCCCAGCTGCCGGTCCGGCGCGGTGGAAGGCGCTCCGTCAGCAGGCCCTGGCCGATGGCATTCTCGATGCCAGCCAACCACGCCGGCGCGAAGTAGCGCTTCCGCAGGACGATGGTCGGAAGGAATATGTCGCGCTGCAACAGGGGAAAGTGGCACGCGCCTTGGATGCCTTCGAGGCGGAAGCCGATACGCTCGGACTGCTCACCACGATCGGCGAAATCACTCTCGGTTGCGCGCTTGGCTATCTTGATTTCCGCTTCCCGCATGAGCCTTGGCGGCCCGGCCATCCGAAGCTTGAAGCCTGGTATGCCAAGGCCGTAGCGATGCCGCCGCTTGCGAAGACAATGCCGGTGGGGTGACGGAAAGACTTACTCCACAAGGGCGGCCCGGGCGGAAGGCCCGGGCCGCAGCAGGGCGAAGGCAACCACCAGCGCCGGCAGGCCGCAGATCGCAAACCCGAGGCCGTGGCTGCCGGTCAGGGCAAGGCAGGCTGAATAGACCAGAGGCAGCAGGAAGGCTCCAATCTGGCCGAAGGAGAGGACGCCGCCGGTCGCTGAGCCGCGCGCACCCGGGGGCGCCAGTCGGGCAGCTTCGGAAAGCAATACGCCGTGCCAGGACATCGCGGTGGCCGATAGGGCTGCAGCGACGGAGCCGATGATCCAGAGCGGCCAGCCATGCCCCATGAAGCCGAGCGCGGCGCTGCTGACGGCCATACCGAAAGATAGAAGGCCCATCACGATCCTTGGTGCGGCCACCGCGCTGCTGACCCAGCCCCAGAGGATACGGCACGGCACGGCAACCGCCATCGCGATCGAAAACAGCGCACCTGCCGTGGCAATGCTTTCCCCGTGCTCTACCAGGGAAATGATGAAATAGGCTGTGAAGACGGACTGCAGCCCATTGAAGGCGAAGCAGGCCATCGAGAGCGTGCGGAGATCCCGCGCCTTTGTCACGCTCTGCACTGTTCGGACGAAATCGCTGAGGTGGAAACGCTTGAAGGGATTCCGATCGGCGTCGAATTCGCGGCGTGCCGGCTGCAGAACGAACACGAACGCAAAGCAGGCCAGAGCCATTATCAGACAGGTGGCGCGCCAACCGATGTCTTCCATCAGCGCGGGTCCGAGCAGGCCAACGATCAGAAGCCCGGCTGGTACCGCAGTCTGCTTTAAGGAGAAGACGAGCGGGGCGTATTTCGGAGGCGAATAGAGGCCCAGCAAGTGCGAACTCGCCGGTGTCGAAATCGCGGCGCCGCCGCCGCCGACAATCGCCGAAACGAGAAACAACGAAATTTGCCCGCCAGCGCAGGCTGCGAGGCCGGCGGCCAGCATCACCAACGCCACCTGGCTCATGCGTAAGGCGCCATGGCGCAGGATGAAGCTGCCGCAGCCGAGTTGGAAGGTCAGCGCGGCGATTGCCGAGGCGCTAGCATAAATCCCAAACCAAGCCGGATCGTAATGCAGATCGGCGATCACTGCCGGCGCGACCACCGCTGGCAGGCCGCGGCCTATCGAGGCGAAGGTCTGCTGCATGAACATCGCACCAAGTGCGATGGTCAGCAGCTTGGTCGGGCGGTCGAGCGGCGTCACCCCGCGCAGCGCACCAGCCGGCCCGGCAAGGCCCCCGTGGCGACGCCCTCGCGGTAGGTCACAGTACCGGCGACAATCGTGGCGGCATAGCCGGTGACTTGCTGCATCAGCCGCCGCCCACCTGCTGGCAAGTCGAAGACCATATCCGGCTTCGCCAGGGCCAGCCGCTCGAAGTCGATCACGTTGATGTCGGCCCGCAGCCCCACCGCCAGCCGCCCGCGATCGGCGAGTCCCGCCGCCCCGGCCGTATCGCTGGTCAGCCGGCGAATTAACTCCGCCACAGGCAGGCCGCGGGTGCGTCCCCAATGCGTGAGCAGGAAGGTGGGGAAGGAGGCATCCAGGATGAAGCCGACATGAGCGCCGCCGTCGGAAAGGCCCACGATGGTATTTTTGTGGCGAAGTAGCTCCTCGGTCGGGGCCAGTGTGTAATCAGCATAGTTGGTGAGCGCTGCAAAGAGGAAGGCGTGTCCCTCATCCTCGAGCAACAGGTCATAAGCGAGCGCTTCCGCCGTCATGCCCCGCGTCGCGGCTTGGGCGGCGATGCTCTTCTCGCGCAGTGGGGTGTAATCGGGCGGATCGCCGAAGGGAAAGATCCGCTCGAAGGACAAGCGGCGGATCAAGGCGAAGGTGCTGCCTTCGAAGCGGTCCTCTGAGAGGATGCGTGCCCGCATCTCCGGCATGCGCAGGGCCGCTACTCGTTCCGCCAGGGGCAGATGTGAGATCGCCTTGTAGGAGGGGCACCCGCTGAAGGGGTTCTGACTGCCTTGCAGGCCGAACAGGATGCCGATCGGCCGTGGCGGAAAGACTGGGCGAATATTCAGCCCGTCGGCCGCGGCACGATCGGAAAGCGCGAGCAATTCCTTCCATGCCTCGGTCCGATCGTGGCGGGCGGTGAGGGAGAAGACGATGGGCCGGCCGCAGGCGGCGGAGATCCGGCGGACCATGGCGAACTCCGTGGCCGGGTCTGGGGTGTTCCAATCAGAGACCATTTCAAGGAACCCGGCCCCAGCTTGCTTCAGCCCGAGCGCGATACCGGTAAGCTCGTCCTCCTGCGCCTTCAGCGTCGGGGTAGCCTCGCCGGCGAGTGTCTTATGGCTGATGGTCCGGCTGGTGCTGAAGCCGAAAGCGCCGGCTTTCACCGCCTCGGCGACAATCTCGCGCATCTGGGCGATGTCGGCCTGAGTGGCTGGCTCCAACGCAAGTGCCCGGTCACCCATGACGAAGACCCGTACCGCCGCGTGCGGAACCAGGGCGCAGAGATCGATGTCGCGCGGGCGGGAGGCGAGGACCTCGAGGTATTCGGCGAAGCTCTGCCAGTTGAAATCGAGGCCCTCGGACAGAACGGGGGCGGGGATATCCTCGACGCCTTCCATCAACTCGATCAGCTTGGCCTCGCCACCCGGCCGGACGGGCGCAAAGCCGACGCCGCAATTGCCCATCACCGCCGTTGTCACGCCATGGAGGGCGGAGGGCGCCATATGGCTGTCCCAGATCGCCTGGCCGTCATAATGGGTATGGATGTCGACGAAACCCGGGGTCACCAGCTTGCCGACGGCGTCGATCTCCTCGCGCCCCTTCGGCAGGTTGGGGCCGATCGCCGCAATCCGCCCATCCTGTATGCTGAGATCGGCGGCATAACCGGCACCTCCCGTGCCGTCGACAATGGTGCCGCCGCGAATGACGAGGTCCATGGCCTGGTTCCCTTCCCTTAGTCGCAACAGGCTACCAAGCCGGCTTGGCCACCGCTAGATCGGTCCCTGGAGGATCCTCGCATGCTGCACGACCGTACCCCTACCACGCTGCTGCTGACCGAACCGGTCGAGCAGGTCCTGCAGGTGACGCTTAACCGGCCAGAGCGGGCCAATGCCTTCACGAGCGAGATGGCACGCGAGCTGATCGCAGTATTCCAGGCATTGGAGGCCGAGCCCGCTCTCTATCGGTGTGTCGTGCTCACCGGTGCCGGGGAACGTGCTTTCTGTGCGGGCGCCGATCTGAAAGAGCGCAATGGCATGACCGATGCCGAGTTCAGCGCCCAACATTATCTGTATGAACGCATGGCGCGCGCCGTGCTCGCCTGCCCAGCGCCGCTTTTGGGGGCAATCAACGGCGCGGCCTTCGCGGGCGGCCTCGAACTCGCGCTCTGCTGTGACTTCGTCTATGCCGCCGAGACCGCCCGCTTCGCGTTGACCGAAGTAACGCTCGGCATCATGCCCGGCGCCGGCGGGACGCAGAACCTGCCGCGGACTATCGGTGAGCGCAGGGCAAAGGAAGTGATCCTCACCGGCCGGCCCTTCAGCGCCCATGACGCCCTGGCCTGGGGCATGGTGAACCGCCTGCTGTCGCCAGCAGATCTGTTGCCGGCCATTCTGGAGACTGCCCAAACCATTGCCGGCAACGCGCCGCTTTCTGTCCGGCAGGCAAAGAAATCCATCACCCAGGGGCTACAGATGGATCGTGCCTCCGGCATGCTGTTCGAGATTGAGGCCTATTACCAGCTGATCCCCACCGAGGATCGCAGCGAGGGCATCCGAGCGTTCAACGAGAAGCGCAAACCGATCTTTAAGGGACGCTGAGGCGCATGCGCCTTGGTCTTACCTTGCCCCTGCTGCTCACAGCGGCCTGCGCGCAATATGTCGATACCGGCAAGACGCTGGCCCAGGCGAACGCGCTAGCCACCGCACAGAACGATGCGGCGCTCGCCAAGCTCGATGTCGATTGTCGGCTGACCGATGCCGGTTGCGGTTCCTTGCACAGGTTGCAGGCGGAGGCCTGCCAGCGACTGGCAAAACAGCCGGATCTGGCGGCCAAGCCGCGCCGCCGGGCGCTCGATTGTGCGACGGGCAACTACAATGCGACGCTCGCCGTCTGGGACCGCACGCGGGATGCCTCGGGTCGGCCGGACGACGTGGCGCCGATCCTGCTCTCGTTGCTGGCCGAACGTCGGGACATGGAGCGAGATCTTGACGCCGCCCGCGATTTCAACCGGCGCCTCGGCTTCCGTGCCGAAGCCATCGCGCGTGAACGTGGACCGGCCGGCCAGGCCGGGCTCGTCTGGGGCGCAGATGCAGCGCTGCAAGAGGTGCTGATGGCCGGCCCGGGCGGCGGCTGCGAAGGGTTGGCGCGGGCCGCTGAACTGCTCGGGCGTGCCGCGCCGCGCGGCACGCCGGTCGAGGCCAAGGCGACGACACTTGCAACCGGGATCCGAGACGCCAGGGGAGCTCGTGGTTGCCCCTGATCAGAACGCGATTTGTACCTTCATCGCCCGACGGCGATCGCTGGCCAGATCAAAGGCCGCCATCGCCTGCTCAATCGGCATGGTCTCGGTCAGTAGGGGCATCGGGTCGATAGCGCGCCGTGCCAGGACGTCCAGCGCAAGCGCGAATTCCTCCTGGAAGCGGAAGGATCCCCGCAGAGTAATTTCTTTGGCGACCAGCGGGCTCAAAGGCAGCACAGCGTCGCCGCCCAGGCCGAGTTGTACGATCACCGCGCCAGGGCGCGCCATCTGGATCGCGCCGGTAAGGGCCGCAGCGCTGCCGCTGGCCTCGAAGACCGCGTCGAAATGGCCTCTCCCCAAGGCGTAATCGGCCAGCGCCGCTGTATTCTCGGCCGCCACGATGGTCCGGTCGGCGCCGAGCTTTGCCGCTGAAGCCAAGGGGGCCGCCAGCAGATCGGTCGCCACCACCTCCCGCGCTCCGGCATGCCGTGCGGCAGCGACGGCCAGGCAGCCTATCGGACCAGCGCCGGTCACAAGCACCCTTGCGCCGAGCAAGGGACCGGCCTGCCGGGCCGCATGCAGACAGACTGCCAAGGGTTCGGCGAAGGCTGCTATGGGGAGTTCCAAGCCTGCCGGGAGCTTCACCGCGCGGGCTGCCTCGCAAACCAGCCGTTCGACGAAGCCGCCTTGTACATGGGGCATGCGCATGGCGCTGCCGTAGAAGCGCATATCGAGGCAATGGTTGGACTGGCCGGCGAGGCAGAAGCGGCATGTGCCGCAAGGCAGGGAGGGATTGACCGCAACCCGGTCACCAGGCGTGAGATCGACGACACCCGCACCGACAGATTCGACGGTCCCGGCCAGTTCGTGCCCCAGGACCATCGGTTCGCGCAGCCGTACCGCGCCGAAGCCGCCATGCTGATAGTAATGCAGGTCGGAGCCACAGATGCCGCCGGCACGGATGCGGATGGCAACCTGCCCCTGTCCAGGGTCCAGCGCCGGGTGGTCTTCTACCCTTAGATCTTTCGGAGCATGAATAACGACCGCGCGCATCGGGCAAACTCCTGCCGCTGCGCGCATCCTAGAGCGGGATGCGTTGAGGCGGAATCGCCGAAGGCCCTGAATTCTGCGACCAGACACATGCGAGAGCAAGATGCTTGAAAGCACATAAACGCAGCATGCTCTAGCGGCCATGCCGGGCGGCGTCAGGAGGCTGATCTGGGCGGTGGGCGCTTGTGGCCCAGGGTATCCCTTGCTTCTCTGTCCCATAATGGAGGATCCACCATGTCGCTCAAGCTATTCGACCTCACGGGCCGGCGGGCTCTGGTCAGCGGATCTTCGCAAGGAATCGGCTTGGCCCTGGCGCGTGGCCTTGGTGCGGCCGGCGCCACGGTGGTCCTGAACGGCCGTGACCCAGGGAAGCTTGCCAAGGCCGCTACAAGTCTCGGTGCCGAGGGTATCCAGGCGGAAGTAGCGAGCTTCGACGTGACCAACAGCGCCGCGGTCAATGCCGGCGTAAGGGCGGTGGAGGCGGGTGGGCCGATTGACATCTTGGTCAACAATGCCGGTGTCAACCTGCGCGGCATGCTCGAGACGATTACCGACGAGACTTGGCACACCCAGATCGCCACGAATCTGCATAGTGCCTTTTACTGCGCGCGTGCCGTGGCCCCCGCAATGATTGCCCGAGGCCGCGGCAAGATCATCAACACTTGTAGCGTGATGAGCATGCTCGGGCGGGCCACTACGGGTCCCTATACCGCGACCAAGGGCGCGATCGGCATGCTGACGAAGGCGATGTGCGCTGATTGGGCTAAGTTCGGCTTGCAATGCAACGGCATCGCGCCAGGCTACTTCAGTACCGAACTCACGGCTCCGTTGCGTGCCGACCCGGTCTTCAACGATTGGCTTTGTAAGCGCGCCCCGGCAGGACGCTGGGGCGAACTGCCGGAACTGGCCGGGGCGGCTATCTTTCTCGCTTCCGACGCCTCGGCCTATGTGAACGGCCATCTGCTTTATGTTGACGGCGGCCTGACCAGCGTGGTTTGACGGGTTACATAATCATAATAGGGAGGAACCGACCAATGATCCTGCGCAAGCGCCTTTTCGCCGGTGCGGCCCTGGCAGTGCCGGCCTTCCTTGTCGGGCGTGCCGAAGCACAGCAGTCCGGTCCCATTACCACCGCTGACATCATCAAGCGTGGCAAGGCACGGATCGGCGTCGTGACCGGCGCACCGCCCTTCGGCATGGTTGACCCGCAGGGTAATCCGGTTGGCTACGACATCGATTGTGCACGGCTGCTGGCCAAATATCTCGGGGTTGAGGCGGAGATCACCTCGCTCACCCCGCCCTCCCGCATCCCGGCTTTGGAGGCAGGGAAGGTCGACCTCCTCTGTGCGACGCTGGGCGCCACGCCCGAACGGGCCCGAACGGTGATGTTCACCATGCCCTACAGTGCGTTTCGCATGATGATCATGGCAAAGAAGGATAGCCCGATCCGCAAATTGGAGGATCTGGCCGGCAAGAAGGTCGGCGTACCGCGCGGCACGCCGCAAGAACAGGCGCTGATGCGTAAGGCGCCGCGCGGTACGCAGATCATCCGGTTCGAGGATGATGCGACCAGCGCCCAGGCACTGATCGTTGGCCAGATCGACGCTTGCGGCATCCCGGATACGATCGGCGCCGAAGTGGCCAAGACGAAGCCCGATGCTGGGCTCGAGAACAAGTTCCTGTTGTTCAATCAGCCAAACTGCATGACCGTCCGCAAGGACCAGTTCGAGATGCGGCAATGGCTGCAGAACACGATCTACTTCATGAAGGGCAATGGCGAGTTAGACGAAATCGCTGTGAAGTGGACCGGCTCTCCGCTGCCTGAGAACCTACCCGTCTTCTGAGGTGGGATTCCACTTCCAGTTCCAGCCGGTCCTGGCGCGCAGCGATCTGCTGCTTGAGGGGCTTTGGCTGACCCTGCAGCTTGCCGCCCTTGGTATCCTGGGCGGTGCGCTCCTGGGCATTCTGCTTGCGATGTCGCGCGGTCTCGGCCCTCGGGCAACCCGCTGGCTTATCGACTGCTATGTCGAGCTTATCCGCAACACCCCCTTCCTGGTGCAGTTGCTGCTCATCTATTTTGGTCTGCCGTCGCTTGGTGTGAAGCTGAACGCCGAACAGGCCGCCGTACTGGGCCTGGTTATCTATCTAGGCGCCTATGTCACCGAGATTGTCCGGGCCGGGATTGAGAGCGTACATCGCAGCCAGATCGAGGCGGGACTCTCGCTGGCGCTCAGCCGCTGGCAGGTGTTTCGCCACATCGTTTTGGCGCCGGCAATCGCCCGCGTCTGGCCGGCATTGGCTAGCCAGTTCACGCTGGTGATGTTGGCAACCTCGGTGTGCTCCTTCATCTCGGTGCAGGAACTCTCGGCGCAGGCGGCGAATATCGAGAGCGACACCTTCCGCAGCTTCGAGACCTATATCGTTGTCGCCCTGGTTTACCTCGGGCTTGCGTTGCTGCTGCGTGGTCTGCTCGCGCTGCTCGGGGCGGCCCTCTTTCCGGCCGGATCGGGTTTAGGGCGGTTGCGGCAAACCGCTCGATGATCCGACAGTTCACGGCCTCTGAATTTATTTTCATCCTGACCTCGGCGCGCTGGACGCTGCTGTTGACGCTGCTCGCGCTCCTCCTCGGCGGCGCACTTGGCTTTTTGGTGGCGATTGGCCGTACCTCCCGCTACGCATCGCTGCGCTGGCTGGCAGGCGGGTGGATCACGGTGGTGCAGGGTATCCCGGTGCTGATCCTGCTGTTCCTGTCGTATTACGGCCTGGCACTGGCCGGTTTCGATCTGCCGCCCATCATCGCGGCATCGGTGTCCATGGCGCTTTACGCCAGTGCTTATCTGGGCGAGATCTGGCGCGGGGCGATTCAATCCGTGCCGTGGCAGCAATGGGAGGCCTCAGCTGCGCTCGCTCTCTCCCGAGCGCAGCAATATCGGCATGTGATCCTGCCGCAGGCGTTTCGGATTGCGGTACCGCCGACGGTCGGCTTCATCGTGCAGCTCGTTAAGAACACCTCGATTGTCTCAGTCGTCGGCGTTATCGAACTCGCGCGCGCCGGCAACCTGGTGAACAACGCGACCTTCTCGCCTTTCAAAGTCTTCGGCACAGTGGCTGCCATATATTTCGCAATCTGCTGGCCGATCTCCCTGTTGGCGCGCCGTCTCGAAAGGAGGCTCCATGCCGGTCGTGCGAATTGACGGCGTCCACAAGCGCTTCGGCGCACAGGAGGTGCTGAAGGGCGTTGATCTCACGGTCGAGACGGGTGAGGTGGTCGCGATCATCGGCCGCAGCGGCTCCGGAAAATCGACATTGCTTCGCTGCATTAATGGGCTGGAGCCGGTGCAGTCCGGTGTGATCGACGTTGCCGGTCATCGTCTGGAAGCCGGGGGGCGGGCACTGCGCGAACTGCGCAAGGATGTCGGCATCGTCTTTCAGAGCTATAACCTCTTTCCCCATCTGCGCGTGGGCGAGAACATCATGCTGGCGCCGCGCGTGGCACTTGGGATCAACAAGGCTGAAGCCGCTGCCCGTGCGCGAGAGGTGCTGGCCGAAGTGGGGCTCGCCGACCGCTTCGACGCCTGGCCCGATAACCTGTCCGGCGGGCAGCAGCAGCGCGTGGCGATTGCGCGTTCCCTGGCCATGCGGCCGAAGGTGATGCTGTTCGATGAGGTGACGAGCGCTCTCGACCCTGAGCTCACCGGCGAAGTGCTGGCGACGATGGAGCGGCTGGCCCAGCTTGGCATGACCATGCTGCTCGTGACCCATGAAATGGCCTTCGCGGCCAGGGTCGCCAGCCGAACGGTCTTCATGCATCAAGGGCGGATCTGGGAAAGTGGACCGTCCAAGCGGCTATTCGCCGCCCCGGAGACACCCGAACTGCAGCAATTCCTGGGCAGCGGGTTGAAATAATCTGCCCCGCTTGACGCGATCCGCGCATCGGAGAACCCTAAGTCTCTGAGTTCAAGGGGAGGGCAGGAGCGCCCATGAGTATCAGTGGGAAGGCCTATATCGTGGGGGCCTACGAGCACCCGACGCGCAAGGCCGATGACAAATCCGTCGCGCAGTTGCATGCCGAGGTTGCCTATGGGGCGCTGCAGGATGCTGGACTGAACAAGGACGACATCGACGGTTTCTTCTGCACCGGCGCCGCGCCTGGCCTCGGGCCGCTGAATATGGCCGATTATCTTGGGCTGACCAAGCTGAAGCACCTGGATAGCACCGATGTCGGCGGCTCCTCCTACGTGCTCCATGTCGGGCATGCGGCGGAGGCGATCGCGCTCGGTCTCTGCGACATCGCCCTCGTCACCCTCGCCGGCCGCCCGCGCGCCGAGGCGATGGCGACCGGCACAGCGCCCCGCAGTTGGGGCCTCAATGTCCCGGACGACCCCTTCGAAATCCCTTATGGCCGCACCGTCGCCAATGCCTACGCGATGTGCGCGATGCGGCATATGTACGAGTTCGGGACGACCTCCGAGCAGCTGGCCTGGATCAAGGTTGCGGCCAGCCACCACGCGCAGTGGAATGAGCACGCCATGCTGCGCAAGGTCGTCACCGTCGAGGAGGTGGTGAACTCCCCCATGGTGAGCGACCCGCTGCACCGCCTCGATTGCTGTGTCATCTCCGATGGCGGCGGTGCCCTGATCATCACCCGGCCAGAGATCGCAAAATCCCTAAAGCGCCCGTTCGTGAAGGTGAAGGGGCATGGCGAGGCGACCAAAAATCAAAATGCTGGCTATACCGACCTTACCTATTCCGGTGCCCGCTGGTCCGGGCCACGCGCCTTTGAGGAGGCGGGAGTCAAGCCTTCGGATATCCAATATGCCTCGATCTACGACAGCTTTACGATCACGGTCCTGATGCAGCTTGAAGACCTTGGCTTTTGCGAAAAGGGCCAAGGCGGCAAGTTCGTCGCCGACGGCAACCTCATCTCAGGCGTTGGCAAGCTGCCCTTCAACACCGATGGCGGTGGGCTCTGCAACAATCATCCGGCCAATCGCGGCGGAATGACCAAAGTGATTGAAGCGGTCCGTCAGCTGCGTGGGGAAGCCCACCCCAAGGTGCAGGTGCCAGGCTGCACCCTGGCACTGGCGCACGGTACCGGTGGTCTTCTCGGCACGCGCCACGGCAGCGCAACCGTCATCCTCGAGCGGGAGTAATCAGCCATGGCGACCCCTGCCAGCAATCGGGCCATTCCGGCGATCATGGTCGACCCGACGAACAAGCCTTACTTCGATGCTGCCCGCGAAGGGCGGCTGCTGATCGGGCTCTGCAAGGATACCAATAAATATTTCTGGTATCCGCGCGGCTGCTCGCCCTTCACCCTGTCGAACAATGTTGAGTTGGTGCCGGCCAAGGGCACCGGCACGATCTACACCTATACGGTGATGCGGACGAAGGAGCCCTTCTGCGTCGCCTATGTCGAGTTGGATGAGGGCGTGCGCGTCTTCACCAATATCGTCGATTGCGACCTCGACAGCCTGCGGATCGGCCAGAAGGTGAAGGTCGTCTTCAAACCGACCCAGGGTGACAGCCCGCCTGCCACTATGTTCACTCCGGTCTAAGGCGATAGCGCCGCGCCCCAAGGGCGCGGCGCTATAGGCCGCCGGAACCAGAGGCCCGAGTAGGAGATTCGCCATGTCGCTGGTGGAATATCACCTGGATGGCGATGCAATTGGGGTGCTGACCCTGAACCGCCCCGTCGCCCGCAACAGCCTCTCGCTTGATATGCTGGAGGCGCTGCAGGAGAGGCTTGATCGCATCGCGAAAGATCCGGCGATACGATGCATCGTCGTCGCTGCCGAAGGATCGGTCTTCTGTGCCGGTCACGATTTGAAGGAGCTGACCGCGCATCGCGGCGATAGCGACGCTGGTCGCGCCTTCTTCACGCAGACCATGGATGCATGCGGCAGCGTGATGCGGGGCATCGCCGAACTGCCGCAGCCCGTCATTGCCGCTGTAGAAGGCGTGGCGACCGCCGCCGGGGCACAGCTTGTTGCCAGTTGCGATCTTGTGGTGGCGGCGGCAAGCGCCAAGTTCTGCACGCCGGGCGTCGATATAGGCCTATTCTGCACGACACCTGGCGTTGCCCTTGCGCGTACCATGTCGCGCAAGCATGCCATGGAGATGCTGCTGCTGGGCGAGATGATCCCGGCGGCCGAGGCGCACCGGATGGGCCTGGTCAACCGTGTGGTCCCCCCGGGAGAGGCGCTTGCCGCCGCGCTTGGCTTGGCACGGCGGATCGCGGATCGCTCCGCGATCGCGTTGCGTATGGGCAAGCGTGGCTTCCATCAGCACGCACCGCAGGGGCTGGCAGACGCCTATGCCAGGGCAGGTCAGGTCATGGTAGAAAACCTGCTTGCGGAGGATGCCGCTGAAGGAATCCAGGCCTTCCTTGGCAAACGCCCGCCGACATGGCGGCATCGCTAGGGGCAGGTGGATGGCGGTCGATTATGAAGGCGGGCTTGAGCGCAACCCGGCAAACCACCAGCCCTTGACGCCATTGCTGTTCCTTGAACGGGCGGCGGAGGTATTCCCCCACCATCTTGCCGTCGTGCACGGGCCGCTGCGGCGCGATTACCGTATGCTCCGAGAGCGCTGCGTGAGGCTGGCCTCGGCGCTCTCCCGGCGCGGGATCGGGCGCGGTGATACGGTCGCGGCGCTGCTGCCTAACATTCCGGCCATGCTGGAATGTCATTACGGCGTGCCGATGGCCGGCGCCGTCCTGAACACCATCAATACGCGCCTAGATCCTGGGACCATCGCCTATATCCTTGAGCACGGCGAAGCGAAGGTGATCATCGCCGATCGGGAATTCCTCCCCTCCCTGCAACTGGCTCTGGAGCAGGTGCGCCATAAGCCGATCGTGATCGAAGTGGATGATCCGGAGGCCAGCACCGCGGCGCGGGCCAATAGCCTTGGTGGTCAGGATTATGACGCATTCCTGACCGAGGGTGACCCCGCCTTCGTCTGGCTGCAGCCGCACGATGAGTGGGATGCGATCGCACTGAATTATACCTCCGGCACGACGGGCAAGCCGAAAGGCGTCGTCTATCATCACCGGGGCGCCCAATTGCTGGCGACCGGCAATGTCCTCTCCTCCAGCATGGCGAGGCATCCGGTTTATCTCTGGACCTTGCCGATGTTCCATTGCAACGGCTGGTGCTTCCCTTGGACCATCGTCGCGGTGGCCGGCACCCATGTCTGCCTGCGCGCGGTGCGGGGCAACGCCATATGGGCGCTGATGGCCGAGCACGGTGTCACGCATATGTGCGGTGCACCGATTATCATGGCGGCACTGCTCGACACACCGGCGGCTGAAAAGCGCCCATTGTCACATCAGGTGACCTTCGTCGTGGCCGGTGCGCCGCCGCCGGAAGCGGTACTCGCCGCCATGCGTGCGGCCGGCTTTGCCGTGCTGCATGTCTATGGTCTGACCGAAGTCTATGGTCCGGCCGTTGTCAACGAATGGCACACCAACTGGAATGCGCTACCCCCGCCCGATCAGGCGAAGCTGATGGCGCGCCAAGGCGTGCGTTACCAGGCGCTTGAGGGATTGGATGTGATGAACCCGGCATCAATGGAGCCGGTCCCCGCCGATGGGCAGACGCTCGGCGAGGTCATGATGCGCGGTAATGTGGTGATGAAGGGGTACCTCAAGGACCCGGATGCCTCTTTAAAGGCGTTTGGTGGAGGCTGGTTCCATACCGGGGATCTCGCAGTGAAGTATCCAGACGGCTACATCCAACTGAAAGATCGCTCGAAGGACATCATCATCTCGGGTGGCGAGAATATTAGCTCGATAGAGGTCGAGGACGCGCTCTACAAACATCACGCAGTTGGTCTTGTCGCTGTCGTCGCCCAGCCGGATGACAAATGGGGCGAGGTGCCCTGTGCCTTCGTCGAACTCAAGCCTGGCGCCAGCGCGACGGAGGCGGAGTTGATTGCACACGCCCGCGGGATGATGGCCGGCTTCAAGGCACCAAAGCGGATCGTATTCGCGGAACTGCCGAAGACGAGCACCGGCAAAATCCAGAAGCACGTTCTGCGCGGCATGCTCTGACGGCGCGGCCTTCGGTCAGCCCCGGGCGGCCAGTGCTGCGTTGGCCCGCTCGAACGCCAGCTTGGCGAAGGTCTTGTCGTGCGGCTTTTCGGTGAGCGCCAGCGCATCCCATTCGCTGCGCTCGGTCGCGTAGAGATCGCCGCCATAGACATGCAGCGCCGCCGAGAGACCATCGATGGGATTGGCGACGCTATGGATGACATCGACGGCGAGCGAGGCGACATCCCCTGGCCGTAACGCCTGCACGGCATGGGGTTCGATCCGCTTGGGATCATCGGCCCGTCGCCGCCAATACACATTGTCCTCGCCGCCCTGATAAAGGCCGATCACCGCCCAAAGACGGTGCTCATGCGGCCGCAGGACAAAGAGCGGCGGCCAGACGAACTGGATCACGTTCATATGGGGCGCCTGGTACAGTACCCTTGCACCGGCACGGGTCGGCGCGCCCAGCGCAGCATCGATCGCTGCGGGGTCGGCGATGGCCTCCCTGACGATAGGGGCAATGGCGTCCGGGCCGGCGGGCACGGCGGCACGGCAGCGGGCAACGAAGGCGTCGAGATCGAACATCCAGGAACCCTACCGCGCCAGCAGCCGGGGCGCCAACCAACCCGCGACGCCGCAGGCGGCGATGACCGTCGCCATCGGCACCGCCGTGCCATCGTGCACCAAGCCGACCAGCGCGCCGGAAACGGCCCCAAGCCCGAATTGCAGGGTCCCGATCACGGCGGAAGCGCTGCCGGCCTGCCCCCCCTGCGACGCCATGGCGAGGATGGTGCCCAGCGGCATGACGCCGCCGACCCCAGCGACGTAGACAAAAAGCAGGCTTGCCAGGGCGATGAAGCCCCCCCACCCGGTGACCGCAACGCCCAGAAGAAGCAGGCCCGCCGCCGCCATCAGGGTCAGCACACCCGCCAGGACGCGTTCCGGCGGCCAGCGCTTCGTCAGGATGGGAATCAACCGCGACAGCAGCATGATCCCGCAGGCATTGGCACCGAAAAACAATGCGTAGCTGCGCGGGGAGATATCGGACAGCGTCATGAAGACGAAGGGAGAGCCGCCGATATAGGCAAACATCCCCGCCAGTGGCAGCGTAGCGGCCAAGGCAAAGGCCATGAAGTGCCGATCCCGCAGCAGGCCGAGATAGACGCGTAGAACGCCGCGCAGACCCTCGCGGCGGCGACGCTGCACCGGCAGGCTTTCCGGCAAGGCTATGATGACCACCACCGCCAATACGGCGCTGTACGCGGCAAGCAGCAGGAAGATCAGCCGCCAACTGCCCAGGGCAAGCAGACCGCTGCCGATCGTCGGGGCGAGGATGGGCGCGAGACCCATGACCAGGGTCAGCTGCGACATCAGTCTGATCGCCGCTGAGCCTTCGGCAACGTCGCGGACGATGGCGCGTGCCATCACCATCCCGGCGCAGCCGCCGATTCCCTGACCGAACCGCAGCCAACCCAGCTGTTCGATCGTGCCTGCGAAAAAACAGCCAAGCGAGGCGAGGGTGAATACCGCCAGTCCGGCCAGCAGCGGCAGGCGACGACCGTAGCGATCGGCCAGCGGTCCATAGACCAACTGCGCGACCGACATGCCGGCGAAAAAGGCTGCCAGGGTTGCCTGTACGGCGGCGCTGTCTGCCGATAAGCCGGCGGCGATCGCCGGAAAAGCCGGCAGATACATATCGGTTGCCAGCGGCCCAAAGGCCGACATCGCGCCGAGGATAATGGGCAGCAGCCGGATCATGACGCGACTTACACCGGGCTTTTGCGGCGCAGCAAATCAGAAGACAAAGGCTTCGTCGACCAGCCGCTGCTGCACCAACCGCTTCGGGATCTTGCCGTAACCCGACTTGGGCAGGGCATCCCAGCGCACCACCCGCAGCGGCTGCTTGTAACGCGCAACCCGTTCGGCGAGATGCGCCATGACGGTCGCCTCATCTGCCGTCCCCACGATGCAGGCGACACCAGCCTCGCCCCATTTCGAGTGCGGCATGCCGACTACCGCGCATTCTACGACGCCGGGGCAGGTCAGGATCGCCTCCTCGACCTCGCGCGGATAGACGTTGGAGCCGCCGGAGATATACATGTCCGAAGCTCGGCCGGTGACGTAGAGAAAGCCTTGTTTATCCAGGTGACCGAGATCGCCGGTATGGAACCAGCCCTGCCGGAAGGCTTTCCTGTTGGCGTCCGGATTCTCGAAATATCCAGCGAAGACCGCCGGGCCGCGCACACAGATCTCGCCGGTCTCGCCCGCCGGCAGGCGGGTGCCGTCCTCGGCCAGGATTGCCACATCCATGGCCGTCCGCGGCGCGCCGCAGGAGCCGATGGGGAAGCGTTCATCATCGTCGAGCGAATGCTGATCCGGGCGCAGGACGGTGATGTTCCCTGTCACCTCGCCCAGGCCGAAATACTGCACCAGACAATCGCCCATGACCGCCAGCGCGCGCTTCTGATCCTCCCGATACATCGGCGCGCCGGCATAGATGACGTGGCGCAGCGAGGAGCGATCGGCGGTGGGCGCCGCAGGGTGTTCGGCCAGCGCCTTCAGGATGGTCGGCACGGTGAACATGTTGCTGATGCGGTGCTCCTCAATCAGCCGCCAGGCTGCCTCGACATCCAGCCGCTCGCCTGGCAGCAGCACCGTACGGGCCCCGCGCGCCACCTGCCCGAGTTGATGGATCCCCGCGCCGTGCGAGAGGGGGGCCAGCACCAGCGAGGCATCGCGCTCCGTCGTGCCAGGGAAAAGATCAGCCAGATGGTTGGTGACGACGAAGCCCATCTGCCCATGCGTCAGCACCGCAGCCTTCGGCTTGCCTGTGGTGCCCGAGGTAAAGAAGAACCACAGCGGGTCCGCATAGGCGACATCGGCTTCATGATCCGGCGGCGGCGGCGGCGCGCCGGCTAGCAGCGACTCGTAGTCGTGCTCGTCGGCCCGGGCATCACCCACGGCGATGCAGTCCTGCCCGAAGCCGGCCGCGCGTACCGCATCCGCATGCGCCTCGAAGCCGCGGTCGCGCAGCATCACCCGGGCGCGCGCGGTGACGGCGAGGTGAACCACTTCCGCCGGGGTCAGGCGGAAATTCGTTGGTACCCAGATCGCGCCCAGCTTGAAGCAGGCCCACATGCTCTCGAACATCGCATTCGAGTTGCGCGAATGCACCAGCACGGTGTCGCCCTTGCCGACGCCAAAGCCCCGCAGCGCCGCTGCCAGCCGGTCCACCCGGCCATCCAGCTCGGCGAAGGACCAGTGCCGGTCGCCCCAGACCAGCGCCACGTGGTCGGGCAGGCGGCGGGCGGTCTGCGTCAGCAGCCGGCCCAGATTCATCGCGGTTGCCGGTCCCATGCGGCGATCCTCCCGCCATCCGCATGCGCGGCCCGCCGCGCCGTCGTCAAGCCCGTTGGGGAGTGGCGCCCCCTTCTGGCGCGGTGTAACCGGTACGATCGAGGAGGCCCGCGTGATCCCCTTTCGACCCTTCGTGCCGGACACCCAGCCGCCGCTCGATGCGCCGGCCTATGGCAGCACCCACCTGCGCCATCCCAAGCGGCCGCTCCGCCGCCTGCCGCAGACCATCAGCGAGACCACCGGGCCGCGCTTCACCCCGGCGCTGTTCCCTGAGATCGGCGACCTCACCAAGCAGGCCGCCGGCGCCCCGCTTGGCGAGCGGATCATCGTCGCCGGGCGCGTCACCGACGAGGATGGCCGGCCGATCCCCGCGACGATGATCGAGATCTGGCAGGCCAATGCCGCCGGCCGCTACGCCCATCCGCGCGACACGCACGACGCGCCGGCCGACCCGAATTTCCCCGGCGAGGGCCGCATCTTCACGGATGCCGAAGGGAACTACCGCTTCGTCTCGATCAAGCCCGGCGCCTATCCCTGGCGCAACCACCACAATGCCTGGCGGCCGATCCACATCCATCTCTCGCTGTTCGGTGAGGGCTTCGCCCAGCGGCTGATCACCCAGATGTATTTCCCCGGCGACCCATTGCTGCCGCTCGACCCCGTCTTCAACGCGGTGCCCGATGCGGCGGCGCGCGATCGCCTGGTCAGCCGCTTCGACCTCGCGCTGACCGAGCCGGAATGGGCGCTTGGCTACCGCTTCGACATCGTGCTGCGCGGCCGTGGCGCTACGCCGTTCGAGGCGGCGCGCTGATGCCCGCCGCAACCGCCAGCCAGACCATCGGGCCCTACTGGCACCTCATTGAACACCAGGAATGGGCGGACCTCACGCGCTTTGGCGCGACCGGGGAGGTCATCATCATCACTGGCCGCATCACCGATGGGGCGGGGGAGCCGGCCGGCGATACCGCGGTGGAGCTCTGGCAGGCCAGCCCGGCCGCCTCGGCTGGGTTCCTCGGCTATGGCCGCTGCGGCACCGATGCGGCGGGGCGCTTCCGCTTCACCACGCTGAAGCCGGAGGCACTGCCCGGCGCCGGCAACCAGACCCAGGCGCCGCACCTATCCCTGGCGCTGTTCGCCCGCGGGCTGATGACCGCGCTGCGCACCCGGCTCTATTTCCCACACGAGCCGCTGAACGCGACCGACCCGCTGCTCGCCGCCATCGAAGACCCGGCGGAGCGGGCGACGCTGATCGCGACCGCCGCGGGGCCCGGGGTTTGGCATCTGGAGATCCGGCTGCAGGGGCCGGGGGAGACGGTGTTCCTGGAGGTTTGACCAGGCGCGGCGGCTGTCTATGAAGGGCTGATGCGCGACACTGCTGCCCTGATCCTCGCCGATACGCTGGCGGCCATCCTGATTGGCCATGCCGAGCCGGAGGTGGCGGCCATCACCGCCCGGCACGCCACCGGGGGCGTGCCGCTGCTCGGCAGTCGCGCCGCGGCGCCGCCGCCGATGGCCGCCTTCCTGACCGGCCTCGCCGGAACGGCGGTGGAGTTGGATGAAGGGAATTACGCCGCCGGCGGGCATCCCGCGATTCACGCCATCGCCCCGACCCTGGCCGAGGTTGCGGCGCGCCCGACCAGCGGCCGGGCGCTGCTGGAGGCGGTGATCGCGGGCTATGAGGCCGGCTCGCGCGTCGGCCATGCGACGCGGCTGCGCCCGGCGGCGCATCCGCACGGCACCTGGGGCACCATCGGCGCGGCGGCCGCGGTCGCCCGGCTGCGCGGCCATGATGCCGCGCGCACCGAGGCGGCGCTGGAAATCGCCGCCTCGCTGGGCCTTGCCACCAGCGCTACGGCGTCCCTGCGCGGTGGGTCCGTGCGGAATGTCTATGCCGGGGCGGCCGCGCAGAACGGCATGTTGGCGGTCGACTTGGCCGAGGCCGGCATCACCGGGGAGCCCGGGGGCATCGCCGCAGTCTTCGGCGCGGTGATCGGGGAGGGCTTCGATACGGCCGCCTATGCCGCCAGCGCCGGGCGGGCCTTCATCGCCGAGCCGTTCCTGAAGATCGCCTCCTGCTGCCGGGAGACGCAGGGCGCGCTGGAGGCGATCGAGGCACTGCTGCCGCTGGACCCCCTGGTGGACCTCCTGGCGATCCAGGCGATCGAGGTCGAGACCTTCGCCTCCGCCGCGCTGCTGGCGGAACGCGCGCCGGTCGCGCCCATCGCCGGGCGGTTTTCGATCCCCTTCACCATCGCCACGCGCATCGTGCAGGGGCATGCCTGGATCGAGGCGTTTTCCCCCGCCGCCATCGCCGACCCCCGGGCGCGGGCGCTGGCGGCGCGGGTGACGGTGCGGGAGGATGCGGCGCTGACCGCACGGCTGCCGGCCGAGCGGGTCTGCCGGCTGCGCCTGACCTTGGCCGACGGCACGGTGCGGCAGGTGGAGGTGATTAATACCCCGGGCGATCCCGGCCGGCCGCACCCGGAGGGGGCGATGCGCGAGAAATTCCGCCGCTGCGTGGAGCCCAGCCATGGCGCGGGCTGGGCGCGGCTCTGGGACCTGGCGCTTGGCATCGACGGGGTGGCGGATACCGGCGCGTTGTTCGCCGCCTTCCGGCCCTGAACGCCGCGTCCCACAAGGCTTGCGTGGCTTTCGGACAAATACCCGATCCGGGGCGAGGGGCGCCTGAAGGGGTACGATTTTCCAGCGGCGGCAGCCGGCGGCGACGGGCCGGCACCGCCGGCTTCCTGCCCAAAAAGCCGGGACTGAAAAGGCTTTTGTGAGTTTCGGACAAATCCCCGACCCTGGGCCGGGGGCGCTTGCAGGGTCAGGAATTTCGCATGGTGGCTGCCGGGGCACTGCCGCCGACCCGCCGGAGCACCGCATAAACCGGGCGTTCGCGCGGGAAGGTTGAGGCACCCGGACCCGCCCGGCCGTGCCCTGGCGCGGCGATGAAAGCCCGCCTCCCCCGGGGCCGCGCGGCGCCGGGGTGGGGAGGGACGGATGCACGGCTTCAAGGAGCATGAGCGCCTACCAGGGCGCCCTTGGGGAACAGAGTACGAAAATCAGGTGACCGGTTGGTTAACCCCGATGGGTCATCCGCTCATTCAGGCGATGACGCCTGAACGGATTGCCCCCCGGCGCCCACGCGGTTGCGGCCAGGGCGGCACCCGTTGCATCCTCCCCCCAGGCGGCACCCAAGCCGCCAAGGGGAGGCACGGTATGTCCGAGACGCCGCTGCGTGCCCGCGTCCTCGCCGGCCAGGCGGTGCGCGGGGCCATGATCTTCGAATTCTACGCCCCGGGAATGCCGCAGATCATGGCCCAGGCCGGCTGCGAATTCCTGCTGTACGACATGGAACACACCGGCGCTGGGCTGGAATCGGTCAAGGCCCAGGTCGCCGCCTGCCGCGGCTTGCTCGCCCCGCTGGTGCGGGTGCCGCGCGGCGAATACCACTTCCTGGCCCGCGCCCTCGATATCGGCTGCCACGGCGTCATGGTGCCGATGGTGGAAAGCGCCGAGGAGGCGCGCGCCATCGTCGCCGCCACCCATTACCCGCCTGAGGGCCGGCGCGGCGCCGGCTTCGGCTTTGCCCATGACGGCTACGCGCCGGGCGCCCCCGCCGAGAAGATCGCCGCCGCCCACGCCCGCACCCTCGTCATCGCGCAGATCGAGACCGAACGCGGGCTGGAGCAGGTGGAGGCGATCGCCGCCACGCCGGGGATCGACGTGCTCTGGCTGGGCCATTTCGACCTGACCAACTTCCTGGGCATTCCCGGCGATTTCGCGCATCCCCGCTATCGCGCCGCGGTGGCGCGGATCGTCGCCGCCGGCCGGGCGCACGGCAAGGCGCTGGGCTTCATGGCCGGCAGCCGGGAGGCGGTGTTGGAATACGCCGGGCTGGGCTTCACCATGATCGCCGCCGGCACCGACCAGGCGATCCTGATGGCCGGGGTGCGGGCGATGATCGGCGATACAGGGGCGCAGGGATGAGCTTCAAGGTTGGCGTCACCCGCGACCTCATGACCGAGGGCGGCGGCCCCTGCTTCGCCCCGGCGGCCTTCGATGAGCTGGCCAAGGCCGGAATCCCCATCGCCTGGGAATGGCTGCCGGAGACACTGGTCGCGATCACGCCGGAGATCGCCGCGGCCTATGACGGGCTGCATGTGAACCTGCCGCGGGTGACGCAAGCCAGCGTCGCGCGGGCGGATTGCCGGGTGCGGATCATCGCCCGCAACGGCGTCGGCTATGACAGCGTCGATGTCCCCGCCATGACCGCGCGCGGCATCCTGGTGACCAATACGCCCGTCGCGGTACGCCGGCCGGTGGCGGTGGCGACGTTGACGCTGCTGTTTGCCCTGGCCGGGCGGCTGTTCGCCAAGGACCGGCTGGTGCGGACCGGGCGCTGGGACGACCGTGTCGAGCATATGGGCCTTGGCCTGACCGGGCGGACGCTCGGCCTGCTCGGCGCCGGCAGCATCGGGCAGGAGGTGGCGCGCCTCGCCAGCCCCTTCTTCGGTCGCGTCATCGCTGCCGACCCTTACGTGAGCGACGCGACGGTCGCCGCCACCGGCGCCACCCGCGTGCCCTTCGACACGCTGCTGGCGGAGAGCGATTTCCTCGTCGCCTGCTGCCTGCTGACGCCGGAGACGCGCCACCTGATGAACGCGGCCGCCTTCGCGCGCATGCGCCGCAGCGCCTTCTTCGTGAATGTCGGGCGCGGCCCGATCCATGACGAGGCGGCGCTGGCGGCGGCCTTGCGGGCGGGCCAGATCGCCGGCGCCGGGCTGGATGTGACGGAGGTGGAGCCGATCCCCGCCGACAGCCCGCTGATCGGCATGGACCAAGTGATCCTGACCCCGCACGCGCTGTGCTGGACCGATGAGTGCTTCGAGGATATCGCGCGCACCGCGCTGCGTTCCATCGCCGATGTCGCGGCGGGGCGGCGGCCGGCGCATCTGGTGGACCCGGCGGCCTGGGACCAGCGGCGCCCGGCCTGACTTGGCCGCCGCGCCATGGCATGAAGCGGCCCTCGCGCCGGAGGAACCCCATGCTCGCTCGTCGTTCGCTGCTTGCCCTGCCTGGTCTGCTCGCCGCCCCCGCGCTGCGGGCTGAGGGCAGTTGGCCGGAGCGCCAGATCACCATGGTGGTGCCCTTCGCCCCCGGCGCCACGCCGGATTTCGCGGCGCGTCTGGTGGCCCCGAAGATGGGCCAGAGCCTGGGCCAGCCGGTGGTGGTGGAAAACCGCGCCGGTGGCGGTTCGCTGATTGGCACGCGGTCGGTCCTGCAGGCGCGGCCCGATGGCTACACCACGCTGATGGGCAGCATCAGCTTCATGATGGCGCCGCTGACCGTGGACCCGCCGCCCTTCGATGC
>Ga0114959_10000272_pt1 | contig 49347 bp, 41 predicted proteins | sample C_130625_EF_Meta_FD_87317 | JGI IMG/M metagenome (GOLD analysis project Ga0114959, IMG submission 87317) | Freshwater microbial communities from Lake Croche, Canada to study carbon cycling - C_130625_EF_MetaG | ecosystem: Environmental > Aquatic > Freshwater > Lake | place: Lake Croche, Canada...
AGCAAACGTTTCTTCTGTATAATCAAAGGCTTTACTGAGGTATTCAATGATTTCTTTTTTGGATGATTTTCTATCATTTACCGCATTTTCAGCAATTTTCAAATCAAGGGGTGCTTGTGTACCTCTAATGAATTTCGAGGAAATACCATACATATTATTTGCCATGTGAATTAATTGAAAAGCAAACGTACTTTCATCATCTACGGGCTTATAGAAATATTTTTCTTCAGGCATTGCCTCTGCGACTTGAATTGTGTAACTTTTCATCCCTTTCCATTTGCTGAGAGCATCTTTGACAAACGGGCTTTGGGTTTGGGCAAAAATAGGAAGATTCATGATTAACGAGAAAATAATAATTGCTTTTTGCATTTGATTTCTTGTTCTATTGTTCTACGCCCAGATAAGAAAGCCTGCCATGCCTGCCGCTTAGGCAACCTTTTAAGCCATAACGAATGCTTGTGATGGCTTTTGGCACATTTTTATTTGAGGTTATGGTTGCAAAAAACGTCAGTAAGTTTCCCTACTGACGTTAAAGATAATAAATTTCCTAATAATAACTCAAACCGTATTGTTTCAAAACATCCTCGGGAACACCTTCCCAACTGTTTGGACGATTGCCAAGGTAACCCATGTCTTTATGCCCCATTTCGGAAGAATAAAAACCCGTGGCTGTCAAATTGCGCATTAATGAAAAGAAGTTTACGCCTTGTGAAAATTCGGGTTTTGCTTTTTTCGGATAAGCAATATCGTCCACAATTTCAATCTGTTGTTTTGCAGTAATTGAGATAAAATCCTTGCCAAAACGTTTGATTGACGTTGAATCCAACCACCGCAAGCCACCACGCATAGGCGTTTTGAATTCTGGTTTATCTTTTACAATAAACTCAATAAAACCAGTAACACCCGACTGTGAAGCACTGCCAGAGAATTTATCAGCAGGAATAATAATGTCTGAAAGAATGGTAATGGTTTTTAATTCATGTTCTGTCAAAAACTTTTCTGCCATCAATTTTGCATCTCTCTCAGCTTCATCTTTGGTTCTGCCATAATTCAATTTTGGCAAACTGCCTGCTACTTTTGCTTTTGGCTTAGGGTTTGGACCATCCAACATTTCACCCGCCAAAGCATCGGTGCTAATCACCGCCATTCCAAGCGATGAAAGCCCTATATTTTTTAAAAAATCTCTTTTTTTCATATTAAATGATTGCACACGGATTTAACGGATTGGACACGGATTTTAAAAGGATTTTATATTAAAAATATACAGGACAAACAGTTTCTCAAAAATGAAATCCGTGTCCAATCCGCTCAATCCGTGTGCTATCAGCTTAAAGTGCGCCTTTTTTCTTTTGTTCGATAATATAATTTGAAGTACGAGCCGACAAAGCCAAAATTGTCCATGTTGCATTTTTATCCCCTTGCGAAACAAAAGGAGCTGCATCCGCTACAAATAAATTCTTAACATCGTGAGCTTGACAATTACTGTTTAACACCGATGTTTTAGGGTCATTACCCATGCGGGCTGTTCCGACTTCGTGAATAATTTTGCCTGGGTCAGCCAAACCATAATTGGTGGTAGCATCAGGTTTTTTACCTAAGGCTTCACCGCCCATTTCATGAATTATTTGCTCGAAAGTATCCTGCATGTGCTTGGCCTGCTTAATTTCATAATCCGACCAGGTATAATTAAAACGCAAGACAGGAATTCCGAATTTATCAACAACGGTCGGGTCAATATCGCAATAATTGTTATAGTCAGGCACTGGTTCACCACGACCCGCCATGCCAATATACGCTCCGTAGAAACGTCTGTAGTCTTCCTTCAATGAGGCTCCGTATCCTCCGGCAGCCTTTTTGATGCCTTCACGAGTTGGATATTTTTCATTGATTCCTTCAATGCCCCATCCAAAACCGTAGGCAGGCATGCCCATTCCACCACCGTATTCGATGTGATAACCCCGTGGGAAATCTAGTTTTTTGTTATCCAACCACCACGGCGTATAAACGTGCATTCCTCCGACACCGTCTTCATTGTATCGCTTTCTATCAAAAAGCGCTGGGACAATTGCCGAGCGAGAAGCTCCCGTTGAATCATTGATATATCTTCCCACAACACCGCTTGAATTGGCTAAACCGTTTGGAAAACGACTTGATTTTGAATTCAATAATAGACGAGCCGTTTCCCCTGCACTTGCTGCTAAAATAACAGTTTTTCCTCTAACGACTTTCTCGGTCATGGTCACGGTATCAACATAAGAAACGCCTGTTGCCAATCCCGTTGTTGGGTCAGTCAAAACTTCTCGAGCCATTGCATAGGTAATCAGGGTCAAGTTTCCTGTTTTCATGGCAGGAATCATCAACACTGAAGAAGATGAAAAATCGGCATAAGCTAAACAACCTCTACTACATTGATTGCAATAAAAACAAGCTCCTCGATCCTTATTGATGGGTTTTGTTAAGATTGAAAGTCTTGAAGGGATGGTTGGAATGCCTAATTTCTTATTATTTTTTTGCAGCATCAATTCGTGCAAACGTTGTTTTGGCGGTGGTAAGAATATCCCGTCCGGTTCATTATGCAAGCCTTCATTGCTGCCAAAAATACCAATCATTTTATCAATATAATCATAATATGGCTTCACGTCTTCATAGCCAATGGGCCAGTCATCTCCCAAACCATCGATGGATTTACGCTTGAAATCATCGGGACCGAAACGGAGTGAAATACGTCCCCAGTGATTAGTTCGTCCGCCCAACATTCTGGAACGAAACCAGTTAAACTTGGTATCGCCTTTAGTGGTGTATGGTTCTCCATCTATTTCCCAACCGCCATAAGCCGCATCAAAATCGCCAAAAGCACGGGTTGAACTGGCTCCTCTTCTGGGAGATTCCCACGGTGCTTTTAATTGGGTAATATATTTAGGGTCGGCAGGGTCGAAATACTGTCCAGCCTCCAAAACGCAGACTTTTGCACCCGCTTTTGTGAGTTCGTGAGCGGCCATTCCACCACCCGCACCCGAACCAATAATAACCACATCATAAACAGTTGATGGGTCTTTTATCTGAAAATCAAACATTGTGTTTTCGGTTAAATTAAAGGAAATCTATTTTTATGTTAAGTAAAATAATGTCAAAAGATAGTTGATTTCACGAAGTACTAAATTTTTGAATAAAATTGAATATATTTTGAATAGAATAAGTTAAATTTTGAGCTAACAACCCTTAAAAATGCTATTTTCTGTATCATGCTTCCAAAGGTAAATTTCTTTTTTTTATTCTTTAAATATATCCTTCTTTGCCATAATTCTTTTGATTATTTTTTAGGTTAAATCTAAGAACGGTTTCTTTAGGTGTTGCAATTAAGTCAAACAATGCTTACTAGAAATTCTATCCAGAGCAATGTCGATTCACCCAAAACCAAGCCCAAACGCCTTGGGCACTCATCATCTCAAGCTTAACTTTTTTGTTTCTGCTAGAACGGCGGTTTCTATACTTAAAATTTTATCCTTTTTTAAAACCGAGTTCGTAGATTACAGCGAATAAAATTAATTGGCCAATTTACTATTTTTATATCCATAAGAAAAATAAATCACCAACCCGATTCCTAACCATACCAAGAAAATTGTCCAATTCATCAATCCTAATTCAGTCATTAGGTATAGGTTCGTCAGGATTCCTAGAACGGGTAAAATAGAAAATTTGTGTAAATAAGCCAACACTGCTAATGTTGCCCAAACTAACCAAAATACCAACAAAAGGGGTTTTTCTTTAATTTCTGAAATAAACGCATTCTGAAAAATGGCGTATCCGAGGCCAAAAATAAGTAATCCACCCACTAAATATTGACCATTCAAATAAGGAATTTTAAACTTTGCATCCTTCGATAATCCTTTGTAATCCAAATATAAAACACCCCCGCAAACTACAATAAAAGCAAAGAACGTTCCTACGCTCGTCAAATCCGCCACCAACCCCATGTCCAAAAACATTGAAGGAATTCCCACCAAAAAACCCGTAACAATCGTTGAAAAACTTGGCGTTTTGAACTTCGGATGAATCTTAGAAAAACGTTTCCAGAGCAATCCATCACGGCTCATTGACATCCAAATCCTCGGCTGTCCCATCTGATAAACTAGCAAAGCACTTGTAATGGCAGCAACCGCAGATACTGAAATAACTCCTGCTACAAAATCAAGATTTACTTTTTGGAAAACGTATGCCAAAGGGTCATCTACCCTTAGCTCGGTATAATTAACCATACCTGTCAAAACCAACGTAATCATCACGTATAAAATCGCACAAATCACCAAGCAATAAATCATGGCACGGGGCAAATCTCGTTGCGGGTTTTTGCACTCCTCAGCCATGGTGGAGATGGAATCAAAACCAATAAAAGCGAAAAATACTAAAGAAACTCCTTTCAAAACGCCTTTTGAACCATTGGGAGCAAATGGAGTCCAATTTTCGGGTTTAACATAAAACGCCCCCACACAAATGACTAATAAGATAACCGCTAATTTTAGGGTCACCAAGAAGTTACTTACGTTTCGAGACTCTTTTGCCCCTATATACACCAAGGCCGTTACCAACATCGTAATTACCCCCGCAGGTAAATCAATCAGGAAATGAATGTTGCCGATCAAGGGTGCATTCACGTAAGCTTGGGCAGCTGCAACATCGCCCCCAATCAATTTTTCTGTCTGACTTAATAAAAAGGCACGATGTGCCGTTCCGTAGTCAAAAGTTAAAAAATCAGGGAAGATTATTCCAAATCCTTGCAGCATGGACACAAAATATTCTGACCAAGAAATCGCTACTACCATATTGGATACGCCGTATTCCAAAATTAAAGCCCAGCCAATCACCCAAGCAAAAATCTCACCGAATGAAACATAACCATACGTATAGGCACTTCCAGAAACAGGAACCATTGAGGCAAATTGTGCGTAACAAAGGGCAGTAAAAACACAGGCAATAGATATAAAAAGGAAAAGTAAGGTAACAGCGGGACCACCGTCAAAACTGGCACGTCCGATCGTACTAAATATTCCGGCTCCGATGATGGCGGCAATTCCGAATGAGGTTAAGTCACGGACTCCTAAAATTTTATTCAGACCAGATTCATGTTGGGCATCTTCACTTTGTTTTAAAACATTAGAAATTGATTTTCGTCTAAAAATAGAGTTTTCTGACATTTAGTTTGATGGATTATTTAGCTTGAAATTGTGATTATTTGCTTTGAAAGCTAAGTTGGGGTTTATTGAGTTCATAAAATTTCTAAAACATGAGGTCTCAAAGCCTAAAACTGATGGCTAATTTACTCAAAAACTTCAAATAATGCGAAAGCAAATGAGAGATGTTTCGTTTTCGGAAAAATCAAATTAACTTTACATTATCAAAATATTCAACTAGACTAAACCCTTTGCGTCCTTGAATAGAATGAGTTATGGTTGCCCAATGACTCATTCTTTAAATAATATGAATAAAACTGCAATAGTCATTTTAAATTATAATGGTCAAAAATATTTGACTGATTTTTTACCCTCCGTTATAAATCATTCACCCGATACGGATATTTACGTTGCGGATAATGCTTCTACTGACCTTTCAATTGAAATCTTAAAAAGAGATTTTTCTTCGGTAAAAATTATTCAACTCTTTGAAAATCATGGATTTGCAAAAGGGTATAATGAAGCCTTAGCGCAAATCATGAACCAATATGAGATTTATATTCTTTTAAATTCAGATGTTGAAGTTCCCGAAAATTGGATCAAACCCGTAATTACTTTGATGGAAAGTAATTCAAACATTGCAGCATGTCAACCTAAAATTAAATTTTACCACAAAAAAACACATTTTGAATACGCCGGAGCAGCTGGCGGATACATTGACCGACTAGGCTATCCTTTTTGCAGAGGAAGAGTTTTCCTGTCTCTGGAAGAAGATTTAGGGCAATATAACGACAATGTTGAAGTATTTTGGGCAACCGGTGCGTGTATGTTTATAAGAGCAAATATTTTTCATGAAATAGGAGGGTTTGATGAGGATTTCTTCGCCCACATGGAAGAAATAGATTTATGCTGGCGAATGAAACATGCTGGTTATCAGATATTTGCTTGCGGAGAGTCGGAAGTGTATCACGTAGGAGGAGGTACATTGCCAAAGTCTAATCCACACAAGACTTTCCTGAATTTTAGAAATGGCTTGGTTATGTTGTATAAAAATCTTCCCAATGAGGAACTGTTTGGCACGTTGATGGTTAGATTAATATTAGACGGGGTTGCAGGTATGAAGTTTTTATTTTTCGATACTTGGCAGGACTGCTGGGCGGTTGTAAGAGCTCACTATAATTTCTATACCCATTTTCATACGTGGCATAAAAAGCGACATAAAATAAAAAAAAGAGGCGATTTAAGACAGATATCTAAGCGCAATATCGTTTGGCAGTATTTTGTAAAAGGTAAGGAGCGGTTTGATGAAATGTAATTAAATCTCCCAAATGGTAGGGTTATTTCTCTGGCGCAAATAACGACGAATGTTCATCCAAAATGCTAGGATTAAGTAAATAACAACAGGAGAACCAACCGTTATGAAAGATAAATATACAAAGTAAAGACGAATGCTGGCAGTAGAAATGCCAAGTTTTTCTCCCAAATGTGTACACACACCGTAGGCCTGTTGTTCAACAAAATATTTTAACTTTATCATGATAATAATTAAATTTTAAAAAAGACCAATAGGATTATAACAAATGTAGGATTTTCTAGCCTTTTTACAAAATATTTTAAATTACATTTATCATAAACACAAATAAATTTCAAGAAAATTGTTAGAAAAATACAAAATAATGGCGAGTAAATGCCACTTATTTGACCAATATGAAGAAAAATATCTTATTAAAAGTAGGATTTTATAAAATTATACTTACATTTGGGGGTTAATAGTGTAAAAGTAATAAGTTTTTAGTACAGTCAGTCAGTTTTCAATCGTACGTTAGTCCCCCAGATTTACCTACCTCATTGATTATCAAATACTCATCGTAAAATATCTTAAACTTTTTTGCTTTTAATTCACAACGAAATTGACGTTTTGTTAATCGTAGTGTGAAAGTTAATTAATATTTTTTTTATCATGCAAACAGGCACAGTAAAATTTTTTAATGAGAGTAAAGGTTTTGGATTCATTTTAGATAATGAATCGGGACAAGAGATTTTTGTTCACGTAACTGCTTTGGGGGGCACGCACATTCGTCAAGATGATAAAGTTTCTTTTGATATCGTTGATGGCAAGAGGGGTTTAAATGCTGACAATGTTAAAAAAATGTAATTTATATTTTTCTATCTGGCAGAAATTGTTTGTTTTTAGTAGTGGTTTTGTGAAATTCATAACCTAATAGTTCGATTATTTATTTCGATTTTATCGAAAAAAAGCCTAAAAGCTGTGTTTGTTCAAAGAGTTTTTGACTCATTTTTAATCATTTAATCAGAATATTTTATTTTTAATTTTTTTAATTTTTTTTATGCAAACTGGTAAAGTTAAATTTTTCAACGAATCAAAAGGTTTTGGATTTATCGTTGACGACAATTCAGGCGAAGAAATCTTCGTTCACGTTACAGGCTTATCTGGATTAACTATCCGTGAAAATGACTCTGTTTCTTTCGATGTTCAAGAGGGAAAACGTGGCTTAAATGCTGTGAATGTAAAGAAGGCATAATTCCTTTTTTTATATAGTCATCAAAAAAGCTCAATCATTCATTTGATTGAGCTTTTTTGTGTCTATTATTTTTGAGATGTTGAATTGTGATTTAGTGATTTTTGTACATCTCAACTCATTAAATCAGCACTATTCAAACCACTTCATCACATCATCTTTCTGTGGAATGGATATGTCTAATTTTAGTTTCTTCCGCATACCACCTAAATCATTGAAAACTTTGTTTGGATTAGCTTCTTTGATAGATTGGATTGTCATGAGGCCCATTTTTTGCAATACAGGAATCCAATCCAATGGTACACCAAGTGCTTGATATTCAGCTTCAGTTGCAATTTCCGATTTCTTCTCTGGACGCATTTGTGGAAAAAATAACACTTCTTGAATTGATACTTGATTGGTCATCAACATCGTCAGACGGTCAATTCCAATGCCAATTCCTGCGGTAGGGGGCATTCCATATTCTAGTGAACGCAAAAAATCTTCGTCCATTGCCATCGCTTCATCATCTCCTCTTTCTGCCAATTTTAATTGTTCTTCAAAACGCTCACGTTGATCGATTGGGTCGTTTAATTCTGAATAAGCATTGGCAATTTCTTTTCCGTTCACAAATAACTCAAAACGCTCAACCAAACCTGGTTTGTTGCGGTGCTTTTTAGTCAAGGGCGACATTTCAACTGGATAGTCGATGATAAAAGTAGGCTGAATCAGGTTTGGTTCTACTTTTTCTCCAAAAATTTCGTCGATTAACTTGCCAGTTCCCATCGTACTATCTACTTCAATTCCCCAAGATTTGCAATGTCCTCGAAGGGTTTCTTCGTCCATACCCTCCACATTTACGCCCGTATATTTTTCAATGGCTGCTGCAATAGTCAATTTGGTAAATTCTCCCCCAAATTCTATTTCATTTTCACCAACCTTCACCAGCGTTTGTCCGTTGGTTGCTAAGGCTACCTTTTCAAAAATTTCTTCGGTAAAAGTCATCATCCAGTTGTAGTCTTTATAGGCTACATAGAACTCTAAAGAGGTGAATTCTGGATTATGAGTTCTGTCCATACCTTCATTTCTGAACATTTTTCCAAATTCATACACGCCGTCAAAACCACCAACGATCAGTCTTTTTAGGTACAATTCATTAGCAATGCGCATAAATAAAGGCATATCCAAGGTATTGTGATGGGTTTTAAATGGACGAGCCGATGCGCCACCGTGAATAGATTGAAGAATTGGCGTTTCCACTTCCAACCAACCTTTTGCATCAAACATGGTTCGCATCGTGGTGATTATTCTGGCACGTTTCAAGAAAATATCTTTGACTTCTGGATTTACAATCAAGTCAACATAACGCTGACGGTAACGCATTTCTGGGTCAGTAAAACCATCATAAATGTGACCATCATCATCTCTTTTTACTACGGGAAGGGGTTTCAAAGATTTATTCAAAATCTTGAAGTCAGTAACGTGGATAGAGGTTTCGCCTACTTGGGTTGTGAAAACGAAGCCTTTTATGCCAACAATATCACCGATATCTAAGAGTTTTTTGAATACGGTATTATAAAGTGTTTTGTCTTCGTCTGGACACAAATCGTCACGACGGAAATACACTTGAATACGTCCCGTTGCATCTTGTAATTCCGCAAAAGAAGCACTTCCCATGATTCGAAAAGACATCAAACGCCCTGCAATTGACACACTTTTATAATCTATCTTATGATTGAGGGGCGCCTCCCGTTCGTAGTTTTTTAGAATGTCGGCAGCCGTCACATTGACCTCAAACATCTCGGCAGGATAAGGGTCGAATCCCAATTTCATCAAATCTTCCCGTTTTTGTCGGCGAAGCAATTCTTGTTCTGAAAGTATCATTTTTCTAATTACAATTATTTAGTAAAATTACCCACAAACGGATTGATAAACAAAAAGAGCCTAATTTTGGATCCGGCACGTAGTTTGTGAAGTAAATATCGTTAATATATTTTTCGTAATAAATGGTATTTAACCAAATGGCTAAAATTACAGTAATCGTTTGTATGTAATCTGTGAATAAGTAGCAAGATAAAATTAATTAGCAGAATACTGGTGACAAGGGGATAATAACCTTTTGATTGTCATTAGTATGTAAGTTTAGTTAGGCCAAGGGTTTATTTATCAAAGCACCTGAAGTAAGTTACGTTCAACTATCAACATTTTAGAATTTTAAATATATTGGGAATCTTAAAGTATTTAATTGGCCTACCTCTTAAATGGTTAAATTCGGTAAACAAAATAATTTTTAATACAATACACCTTTATCGATTGTCCTAAATTTTACAACCTATTTAAGGGTAATATTTTTTGAGTTTATTAAAAAAGATGTTAACAAAATTTTCAATTCTTTGACTAACCTTTCATCAATAGGTTTTGTTTTATGGTATTTTCATGGTAAAACCACCCACTTTTTTAGATCAGGTAATTTTACGTGATACCAAGAAAAGTAGATTCTATTCTTAGCATCATCCAAACGAATAAAACTTTATCCACTTTTATTTAAAAATAGTTTGGTCATATACATCCAGCCTTATTCGGATCTAACTAACTTGATTGATAGGATGGTGATTAAAACAAAATTTGATGCTAAAGAATCAAAATATAATAAAAAAATCGTTTAACTTTTCGCTGGGTTTTTGAGTTCTTGGCTTTTTGAATGACAAACTATTTTAGTGGTCAGGTGAATAGCAGACAGTCTCCTGAATTTTTCAGGAAGCTGTTTTTTAATTGGAAGCTACTGTCGGGCCTAAGATGGAATGCTAAAAATTCACTTCTTTAAATAGCGCATTCTTAGCAATTTCATCATGTACACATTGATTTCCCATTGATTGGCCACGGGAATGTTTGAGTACGGAAGCGTTGGCAAATAATTTGGTGGTCCAAACTCAGTGAGCATCGTGAGTGGTTGTCCCGTTTTCATTTTTATTTCCACTACTGTGTCCCACCATTTCAAATGCGCTTTTACGGTATTTTTCCATTCGGGTGCTCTTGGATCATTCACTTGCGGACCTTCTTCATGGCCAATTCTGGTGTGGATATGGCCTGTACGCTCGAGCGCCGCTTGCACGGATTCGGGTTGATTTTCCAATAATGATTCGTGCACGTTGCACCAATGAGAAATATCCAAAGTTAGGCGTAAATCGGGGTTCTTATCAATAAAATTTTTGGCAATATGGGCGGCAAAAAGCATGCGTCCCCGGTGCGTCTCGTGGTAAATTAGGACGCCCGTTTTCTTATTTACAACGGTTGTTAAATCAATAAAAGCCTTGTTTTCATCGTAAGAAAAAAAGTCTTTCCCACTGTGGCAATTGATGTAGGCGGGTCTTTGAATGGTTTGATTGGCAGCCTCTAGTAAGTTTTTTTTAAAAGTTTCAAAATGTTGAATTACCTCACTTTCAGAGCCTCCCACCAAAAACCCTACCTCCAAGTGATATTTTTTTAAGGCCGAAAACAACTCATCTTGCCCTTTTTTTGATGAATCCCACCATATTTCAATACCATCGTATCCCTCACTTTTAGCATTTTTACAAAATTCATCCATGCTACCGATAAATCCCCAATTGGTCGCAAATATTTTCAAGGAAAATCCTTCTGAAGGTTTTAAATTTAGAGGGCTTTGTTTCGTTAAATCGTCGATTGAGGCGATGAGTCCTGCGCTTGCGAGTGTGGATGTTTTACTCATAAAATTTCTTCTGTTCATGGTTTTAAGATTTTATCTTTTTGGAAACGTGATTTTAATCATTTTAACAGATCCCGATAAAGTCTAACTTCGTTTCTTGTCTATCAAATTAGAAAATAAATTTACAAATACTGTCTTGGCATATCGAAATTATGTTTTTTCAAGGAAAATTTTAGTGGTAAAATGTCGGATAGGTTAAAAATCAATTTATTTAAAATATTTTTATCAAATCTGCCAAAAAAATAACTTCTATTAGACATGCTGGCATGTTTTTTTTAAAATATTTTATCATTTACGTCATATTTTCCGAAAAATTGGAATGGCTTAGATATTGAAGCAGAAGCGAGTGGCCCCCAATCCCCGAAGGGGAGCTCGTTTTAATAATTCTATTTGGGGACTAAATTCTCCCGTCGGGGAGTAGGGGGACTATGAAATACACAACAAAAACGCAAGAGGTAATCCAGCAAGCCGCATCAATTGCCTCCTCGAATGGTCAGCAAGCCATTGAAACGGGGCATTTATTGAAAGCAATTATCCAAGAAGAGCCAAATACTGCTCAGTTTTTGATGAAAAAAATGGGACTGAATCAATCCGTTTTTTTGCCTAAATTAGAAGATTTAGTGAATGCTTATCCTAAAGTCTCAGGAGGAGGACAGCCTTATCTCGCTAATGATGCGCACACAGCCATGGTAAAAGCTGAAAGCCTGATGGAGGAGTTTTCGGATGAATATATTTCCGTTGAGTTGCTGATTTTAGCCCTTTCATTGGGTAAAGATTCGGTGGCTAATTTATTAAAAGACAATGGTTTTAAAGAAAAGTTAGTTAAAAAAGCTATCAAAGAATTAAGAGGAAACACAAACGTGAAAGACCAAAACGCAGAAGCGACCTATCGTTCGTTGGAACGCTATGCCATCAATTTGAATGAACTCGCCAAGACTGGGAAAATCGACCCTGTGATTGGGCGTGATGAAGAAATTAGAAGAGTTTTGCAGATTTTATCTCGTAGAACCAAAAACAATCCGATGTTAGTCGGTGAGCCTGGCGTTGGTAAAACCGCCATTGTGGAAGGACTTGCACAAAGAATTGTGCAAGGAGACGTTCCCGAAAACCTGAAATCTAAAACAATTTACACGCTGGATTTAGGACTTTTAATTGCGGGAGCAAAATATAAGGGAGAATTTGAGGAACGCTTAAAGGCTGTTATCAAGGAAGTTACGGATTCGGAAGGTGATATTGTTCTATTCATTGACGAAATTCACACGCTCATTGGGGCGGGTGGCGGCGGTGAATCTGCGATGGATGCCGCCAATTTGTTAAAACCCGCTTTGGCTCGTGGCGAATTGCACGCCATTGGTGCAACAACTTTGAAAGAATATCAAAAATATATCGAAAAAGATAAAGCACTCGAGAGACGTTTCCAGGTGGTAATTGTGGACGAACCCGACGAAACCGATGCGATTTCAATTTTAAGGGGTATTAAAGAAAAATACGAATTGCATCATGGTGTTCGGATTCAGGATGATGCCGTAATTGCGGCGGTTCAATTATCAAGTAGGTATATTTCAGACCGTTATTTGCCCGATAAAGCCATTGATTTAATGGACGAAGCGGCGGCAAAAATGCGGATGGAAATAGATTCAGTTCCCGAAGAAATTGATGATTTAAAAAGAAAAATCATGCAATTAGAGATTGAACGGGAAGCGATCAGACGGGAAAATAACGTGGAAAGAGAAATCATCATTAGCCGTGAATTAGCAGAATTGACCGATAAGAAAACGGATTTAATGGCGAAATGGCAAGCTGAAAAAGACGTTCTGGATGGTGTACGCAAGGAAAAAGAGAATATTGATAAATTAAAATTAGAAGCCGAACAAGCCGAACGGGCGGGAGATTATGGAAAAGTAGCGGAGATTCGGTACGGTAAATTGCCAGAAGCAGAGGCAAGAATAGCCCCCCCCGCCCCCGATGGGGGAGCTTTCCCGTCCGATTTTAACTCCAACTTCGGGGGTTGGGGGGCTTGGACTTCTGTGTCGCCAGAAAATATTGCCGAAATTGTGGCAAAATGGACAGGAGTACCAGTTTCAAAAATGATGCGTGCTGAACAAGAAAAATTGTTACACATGGAGTATGAATTGGGCCTGCGAGTGGCTGGGCAAACTGAAGCAATTGAAGCTATTTCGGATGCGGTGCGTCGTTCTCGGGCGGGAATGCAAGACCCGAGAAGACCGATCGGTTCATTTATTTTTTTGGGAACAACGGGGGTTGGTAAAACTGAATTGGCAAAAGCCTTGGCGGATTATCTATTCAACGATGAAAATGCAATGGTCAGAATTGACATGTCGGAATATCAAGAACGCCATGCGGTGAGTCGGATGATCGGTTCGCCTCCAGGTTATGTTGGTTATGATGAAGGCGGTCAATTGACCGAAGCCGTTCGTCGAAAACCGTATTCTGTAATTTTGTTGGATGAAATTGAAAAAGCTCATCCGGACGTTTGGAATATACTCTTGCAGGTTTTGGACGATGGCCGTTTGACCGATAATAAGGGGAGGATTGCGAATTTCAAAAATACAATTATCATTATGACTTCCAACATCGGTAGCCATATTATCCAAGAAAAAATGGGTGAAATGGAAGGTTGGAATAATCATATTGTGATGGAAGAAGCCAAAAAAGAAGTGATGACTTTATTGAAACAAGTGGTTCGCCCAGAATTTTTGAACCGTGTGGATGAAATTGTCATGTTTGAACCTTTATCAAAAGAGAATTTAAGACAAATTGTTCAGATTCAGTTTCGTCAAATCAAAGACCGTTTGAAAGAACAAGGCATTTTGTTGGAAGCCTCCGAAGAAGCACTCTTGCACATTGCCGAAGAGGGTTACGAGCCAACGATGGGTGCTAGACCTTTGAAAAGAGTCATGCAGAAACGAATTTTGAATGAATTATCAAAACAAATTTTGGGGAATTACATCACCAAAGATTCAGTCGTGATGATGGAATTGGGCAATGATGGAAATTTGAAGTTTGAGAACGTTTTGGCGAGTGTGGAATAAGACAAGCCACCGTTAAATTAAAATGGGATAAGGTATTAAGGCTAAACTTAAAAGCTTAGATTTTTTATGTTTGGTTAAGAAAATAGGGATATATGAGAACATCAATGCGATAAATATCTCTTCACATTTCACCCTTGAAGAAGTGGAACGGCCTAAGGTTGCTATCTGAGATGTAGTATTAAAAGTATACTGGTTTTTGCGTGTATAATTTGTACACTTGGTTTGGATGTAGAGCAGAAATGGCAGATAAAATTCATATTTCTTTTACGCAAAAAAGCCTCTCAAATAAATTTTGAAAGGCTTTTTTGTTAATACCAAACCTAATTATTCTTTCTGCCCGAAAGCAAACTTACGTAATACAGCAACTGAGCCAACATTCCCATGGCTGCCGCAACGTAGGTCATGGCTGCCCACCAAAGGGCATCTTTTGCGCCGTCATGTTCTTGTTGCGTAACAATATTTTTTGATTCCATCCAAGCCAAAGCTCGGTTTGAAGCGTCAAATTCTACGGGTAAAGTGACGAAACTGAATAAGGTTGCCAAAGCAAATAACACGACCCCTACCATTAAAACTAAACGATTGCCCGTGGAATACAAAATCATCATACCTACCGATAAAGCAATTGGCATAAAATTATTAGCAATGTTCAAAACGGGCACCATCGCACTTCTGAATCCTAACATTGAATACGCCACAGCGTGCTGTACAGCGTGTCCACATTCGTGAGCGGCTACAGCAGCGGCTGATACGCTTCTACCTTGATAAACATCTGGACTAAGATTTACCGTTTTGTCGGATGGATTATAATGGTCGGTTAATTGACCTTCAACGGACAAAATTCTTACATCAAAAATATTATTATCTCGCAACATTTTCTCGGCAATTTCTTTGCCCGAAAGTCCATTTCGTAAACCAATTTCGGAGTATTGTTTAAATTTACTTTTCAAACGACTCTGCACCAACATTCCAATGCCTGCAAAGACTAATGTGATTACAAATATTACAATCATTATATTAATTAAAAGATTTGAAAATGAATAATTTGAAAACTATGTGAATTTGATTGTTTGTGAATTAGTGATTTTGAAAATTGTAATTACCATATAAGGAGCATTATTTTCAAATTAGCACATTTTCAAATTATCAAATTGCTTTTATTTTTTCTATTAAACGGGTGGTTGAATAACCTTTCACCAACGGAATTGTTTTTACTTCTCCTCCTTTTGCTATAACAAAATCTGCCCCTACAATAGTTTCCAATGAATAATCATCGCCTTTTACTAAAATATCGGGCTTAATCGTTTCAATTAATTCTAAGGGCGTTGGTTCATCAAACAGTACCACGCAATCCACAAACTCAAAGGCGGCCATCATTCTTGAACGAGCATACTCATTCACTACGGGCCGACTTTCACCTTTCAATCGTTTTACCGAACCATCTGTATTGAGTCCTAAAACCAATTTATCGCCCAAAGTACGAGCCTTTTCTAAATAATCAATATGACCTAAATGAACAATGTCAAAACAGCCATTGGTAAAGACAATTTTTTTGCCTTCCAATTGCCATTGCTCCACCTGTTCGCTCGCTGTTTGGCGACTATGTATTTTACTTTCAGTCATTTATTTTCTTCTTATTAACAAAAATACTCATCAAAAATATCACTGACCCGATTATCAAAGTTGCTAACATTTGCGAGCTCTGAACGAAAGTCGCCAATGTCCCTGCATCATCTTTTGAGAGTCCGTACATGGTTACTAAAACGGGTGAAACAATGGCCGTTACCGTTCCTGCACCACCAGGCGAAGGCAAAATCATGGCTAAAGCACCCGATACTAAAAACGTTAAGCCTGCAATAGCAGGAAGGTCGGCAAATTTTGGAATAGCAAAGAACAAAACGTATCCCATTGCCCAATACATCAACCAAATCATGACTGAATAAAACAGAAATAACTTAGGGTTTTTCAAGTGTCTAATACTTAAAAGACCGTCCAAAAGCCCTTTTAACTTTTCGATAATCGTTCGAATTAGAACGACTTCTAAAATACTTTTACGGAAAATTAAAGCGATAATTCCGACTAATACAACAATTCCCAAGAGGACATAAATCAAAGTTGAAGGTCCGCCTTCGCTACCTTTATTTTGCGATAATTGTTGATTGACGAATGCCCAAAGTTTATCAAAATCGATGATAAAATGGATGATCAACAAAATAAAGAGCGTAACGACATCAAAAATGCGGTCGGTAACCACCGTTCCCAGCGATTTATCTACGGGAATGCTATCGCTTTTATAAAGTTGACTGCAACGGGTAACTTCGCCCAAACGTGGTACTAAATTATTGGCAAAATAGCCCAACCATACGGCATTGTTTACATTCATGAAAGAGGGTTTATAACCCAAAGGTTCCAATAACATCTGCCACCGTGCCGCCCGACTCCCATGGGCAATAAACATCAAAACTACCATCAGTCCCACCCACCATAGATTGGCGTTGGAGACATCTTCCCATAATTTTGTTGGATTGATAATCCCGGAATCAATAGAATACCAAATTAATCCGCCCCCAATTCCTAAAAAAAGAAGGTACTGAATGATTTTTTTCATAAACTATTCGACTAAACGATTATTACTATCTGGAAAAACTAAATGTGGCGTGTGTTTTTGGGCTTCATCGGGTGTCATTATTCCGTATGCAATGATGATCACAATATCCCCAATTTGCGCTCTACGGGCTGCGGCTCCGTTCAAACAAACCGTTCCAGAACCACGTTCACCTTTGATCGCATAAGTCTCGAAACGTTCTCCATTATTATTATTAACAATTTGTACTTTTTCGTTTTCAATAAGATTGGCAGCATCCATCAAGTCTTCGTCGATGGTGACGCTCCCAACATAATTCAACTCCGCTTGGGTGATTTTTACCCGATGGAGTTTAGATTTCATCACGTGAATAAACATATTTTGTTTTTGATATTTTAGTTCGATGTTCGATAAATGATGTTCAATTCCACCAGAATCTGCTTTTGGGTGGATAAAACTTTCTCGATTGACATCTAACGGCAAAGGTATTTAGAATTTATGACTCCATCCAAATTAAACGAACATCGAGCAGCAGAAATTGAATAAAGAAAATCATAGATCGAAACCTAAATAACTACATTATCAATCAATCGAGTTTTGCCTATAAATGCCGCAATACACAAAGCAGTTTTTCCTTCCAAAAGTTCATCAATGGGTTGAAGTGTTTCGAGGTCTGCGATTTCAAAATACTCCACCTCAATGCCTATGACATTACCTAAGTTATTGGTGATCAAATCTTTTATGGACTGGACGGGATTTTTATCTTTTAATAATTCCACCGCTTTTTGCAATGCTTTATAAATTTCAGGCGCTTTTTGTCTTTGTTCGGGTGAAAGATTTCTATTCCGAGAAGACATCGCTAAGCCGTCAGCTTCTCGTTGCGTTGGGCAAATATTTAGCGTCAAACTAAAGCTCAAATCCTTAACCAAACGGGTAATTATAGCGCATTGTTGTAAATCCTTTTGGCCAAAATAAGCATGATCGGGCTGAACTATATTAAATAATTTAGACACCACGATTCCGACACCATTGAAATGACCGGGTCGAAATGCCCCTTCCATTACTCGCTCTAAATCGCCAAATTCAAACTTTAAGTTGGGTAAAGTTTGATAAATTTCAGTAGCCTTTGGGGCGAAAACTACCTCACATTTCACACTTTCAAGCATTTCACAATCAGCCTCAAAAGTGCGTGGATAAACGGCTAAATCCTGTGGATTATTAAACTGGGTAGGATTAACAAAGATACTGCAGACGGTTAAATCATTTTGCGCTTTCGAGGCCTCGATCAATGATAAATGTCCTTGGTGTAATGCACCCATCGTAGGCACAAACCCAATTGATTGCCCTGTTCTACGTTGACATTTTAAGAAATCTTGTAAGGTACGGATCGTATAAAAAATATGCATTTTTGGTTTTAGAACTACGTAATGCTTAGTTCTGGTGCGAAAGTTCCAAATATAAATTGAAAAATTCAACGATACAGCCTGCTAAATTATTTCCTGTATGTAGTAGATAATCCAAATTGTTGGCAAAACATATCAATAAGGCACACAGAATTGAGAACTCATCACCAATTAATGATGGAATATCCGTATAATTTTCCTAATTTTGTATAAATTTTCACAAATACTTCTTTGCTTTGAAATGATGGTGTTAAATGTTTTGCAGATTTTGATTATAAATGTTTATCAATAGGCTGTTATTTTACCGGCGGTAAACCTGCAATAATCAGACTTTATAACCTTAACACTTTTTAACATCTAAAAAGCTCCTAACTACGACAACAATGTCTAAATTGCGTATCCTTTACGTTGCCAGTGAAGTTGACCCATTTCTTGCTGTGACCCCAGTCGCTGATTTCATCAGAAAACTTCCTTCTGCGATGCAGGATAAAGGGTTCGACATCAGGATTTTAGTCCCACGTTTTGGCTTGATCAATGAACGCAAAAACCGCCTTCATGAAGTAGTAAGGTTGTCTGGATTCACCGTTCCAGTGGGTGATTCGGATATGCCGGTAACGATTAAAGTTGCCTCTTTGCCCTTGGCAAGATTGCAGGTTTATTTTATTGATAATGAGGACTATTTTCAAAGAAAGTATGTTTTTACGGACAAAGAAGATAAGTTTTACGATGATAACGACGAAAGGGCTATCTTTTTCTGTAAAGGAGCGCTGGAGACCGTAAAAAGATTAGGTTGGTCGCCTGATATTGTGCATTGCAGTGATTGGATGAGCGCTTTGATTCCGCTTTATTTGAAGACCACTTATAAGAATGACGTAATTTTCAAAGATTCTAAGGCAATATTTTCAGTATTTGACAATAGTTTTCCTAATAAATTCCAGTTTGAAGGTTTGTATGAAAAAGTAAAAAATACAAACGTTGAAGACAATATGCTAGGTAGCTTAGATTCGGCAGATTATAACGGTTTTATGAAAATTGGCATCGAATATTCCGATGCTATCATTATTACAGACGAAGAAGTAACAGAGAAATTTAACACTATTTTTAATGAATTACCTAACAAGACGTTTAAATACATTTCAGAAACAGATATCGATGGTTTCTATAATTTCTACACAGAATTGGTGGGTGAATAAAAGTCTAATTGCAGGTTTTATTCTATCCTCCTGCTTGTTTTTAACGGCATGCGAAGATCCCCAAGAAATTGGCTCTGAAGTCTTTGTGCAAGACATTGGCTTACTTTACACTGATACACTCACGATTGATGCTTCAACCGTTTTAATAGATTCAATGGTTACTAGTACAACCGCCAATCTTTTGGTGGGGAGATATACCGACCCTTCGCTGGGACTTGTTGAAGCGAGTAGTTTTTTTCAAATTGCGAATGCAGATACGCTTCGTTCGGAAGTTGATACTGCTGGAAGAAAAGCCGTAACATGGATTAGATTCCCGAGTAAAGCCGATTCAATTCGTTTAATTTTGCCCTACAGTTATTATCAAGGAGATACTTTACAAAAACAAACTTTTAAAGTTAGCCAACTGGCGGACAATGTCTCTTTGGATGCAACTGCTACGTATTATACTACAAATACGCCAACTCCGGTTTTAAAATCAACAATATTGGGTCAGGTTCAGAACGTAAAAGTCCGACCTGTTAAGAATAAATATATCATCTCCGGCGTAGATCGATTCGATACTTTAAGAATTCCAATTTTGGAAACAACCTTTGTTAATTTTATCAAATCCCAGCGTGACCTCACGACCAAAGATGACGTTTTAATTGGCACCGGTTTTAAGGATAAGATTAGAGGTTTTGGGCTTACTTCGGAAAGTAATCGGAATGCAGCCGTGGTGGGTTTCGCTGCGGACCGTACGATAATGAGAATATATTACAGTTACAAATATGTGTATACGCTGAGAAATGTAGCAAACACGGCCGACAGTATCCGGGTAACTGTTGATACTACTAAAACTAATAATTTATACGTTGGTCTTTATAACCGCACAACCGGGGTTTCAAGTAATGCACGTTTTAATAAAATAACGACAAATCGAAGCGGCGGAGCGTTTGCTAAATTAGTAAATCCAACGGATGCTTTATCATCACCGCAGTCGAACAATCTTGTGGTATTACAACCGAGTGCGGGATTGGCGGTGAATGTAAAATTTCCATCTTTGCTGAAATTAAAAGAACGAAAAGATATTGCCATCAATAAAGCAGAATTAGTACTTGAACCCAACGCTGCCATCTATACATTGCCTTCCGATTTAGTATTAATTGAAAGTACACCCACCAATCGTCCCGTTAGAAGTACTACCACGGGGGATGGGAGCTTGCTTTTTGTCGTAGGAGAGGGTTCAACTGCCGCTTACGCCGCAAAGACCAATAGTTATACGTTTAATGTTACCAGTTCCTTACAAAATATCCTGTCGGGTAGAAATAAAACGAACGGTTGGTTGTTATCGGCTGATACTTTTGTAGCTTCATCAGCATCCAGAGGGCCATCTTCTGGCAAAAACATCGTGAGTTCAGAAGTTGATAGAGCAATTTTTGATTATAAAAAAATAAAATTGAAATTGTATTATACCTATGTTGGCAGGTAGCTTGCAACTATTCGGTCAACATACTAGCCATAACTAATTCAACATGATTATTTTCTTGAATTGTCTAAAATAAATTTAATCCGAAGCGGAGGTTCATAATCTGAATTCTTCGCTTTATTTTTGTGGTAATATATTACTGAATGTATGATAAGCGAAAGGGTTAAATGTTTGAGGTTATAAGTTTCTGAGGGTAATATTTATAAATCTTTAATTTTTAACCTTAACTTTTAACCTGTTAATTTCCATAACTCTTTTACTAAGAATCTAAAAACCTATGTGCGGAATTGTCGCTTATATTGGGCATCGTGAAGCCTATCCTCTGATTATCAAAGGATTAAAAAGATTAGAATATCGTGGGTACGATAGTGCTGGCGTTGCGCTGATGAACAATGGACTAAATGTTTATAAGAAAAAAGGCAAAGTAAAAGACCTGGAAGAAACGTTAATCGGAGTAGATCTTCATAGTACGATCGGAATTGGTCACACTCGTTGGGCAACTCACGGTGAACCAAATGACAAAAATGCACACCCTCATTATTCAGCAAATGAAAAATTAGCGATAATTCATAATGGTATTATTGAAAATTACGACTCAATTAAAAAGAGTTTGATAAAAAAAGGGCATGTTTTTTATTCTGACACAGATTCTGAGGTTTTTATCCATTTCATCGAAGATATTCAACAAAACACTGGTTGCTTATTGGAAGAAGCCGTCCGATTGGCCATGAAAGAAGTGGTGGGTGCTTATGCCATTGTCATCATGAACGCTGCCGATCCCAGTCAATTGGTTGCCGCCCGAAAAGGTTCGCCATTGGTGATTGGTGTGGGAGAAGGCGAATTCTTTTTTGCTTCTGATGCTACCCCAATTATTGAATATACCAACGAAGTTATTTACCTAAATGACTACGAATTAGCCGTAGTTCGAGATGGAGAATTGACGGTTAAGAATATTGATAATATTCTTCAATCTCCTTATGTTCAGACCCTTGAATTGGAATTGGAAGCCATTGAAAAAGGCGGTTTCGAGCATTTCATGTTAAAAGAAATCTTTGAACAATCTCGCTCAGTCGCCGATTGTATGCGTGGCAGAGTAAGCGCTGATAATGGTCATTTGGTTTTGGGCGGTTTGCGTGATTATATTGATAAATTAGCTAAAGCAAAACGCATTGTCATTGTAGCGTGTGGAACATCTTGGCATGCGGGGTTGGTAGCAGAATACATATTTGAAGAATTAGCAAGAATCAACGTTGAAGTTGAGTATGCGTCTGAATTTAGATACAGAAATCCGATTATTAAAGAGGGAGATTTCTTAATTGCGATTTCACAATCGGGTGAAACAGCGGATACTTTGGCGGCCATTGAATTGGCAAAATCAAAGGGCGCAACGATAATTGGCGTTTGTAATGTTGTGGGTTCATCCATTCCAAGGGCTTCACATGCGGGAGCGTATACTCACGCAGGTCCCGAAATTGGGGTGGCTTCAACGAAGGCTTTCACCGCTCAGGTAACAGTTTTAGCCATGATGGCTATTGCGGTTGCTCGTAAAAAAGGTACTTTGCACGAAGATACTTTCAGAAGATTATTGTTTGAATTAGAGCGTATTCCGTCAAAAATAGAGAAAGTTTTATTGATGGATGAAAAAATAAAAGTAATTGCCGAACAGTTTAAAGATGCTCGTAACTTCATTTATTTAGGTCGTGGATATAATTTTCCAGTAGCGCTGGAAGGTGCTTTGAAATTGAAAGAAATTTCCTATATACACGCTGAAGGCTATCCTGCTGCGGAGATGAAACATGGCCCAATTGCTTTGATTGACGAGGAAATGCCCGTTGTTTTCATTGCAACGAAAGATAGTTCCTACGAAAAAGTGGTATCAAATATTCAAGAAGTAAAAGCACGGAAAGGAAAAGTAATTGCGATTGTTACGGAAGGGGATAAATTAATTCCAACGATGGCGGATTATACCATCGAAATTCCTGCGGCACATGATGCGCTGATTCCATTATTAGCCACCATTCCATTGCAATTATTATCGTATCATATTGCGGTGATGAGAGGTTGTCATGTTGATCAGCCGAGGAATCTGGCGAAATCCGTTACGGTGGAATAAGAAATTTCAGATTTACGTTAAACTTAAATCCAAAATCAAAACAGACGTTTAATAAAAGTCTCCTCAAAAATAATTTCTGAGGAAACTTTTTCGTTATCTTCGCAAAAATCAAACGGTTACTTACGTAAATAATAAAAATTATGAAGCGGTTATTATTGACTGCCTATTGTTTTACGGTATTTTCCTTTACGACTAATGCTCAAAACTATGCCGATTCACTGATGCTAAATTACGTCAGGTGGGTATCTACGGACTTAGGCAATGGGTTTTCTTGGCGGTGTTATCACTTCAATCAGCAAGAATTATTTGGCTCCAATCAATTCATCAATATTCTTCAAACAAAACGTAATAATAAAAATCTAAAATTTGCACTTGCTTCGGCAGATATTCATGTCCCGGAAGGTGATACCCTCAGAAAATTAAAAACTACCAGTGTGATTGCCCTTGAAAATTATGCGCTTGCAGCGGTCAATGGCGGTTTTTTCAATACAAAGAAAGGAGGCTCCGTGGATTTCATAAGGATAAACAATAGGATTTTGGATTCTGCCACCTATACCTCCACTCAATTGATTCCCGAGCATAGCGTGGCCGCCATCACCATTGAAGATAATGATTTTAAGATTGTGAAGGGTGAAAAGAAATTATACTGGGAAAGATCTTTGCCTCAGTCAAATGTTTTAGTAACAGGTCCTCTCCTGATTTATAATAATGAAGAAGAAGAATTAAGAAATAACGCCTTCAATAATAATCGTCATCCCCGCACCTGCGCATGCGTTACCAATGATGATCATTTATTGTTAATTACCGTTGATGGAAGAAACGCCATGGCACAAGGTATGACTTTGCACGAATTGACTTTTTTGTCCAAAATATTAGGGTGCAAGGATGCGGTAAATTTAGATGGTGGAGGCTCAACCACGATGTATATTAAGGGTCAGCCTTTTGGAGGAGTCGTTAATTATCCGAGTGATAATAAGCAATTCGATCATTTTGGTGAAAGGTCGGTTAGTAATGTTTTGATGATTTTGAAAAAATGATTTTGTTTCTATATAAATTTACTAAATATTCCGTTTATTTTTATTTTTACGGAATTCATCATTCAAAACGACGAATTCCGTAAAGTAGGCATTAAGTCTGTATAATTTCCGTCATAAGAAATTTATCTATTCACATATATTGTTGTGGATGGAGCAAATTTCGTCGGATTTTTTGCATCCGTAGTTACAACACCTCTGACAATAACGGTATAAACTTTTCCTGGGATTACTAAAGTTTGTGATACTGCAGCAATAGTAACTGGCACTAATCCGCCTGATACTTTCACCACAAAAGGTACATTGATGGTTCCCGACGTAAAAGCATCAATCGGCACTGAATAAAAAGTGTTATCCGTATTTTTGAAAGCTACACCCGAAGCAATTACGTTTCCATTTACGGTAAAATCTGCCGTTGTTGAATTAGGAATTAAATTAATAACCCTCACAAAGATAGTTTTTCCACTTGCCGCAGGAAGTTTGTCTTCTAAAACCAGCGGTGTATAATTTGGAGCAATACCCGCTGCAAAAACTGAATAATACTTTCCTTCTTCAACCGTCAAATCAGCGGTAATCCCCGTTACGTTCAACGATGGAATAACCACCGCTACTTTTGCTTTACCCGCTGCTAAGCTTGCATATTCAGCCGTTGAAGGATATGAATTTCCATAGGTCAGCAAAGTTGGCGCTGCTGGTGGCGAGGTATTTACGCCTGAAAACTTTTTATCATTTACGTAAATATCAATTCCAGGTACATCGGGTGCGGCATGAACAAACTTTACACGGGCGCCCGTTGCGGGTAAAATATTTTGAAACAAATCCTGTTGTTCACCACATGAAATCAAACTCAACATGGCGAATAAAAGGGTAATTATGGATAAAATATGTTTATTTTTCATAAAATTATTAGCTAAGTAACGCAAATTAAAAAACCTCGATATTAATACTCCTTCTTTTTGTCCCCTTCTGCTTTGGTAAAATCCTCATTAAGCGGTGCTAAATTGGGGTTTAACCGGCTCTTAAGGAACAAAAATAATTTCGAATTAATGGATGATATTATTTAATTCCTGCTACTAAAATTATTGAATGTTTATTTAATATACCACAAATCATACGTGTGATAATCGGGATTATTTCCGCCAATTTTATCCAAAGAGGCACGGTTCCAAACGTATTCTGAGTTGTATCGTGGACGCACTCTTTGAACTGGTTTTCCGTTGTTTTCGGTTGCTAAAGGTTTTGGTAAAGTGAATCCAACATAAACTGTTGGGTCGTATTTATAGCGACGAATATCCACAAATGTTTCAATATTCCCATGTGCATACATAGCAATGAATTTTTGACACATAATATCACTTATCGTCAAATCTGTACCTGTTTGCTTAACGGCTTTACTGGCTAAAAAGTCATTTTTTGCGGTTGTTGAAACCCCTACAAAATCACAATGAGCGGCAATTCCTTTTTTATAGGCATCTAATGCTAAGGCTTTATCACCTTTTTTGAAGGCTGCTTCTGCTTTGATAAATTGCATTTCGGCAAAGGTAAATATCGGGAAAGGCGCATCGTCTTTATAAATAAATTTCCCTTTTGTTACGTCCACTGGTGATTTTCCCGCTAATACAGCTGGCGTAACACCCCACAAAATAGGTACACGTTTTGGATTATCAATTGGCGAAGCATTGGCATCAACACTGCCAGGGGTTACCCCTCTGTAAATACCATCAGTTGAAGCGGTGAACATTAAGGATAAACGTGGGTCAATAACACCGTTGAATACTCGACCGTCCATTAGACTGATACTAAAATCTGTTTGGCGATATGATTGCATGTTGTCTCTGAGTGGGCCAAAGAAATTGGCATCCGTTGTGCTTAATCCACGATGAGGAGCATTGAAATTATCGGCATTGGATGATAAAGCTTTATCGCAATATTCAATTACTTTGTCAGGAGCGTAGGTCGATTTATTACTCAAGTGATTGGCATTACGGGCTAAATTGGCGTAGACAAATTTCTTCCATTTGTCCAAACTACCATTATAAACTTTATCTCCCCGTGAAAGTGACCCAACCCCATCGCCAGTTTTATTCAAATTATCTAATGCCTCATTGGATAAACGGACAACCTCCGCATACACATCTTCTTGAGAGTCATATTCAAAAACGTAACGATTGGGTTCCCAAGCTTGCTTCAAAATCATTTCTCCGTGCCAGTCGGTGGTACTTTGCCAAGACCAGGCTCTAATGGCTTTTGCAGCTCCAACATAATCCCATTTTTGTTTTGCTACGGCATCGGCTACTATCAAATCAACGTTTTCACCAATTGACCAATAATGTGTTCTCCATTTTTCTCCACCTGAATCACTTCCGGGTGCATAACTGTGCAAATCCCATGTATTTCCACCTCCAGAAGATGACCAAACTTGGGCATATTGTCCTGCAAAACGACCATCAAATTGTTCTCCACGAACCATTTGAGCCACAATTGCGGGCAGAAGAGCGTATCCTTCCGCAACCTGTGGATTGCTGGGGTCTTCGTTAATATTAAGATAATCTTTGCAACTGCCGAAGCTCAAAGCCGTGAGGGTCAATAGTATATATTTTATTTTTTTCATTTGAATATATGTTTAGTAACCACATAGAAATCAGAGAGAACAATAGAAAAAGAATTGGCAGCAATTTTCATAAACCTGAAATGCTTAGTTTCTTTCCTCTAAAGGATAGATTTAATGGGTTTTAATTTTAAATTAGAACGTTACACTTAAACCAGTACTGAGCGTGCGTGGTAATGAAATTGTACCGTAATCAATTCCTGCTGCTCCAACACCCAAAGATGTTGCGGTTGTTCCGTTCACGCTTGGGTCAGCTCCTGTATAATTTGTGATAAGAAATAATTCTGTTCCTCTCAAAAAAACCGAAGCACCTTTGATAAATTTAACTTGGCTAAGTACTTTTTTGGGAATGCTGTAAATTATATTCACATCACGCATTCTGATCCAGTTGATGCTGTGTTCAACAAAATCTGATTCAGCCAAAGAACCATAAAACCCTTGGGTAACACTCGTGCTTGGCGTTATTTGTACCGTATTTGGCGTTGGATTTTCGGTGTTTTCATAACCATCTCTCAATACACCTTTATAAACAACTGGTGAATTACGGTCGAGCGTTTTTGGGCTCAAGCCTCTTTCATACAACCACATCGCATTGCCGTTGAAAACATCTCCACCTTTCCGAATATCCATTAAGAAAGAAAGCGAAAAAGATTTGTAGGTAAATGAGTTTCTTAAACCAATCGTGAAATCAGGATTACGGTCGCCAATAGGCAAGAAGTTAGTATTTTTGATGGGTAAACCCGTGGAAGGATTTATCAGAATATCCCCTCTTTTATTGCGTAAATAGCTATATCCACCAATTGATGTGGCCGAACCCGCCCATTGTTGGTAATATTCAAGATTGTCAACGGTTTTGAAATAAGGCGTTAAGTCTGCCACAAAAGCACTGGCACGAGCATTATTATAAAGCCATGTATCGGAATTATAATATTCAGCAACATCAGCAGGAAGATTTTTTACGGCTGTTTTCAATTTTGAGAAATTTAAATTGATGTCCCAAGTAAAATCTTTTGTCTTAATAGGAGAACCCGTCAATTGAATTTCAACACCTGAATTGCTAAAAGTTCCACCATTCAATAGACCGAAGATAAAGCCTGTTCCGTAGCTCAAACGTTGTGTCACGATTTGATTTGAACGCTCATTGGTGTAGTAAGCGGCATCAATGCCAAAACGTCCTTTGAAAAAACGTAGGTCTGTTCCCACTTCAATACCCACACCTCTTTCGGGTTTAAGGTTAGGATTACCCCCATAAAAACCATAAGCAAAACCACCATCCGTTGAGGTTTGGGGCGCAAGACTTGATTTGATTTTATAGGGTGTATATGGGTCTTTACCCGTTTCGGCATACGAAGCACGAAGTTTACCGAATGATAAAAAACCTAATTCTTTGAATCCTGGAATTTCAGTGAAGACAAAGCTTGCACTCACCGAAGGATAAAAATAATCGTATCGTGGAGCACCAAAAAGGGCTGACGACCAATCATTTCTGCCCGTAACTCTTAAATAAAGTAAATCTTTGTAGTTTAAATCTAAACTACCGAATACACTTTGCAAACGTTTTTGAACAATTGTTGTTTTTGCTCTTTGCGTTGTAATGTCCGTGTTATTTACGCTATTGAAGTCTGGAAGGTATAATTTTTCTCCGTAAAAACCATTTGTTTCCGTTCTATTATCCTCGAATGAAGTTCCGACTAAAAATGAACTATTTAAATTACCAATTTTCTTTTTAGCGGATAAGATGAAATTACCATTAAAAATTCTACCAGCATCAATTGCGTTGTCAATATATCCTTTTGCAGCAATGCCATTCGTTCCACCGGCGCTGTTTCCACTACCCGATTCCGGATTGATCAATAAATTTAAAAAGGATGTAAATGAATCGACACCAAAACGACCCGTGAAATTTAACCAAGGTTTAATGTCGGCACTCAATGAAATATTTTCATTGACACGAATGGTTCTTTCCGTGTTCAGATTTTTGTTTAAACTGAAATAAGGATTATCTAATTCGGCATTACTCGCAAGTACCAAACGACGGCGAGTTCCGTCTGGATTCAAATAATTTCGCATATCATCATTGGCTGGCCATGACAAAGCACTTAAATAAAATCCATTGTCGCCACGATAGCCTTTAGTGATATCTTGGCTTACTAAGGATAAAGTATTGATGATTTTTATTCCTTTCGCAATCTCCGCACTTCCCGTTAAACGGGTTTGCAATTGTGTAAGTCCTGAGGTGGGTACGACCCCTTTTTGGTCGGTATAAGAAGACGAAAAACGGTAGTCAATTTTCCCTCCGCCTTCAACGCTCAAACTGTGTTTTTGTGTTGAACCCGTTTGAAAAAAATTTGCCGCATTGTCGAAAAGTTGATTGTTGGCAGTTTCCGAATATTTTGGACCTCGATAAAGTAGTGAAGTTGGGTCTAAAACTCCGTAAGAACCACGGCTAAAGACTTTCTGGGTTTCAACAAAACGATAAATATTTGAAACATCAAAAGAGTTGCTGTAATTTACTCTGGTTGCTCCCTGCGTGCCTTTTTTGGTCGTAATCATGATGACACCACTCGAACCTTCCGAACCATATAAAGCCGCAGCTTCAAGTCCTTTAAGGACGGTAATGCTTTCGATGTCGTTGGGATTTAAATCTCCCATTCGGCTCGAATAATCGTTGGAACGGTTGGCACCCGTAGAAACCAATCCTTCTTGATTGAAAGTTCGGTTACTGACGGGCAAACCATCAATAACAAACAAAGGTGAATTATTTCCGCCAATTGATGATGCCCCTCTCAATTGAATTTGAACAGATGCGCCCGGCAAACCCGTTGTTGGTGTCATGGTTAATCCTGCCACACGGCCACCCAAAGCAATTAAAGCATTCCCACGGCCCGTTTGAGCAATTTCATCCCCTTTCACTTCTTGAACGGAATACCCTAAGGCTCTTTTTTCTTGCTTAATTCCTAAAGCTGTAACGACAACTTCATCCAAAGCAGAAGTAGCATCGGTTAGTTTTACATCTATCACCGATTGATTACCAATCTTAACTTCTTGTTTTTCAAAGCCTAAGGAAGTGAAAATTAAGGTTGAGTTGTTATTGACTGATATTTTGTAGGTTCCATCCGCCGCTGAGGTTGTTCCGCTGGTGGTGCCTTTTACAACTATGCTTACGCCCGGCAGGGGAGCATTATCATTATTGCCAGATACCTTTCCCGTTATCTGTCTGTCTTGAGACCATCCGTTTTGTACTGCCAGTAAGCTCGCACACAAGAAAAGCCATAAGAGTTTGTAATGTATTAGTTTTTTCATGAAAAATAATTGGTTGCTTGATGAAGAAAATGAGAAATCTATGAATTATTATACTAAAATCGAAATTTTTTGTTGAATTATCAAGGAGAAATCTAAAAAGGGCGAGGAAATGCCCGCCCTTTTTAGATTTAGAATTGTATCGAAGTGGTATTAATTATGTTCAATTGGCTGGGTCGGCTGGGGTATTGGGGTTATTATCTCTTTCCGTTTGTGGATATGGATAAAATGTACGAGTTCTTTCTGTAACCGGACGACCAAATCTACGGCTGTCTTCCATTGACATTCCACTCATGAATAACTCAATCCGACGATTACGATAAATTTCTGTTAATAAATCTACTTGTGTTTTTGCTCCTGAATAAGCTGATAAGCCAGCACCTATCCCCCAAGCATCGGTTGTTTTTGTCAAGATTGTATTCAACTCTTTCTCTGCCGTTGCCAAATCATTTTTACGAGCTGAAGCCTCCGCTTTTATCAAAGTCATTTCACTGGGCAAGTACATAGGAATCGGGTCGCTATTACTTTTGAAGAATCCTTTTCCTTTGTAAGTATTACCTACCAATGACCGGCTCAAAAAGTAGAAATCAATTCTTTTATCACCATCCGCAGGTTTTAAAGTAGGTGGTAATCCCATATTTAAATCCAAGGGCTGATATACGTTCACATTACCAAAAGCAACATCCCAAATTGGATTACGAGTTAAATCATCAAAATTCAATTGAGATTTCTTCGTCAAATCAACCTTATTTGCCGCTGCCAATGCTTTGTCATAATCTCCTGCCATTAAGGCATAACGGGCAATTAATGCATTTAAAGTATTTGGAATATCAATTCCAGCTACAATTCTACTGTTAAAATTAACTGAAATGGGATTTGTCGTAACGCTTGTCGATGCTGCCTCTAATAATCTGATGGCTTCTTTCAAACCATCAGCACGACTAACAAATTTTGATTGTGAAACTGTTTCAGTAGATACATTTTCCCAAAATTGTGAAGTTATTCCAATGGCCAATGCCTTATAAACGGATGCGTAAGCCTGCAAACCACTACGAGTTCCAGGTTCTCCTACTTTATCTAAGCTATTTAAAATCAAATCACTATTTCCTTTAATTACATTCAATTGCGCCCATAAATTGGTTATAATTGAGTTGGAATTTAAAACACTTGCATTTCCATCTTGAAGATTTTGTTCGTCAGTATTTCCAGCATTTAATACTTTTAACTCTTTGGTAGTGAGTCCATTAGCTGTAGTCATTGCATAAACTGGGCTTAAACGACTCACAGAATATCGATACTGAAGTCCATTTGCCAAAGCAATTAATCCGTTCAAATCAGCGGTTACTTGTTTTTCAGAAGCCGAACTCGGATTAAGATATTCCGTATCGGTTTTGCAAGAGTTTATTCCGATGAGCGGTAATAAACCCAATGCGATATATTTGATGATATTTTTCATTTTAACTTAGTAAATTAATGTCCTTTTAAATTAACTATGATTCCTCTTTTTTTCTATGTGGTTAGAAATTAGCCGTTAAAGAAAGTTGATACGTCTTAGGAATTGGTACATTACCAAAGTCCACGCCTCGCAAACGGTCTGAATTACCTCCTGCATTGGTTTCTGGGTCATAGCCATTGTAATTATCCCAAGAAATTAGATTACGGCCAGTCGCTGAAATTTTCAAACCTGTCATTCCTTTAATAATTTGTGGCAGTTTATAAGAAAGTGAAATTTCACGAAGTTTTACAAATGAACCATCATCAATCCGCCATTCTTCGGTTAAATACGTTGAGAAAATATATCCTCTTGGCAATTCTCCTCTCAATTCTTTCTCGGCATAATCACCAATTCCCACGCCTTGACGAGTTCTTTTGTCGGCATTAAATACTTGTAATCCTTGAACGGCATCAAATAGCATTCTGAAACCAAGGTTTTTATAAGTCAAATTACTAACCAAAGAAGCAGTATAATCAGGGTTTGGATTGCCAATTACTTTTCTCAAAGCAACGGTACCCGTACGAAGCGGTTGTCCGCTTGCATCACGAGCAACGGTATAGCTAAGTGGGTCAACCGCTGAATTTTGCTTACCAAAATCTTGTTGAACATAGCCAGTTCCATTAGTAGTATTTAAGAGAGAACCATCCGCATTACGAGCGAAAAATGCTCCATAAAATACTCCCGCAGGTTGACCTACAATATTAAATACTGGTGCTCCGCTGACGGTTGTAACTGCTTGCAATTGTTCTCCCGTATTGAAACTAACAATCTTATTGCGGTTGGTACTATAAATCAAATTCAAATCCCATGTAAAATCTTTTGTTTTTACGGGCGTAATTCCCAAAGCAAATTCAAAGCCCTTGTTTTCCATCGTTCCAACGTTGTTGATGATGGTTAAACCTCCTGAACTTGGAGCAACCGTTTTGTTTACCACTAAATCCGTGATTTGTTGATTATAGTACGATAAACCCAGGGTTATTCTATCATTCAAGAATCCAAAATCGCCCCCAAATTCAACTTCTTTTGTACGCTCGGGACGAACATCTGGGTTAGCATATCTAGTACTTGGTACAAAGGTATTTTGTCCTAAATAGGGTGTTGCAGGAAACTGCCAGAAACGATCATAAGTACCAATGGCAGTAAGTCCGCCCGATTCACCGTAAGAAGTACGAAGTTTAGCCGTTGAAATTACGGAAGATAATGATTGCCAGAAATTTTCGTCCGAAATCACGTAACTCGCACTAACTTTTGGATAGAGTTGATTCGTTTGGGACGGCGAAAATAAGGTTGAACCATCTCTACGAATGGCACCCGTCAAGAACAAGCGATTTTTTAAATCCAAAGTAACCTGAGCAAATTGTCCAGAAACATCAAAACGGTCAAGGCCATATCCGGCAACGATTGATTGAGAAGCGGCTGAAACGGTTGTTAATCCTGGTACTAATTTCTCGCCACTTGCCGAGGTGAAATCTTTGCGAGAAGTTTGATAATTCATGCCAACAATTGCCGTTATTTTCAAATCTTTGGTTAATTCTTTTGCGTAGGTAATGTTTAAATCAGTGTTAAAAAGGGTGACATTGTTAGTGGCATTACCCGCATATCCATTTGGATAATTACCCGCTGGAAGTCCTGAAATAGCTTGATATGGATAAGGCAAAATGGTGTTTCTGCCTATTTGGGCGTAACTATCAAGCCCCATAATTAAATCAACGCTTAAATCTTTGAAAGGCGTCAAATTGAATTGGACATCTCCAATAGTACGATTTACCGACTGGTTAAAATCCATATCCTCAATCGTTGAAAGTGGATTTACACGGGTTGGTTCAACGGAAAGTAATTTGCCGTTTGCGTCACGTTTGGTAATATCCCAAATATTATTTGTGATATTAATTGAATTTATTGGGCTATAAAAAACGTTTCCGTTTGCCTTTTCATTTGAATAGCTATTGATGTAATTCAAACCCGTTGAAACTTTTGCCCAATTCGTTAAACGTTGGTCAATTCTCATTTTTAAGGCATATCGAGTAAAATCTGTACCTTTAATGATTCCTTCATTTTTCAAATAAGAAACCGAACCATAATATTGTGTACCATCATTTCCACCCGAGATTGAGATTGAGTTATCTGTACCGTAGCCAGTTCTAAAAATTTGGTCTTGGTAATCATAACGAGTAACATCCACCAAACCCGAAGCCAAGCGAGTAATAACACCATTTCGTTCGATTCCTAATGCTTCAACCGTGGCAGGTGCGGCTCCAATTGTGTGAAGACGTAAAGTATTGGCACCAAATTGTTTCCCGTATGTTGAAATTGCCACTTTTTTACGCAATTCGTTCACGTTAAAACTGGTTGAAAAACTAACTTTCGGGCCGCCTGATTTTCCTTTTTTTGTCGTAATAATAATCACACCATTCGAGGCACGAGAACCATAAATTGCCGATGCTGCCGCTCCGTTTAATACGTTTAGGCTTTCAATATCATTTGAATTAATATCCGCCAAACGATTTTGTCCAGGGTTCGTTTCGCCAATTTGATTGGCATTTGCCAACTGAGAAACGTTATCAGAAGCGTTACTAACTACCACACCATCAATGATATACAATGGGTCTGAACTACCACGCAGCGATTTTACACCACGCATACGGATGGTGAATCCACCCGCTGGGTCGCCAGAATTTTGGGTGATCTGAGCGCCGGGAATTTTTCCTTGTAAAGCAGAAGTTAAGTTTCCGGTACCAGTTGCTTCCAATTGTTTTGCAGAAACGGAACTAATCGCATTTCCCAATTCACGCCGATTGGTTTTTAGCGTTGAACCAGTTACTACAATTTCATCTAAACTGATGCCATCCTTTGATTCGTACATTGCCACATTAACGTTTAAATCGCTGGCAGAACCTAAAACGATTTTTTTGGTTACGGGCGAGTAACCAACAGAGCGAAACGCTAATTCATAATTTCCCGCTGTTGTTTTAGCGTTAAAGCTATATTCTCCGTTGACGTTGACTACCGTTCCGAAGATTGTGCTTTTCAAAGCAACCGTTGCCCCAACCATAGGTTGACCATCGGAGTCTGTAATTTTTCCTTTTATGTTGTAGTTTTGAGCCAACGATGCAAAAGACATCGATAAGAGACTGAAAATACTCAACAAAGATGTGGTAAAGATTTTGTTCATGATATGATGGTTTTCAAAATAGTTAATTTTCTTGCTTTTTTATGCTAGCGTTACTGAGTTGGCTAACTTTAAACAAGCAAATTCGTGCAATAAACTGATTGGCAAAAATAATTAGAAAATGGTAAAAATCTTTAATATTGTGTAATTTTATCTAAATATTTTACAATTAATGAGTACAATTGCTTAATCACTAAATTTTATAAAATTACAAAACCGCATAAACACGCAATGATTATTACTGAAAATAGAATTCTGCTTAAAAAAGAGCGCCAAGCCCAAATAATTAAGCAAATAAATCTGCATAATAAAGTGTTATCCTCTGATTTGAGTTTAGGACTAAATGTCTCGGAGGATACCATCAGACGTGATCTTAATGAGTTGGCTCAAAAAAATATCATTGTGAAAGTTCACGGTGGAGCCTTATCAAAATCCTATAACTTTACCGCAACTCAGGCGGATACTTATGCGTATGATGAAAAAAAAATTATTGCTCAAAAAACCATTTCACTCTTTCGAAATGGTATGACTGTCCTTTGCAGTGGTGGTACAACCTTGCGAGTAATTGTCAATCAAATGCCTGAAAATCTTAATATTACATTTTTTACGGTTAGTCCATTGATTGCCTTGGAATTAGCAGAACATCCAAATGCCGAGGTGATTTTATTGGGAGGAAAATTATCAAATTCCTCTAAAATTAGCGTGGGTGGCGAAGTAGTTTCAAAAATGAATGAAATTAAAGCTGATTTTTGCATTTTGGGAATCAATGGCTTTGACCATGATGGTATTAGTGATTCAGATTATGAAGTCGTACAGGTAAAAAAGGCGATGATGAAGGCTTCTAAGCAATTAATCACGCCTATAATCTCTGAAAAATTAAATTCTACCTTACGTTTACAAGTTTGTTCACTGGATAAAGTGGATTATCTAATCACTGAACTATCGCCTGAACATCAAATTTTAGAACCTTATCATTCAAAAGTTGGGTATATTCTCTGATTCTGAAATTGATTTGACGAAAATATGGTTAATTTTGATAATACAAAAAATGAAAAATTAAATTTACTCCTAAATGTTAATTATGAACTGTTAATTTAATAAAAATGTCTGTCCAAATCTCTCCAATTTCCGAAAGTTTTCCCGCATTTTTGAAGGCTAATCCATACACAAAAATTCAAGTAATTGTTGATGAAAATACTTTTAAATATTGTTATTCAACGCTTAAGCCATTCTTGCCCAAGCACAATTTAATAAAAATTAAATCGGGTGAATCCGAGAAGAATTTAGCTACTTGTCAGAAGATTTGGCAAGCCATGACTGACCACGAATTAGACCGACATAGCTTGATAATAAATTTAGGCGGCGGAGTCATCGGTGATATGGGTGGTTTTTGTGCTTCAACGTATAAACGAGGCATTGATTTTATTCAAATTCCTACCACTTTACTTTCTCAGGTGGATGCCAGCGTAGGAGGGAAGTTAGGTATTGATTTTCAAGGGTTCAAAAACCATATCGGCGTTTTTAAGATTCCCAATGCCGTCTTAATTGATGATCAATTTTTGAAATCTTTGTCCTTTAGCGAATTGCGTTCTGGTTTTGCCGAAATAATTAAACATTGCTTAATTATGGACGGTAAAAAGTGGGAAGAAATCCGCCGAAAAGATTTTGAAGAACAAAACTTTACCGATTTAATTGCCCATTCTGTAGCCATAAAACAGCAAATTGTAGCTGCCGACCCAACGGAAAAGAGTCTTAGAAAAATACTAAATTTTGGGCATACTTTGGGTCATGCCATTGAGACGTATTTCTTAGGAAAACCTAAACTCCATTTGCTCCACGGCGAGGCAATTGCCGCAGGAATTATTTGCGAAGCCTATATTTCTTTCAACCGTGGTATGATTGACCAAAAAACTTTGGAGAATATCGAGGAATTTATTTTCTCGATTTACGGAAAAGCAACCATCAAAGAATCCGATATTGAACCAATTATTGCATTGACCGCCCAAGACAAGAAAAATAAAGGAAAGGAAGTGCGATTTTCATTGTTGGAGGGAGCTGGAAAATGCGGGTACGATATTTCAGTCTCGAAAGTTGAGATGAAAAAGGCACTGGAATATTACAGGTGAACGGTACACAGCAAAGGGTGAGCGTAGTCCATGTACCGTTCACCGTTCACCCTTAAATTACTCCATTACCTTTGGAACGCTAAAATATTCGCCATTTTGCTTCGGTGCATTTTTCAATCCTTGTTCACGACTGATGTTTGGAATAACTTTGTCTTCACGCAAAGCATTGACTTCCAGACTCATGTGAGTCAATGGCTTTACATTATCAGTGTTAATTTCATTTAATTCTTCCATCCAAGTTAACACTGAATTCAGTGAATCCATCATTTCTTTTTCAGCAGATTCGGGCATTTCTAAACGAGCGAGATGCGCTATTTTCTGTAATGATTCTTTGTCTATGTTCATTTTTTCGATAGTTGATTTGACCGACGCTAAGGTTCGATTTTCGATTTTGCGGTTCAGTCGAACATCAAACATCGAAAACCGTACATCGAAATTTATTCCCGATTTCTCAGTTTCTTATCATCCATATTTTTATTCAAAAATTCGTTGATTTTCTCAATATCAATCGATCGATTAATTTCACCGAAAGTGTTTATGGAAATATCGAAACCTTCAAGGTCTCTGTGAACTTTGGGAAGTTCTTCTTTTTTAACTTCTTTTTTCTTAGCCATAATGTTTTTGGTTATGATATATGTGGCAATTCTGCCAAAGCTTTTTCTAATCGTAAATTTACTTCATCCTTACCCATAATTTCCATCGAAAGCATCAAATCTGGCCCAGTTCCTGTTCCCATAATGGCAATACGAAGCATTTGCATCAGTTTGCCCATTTTAATTCCTAATTTCTCCAACTCATCCTGAAGTGCATGCTTGATTTCATCGGCTACAAAATTCTCAATATTTGGTAAAATATGTTTTAAAGCCGTGATACCATTTTTGGCATCTATATTCCATTTTGAAGCCACAATTGTTGTATCATAAGCCGTTGGGATTGTCAAAAGGGTTTGTGATTCTATGGCAATTTCTTGCGGAAATGTAACTCTTTCTTTAAATAAATGAGCTAGTTTTTTTGCTTTAACTAGCTCGTATTCAGCTAAATAAGTTTTCGCTAAATCTTCATCAGAATTTAATTTAATGTATTGCTGATTATACCATTTTGCCTTGTTTATATCAAATTTTGCACCTGCTTTATTGATTCTTTCTAATGAAAAAGCAGCAATCAACTCATCCATCGAAAATATTTCTTGTTCCGTACCGGGATTCCAACCTAAGAAAGCCAAAAAATTCACGAGGGCTTCTTTCAAATATCCTTCTTCCTTAAAACCAATGGCTTTTACACCGTCTGGTGTTGTCCAAGATAACGGAAAAATTGGAAATCCACCCGAATCGGCATCTCGTTTTGAAAGTTTTCCACTGCCTTCTGGTTTTAGCAAAAGGGGTAAATGAGCAAATTGTGGCATACTACTTTCCCAACCCAAAGCACGGTATAAAAGTACGTGCAAAGGGGCAGAAGGCAACCATTCTTCTCCACGAATCACGTGCGAAATCTCCATTAAATGGTCATCCACCGCATGGGCAAGATGATAAGTTGGCATGCCATCCGACTTCATCAGAACCTTATCATCCACCGTTGAGGAATGAACCAAAACCCAATCACGGATGATATCTTTAAAACGAATTTCTTCTTTTGGTGGTACTTTAAAACGAATTACATAAGGAATACCTGCTTCAATTTTTGTTTTTGTTTCCTCAGCTGAGAGGGTTAAAGAGTTATTTAATTTTGTTCTCGTTGCGGCATTGTATTGAAACGCAGAGCCTTGACTTTCAAGTATTTGGCGCATTGCATCCAATTCTTCGGAAGTATCAAAAGCGTAATAGGCCTTGCCAGAATGGATTAATTTCATGGCATGATCCATATAAATTGCCTTGCGTTCCGACTGGCGATAAGGTGCGTGGGGGCCACCAACACCCACGCCTTCGTCAATCGTTATGCCAACCCATGAAAGGGCTTCAATAATATATTCTTCGGCTCCTTCCACAAACCGAGTTTGGTCGGTGTCTTCGATGCGAAGTAGCATTTTTCCACCTAATTGTTTGGCTAATAGATAATTATACAAAGCTGTTCTGACACCGCCAATGTGCAATCCGCCCGTTGGACTGGGTGCAAAACGTACTCTTACTGGTTTATTTGACATATTTTTTATTTGCGATTTGTTGATTTGTGATTTCGATAATAATTCGCTAATTCGCAACTCAAAAATCAGAACTAAATTACGGCAATGCACGAAATTTCAACATTGACATCTTTTGGTAAACGAGCTACTTCCACGGTTTCTCTTGCGGGGGGATTTGTAGTAAAATATTCACCGTAAACACCATTAATTGTTGCAAAGTTATTCATATCCTTCACGAAAATTGTGCATTTTACCACCTGCTCGAAAGTCATGTGGGCAGCCTCCAAAATGGCTTGTATATTTTTCATTACTTGTCGAGTTTCGTCTTCAATAGTTGCCCCTGCCTCCACCAATGCCAGAGCAATTTGTCCAGACACATACAATGTTTCTTTTGAAAGAACTGCCTGAGAATAAGGACCAATGGCAGCGGGCGCTTTTTCAGTAAAAATGATTTGTTTCATCTTTTTAGAATTTGTTTTATAATTTATCTGCAAGTTACGAAATCATGCAGGTTTTTAACAATATATCAGGTTCTAATGGATTTAAAAAATTATTTCAAACAAACTAATTTGTTGCGAGTTTATTTATTATTGTAAACCATATAAAGTAATATGAAATCACACATTTTCGATATATTCATAAAAACTCCGACTTGGGTCACTGTGCTGTTAGGTTTTATTTTACTGGTTTGGCAGTTTTTTCAAGGAAATTTACCCCAAAATGTTCAAGTTATCTTCTTTGTTACTTTAATACTTTTAACCGGAATTCCTCATGGTGCATTAGACCATTTAATTCAGAAGGCTACTAATAAAAAATTAAATAAAACATATAGTATTAGAACATTCTTGTTGAAGTATTTACTTATAATGACAATTTATGCGTTTGCTTGGTTTTGGTTTTCTGGGTTAAGTTTAATGGTTTTCTTATTAATTTCAGCTTGGCATTTTGGTGAAACAGATTTAGAAAAAGTGCCCAATGATGTCATAATTTGGTCTTTTACCAGATTAATTTATGGATTTTATATTCTTGCATTTATTTTACTAACGCACATAAAAGAAGTTCAACCCATTGTTATTAAAATGTTAGGAAATCAAAATGCTCTTTTAGGCTTCTGGAATTTTATTAATCTCAACATTAAGCAAGTGCTCTACTTGATGGGTTTATCTTTCACCACTATTTTTATTATCGCCCAATCCAAATATTTAATAAATTTCGACAAGCTAAGAGTGTTGCGGCTAAGCCTAATACTCATTTCAACGGCTTGTTTGCCTTTGCTGCCTGCTTTTGCGCTTTATTTTGGAGGATGGCACGCCTTATGTGCTTTTGATAATATTTATGATTATTTGCGGAAAGACCACCCATCGCTTTCGTTTAAGGTTGTATATTTAAAGACATTGCCTTTTACCTTGTTGGCAATTGCTTTCCTTTGTGGGTTTATATGGTATTGCAACGTATACACCCAACATTATGACCCCTTCCCCATCCTGTTTATTTTTATATCTTTAATTACACTTCCCCACCTGATTATTGCTCATCAGATGAACCATACAGCAACTTAAATGTTGTTTTTAAAAAAAAAAATAAATTCTAAACAAAAATATCAATACAATGTTGTATAATTGTGATAGTATAATTTCATATTTAAAAAATCCATTAAAACCAAACATTTACCATTATGAACACATTCAACATCCTCTTGAATGGTAATCTCCAAGCAGGTGATTACATCGGATTCACATTTTTCACAGGCTACATGTCTATGTTGGCAGCTTCAGTTTTTTTCTTTGTAGAAAGAGGCGGAGTTTCAGACAAGTGGAAAACTTCATTAACCATTTCTGGTTTGATTACTTTCATTGCAGCCGTTCACTACTTCTACATGAGAGGTATATGGTTGGAGACAGCTACATCACCAACACAATTCCGTTACATTGACTGGACTTTAACAGTTCCTTTGATGTGTGTTGAGTATTTCTTAATCTTGAAGCCAGCAGGTGCAAAAGGTGGAATGTTAATGCGTTTATTAGCAGGCTCTATCTTGATGTTAGTTGCAGGTTACATCGGAGAAGCAGTTGCAGTGGAAAACAACATCATGTGGGGAGTTATTTCAACTATTGGTTGGGCAGTAATTATCTATGAAATCTACATGGGTGAAGCTTCTAAATTAGTAGCAACTTCAAACAATGCAGCCGTTGTACAAGGATACAAAGTGATGAGATGGTTTACTTTAGTAGGTTGGGCAATTTATCCAATCGGCTATTGTATGTTGCCAGGAAACATCCTTAGTGGATTAGTAGCCGGTGCAGACCTTACAAAAAGTTCACCAGTTGATTTAGCTTACAATATTGCTGATGCTATCAACAAAATCGGATTTGGTTTAGTTGTTTACACAATTGCGAAAAACGCAACTGCTGCTGAACAAACCAAAGTTGCTTAATGAGCAATACCATTCCTTAGAAAAGGCAGGGAAATAATTTCTCTGCCTTTTTCTTTAGAACAAAATTTGAGGCAGCCCCAAAAGGATTTAGTTTTTATGCCAACAAATTGGGCGCAGGATTTTTTTCAATCCTCGCTGTTTATTTCCTGAATTACCTTCATCAGTACGATAAAAACAATCACACAAATCAACAAAAATACTAAATATTTTCCACTGAAAAGTAATTCTAGACGATAAGAAGCGTTGTGAAAAACAACGAAAATACAGAAAATGAAATAAAAAATGCTTAATAAAATAGTAGTTGTTTTATTTTTCATGAGGAGATTGTTTTAAGATACATATATTAGAGAAACAATATCTGATGATTAAAGTTTATGTTTTAAAAAATCTTCTTCGATCGTGAATCCAGCTGCGATTTCTATAACCCTCTGGCTAAGTTTGTAATATATAGAATTTTCAGATGCTCCAAATTAATCATATTCATCACGTGGCCATTATTTGTTCTGATTATCCAAAATCGAAACATTTTTATACGGAAATTTTAGGTTTCAAGATTCAAGCTGAAGTTTATCGTGCTGAACGTCAGTCTTATAAATTGGATTTATCAATTAATGGTTTTTATCAGATCGAATTGTTTTCCTTCCCAAATCCTCCATTACGATCTTCCCTTCCTGAGGCTTGCGGATTACGTCATTTAGCCTTTGAAGTAAATAATATTCCCGAAACTCGAGATTATTTACTGAGTCAAAATGTTAATTCCGAAGAAATTAGAATTGATGAATTTACCCAAAAAGCATTTTTCTTCATTACCGACCCTGACAACCTACCGATTGAATTTTATCAACAATAAGCTTTTTAATGAAATATTTAGGTGGTCTTTTGCTCCCCGACACAGACTGGATCATTTATGATATTCCAACTTAAACATATACTAAGATGAGCAAAAATCCACTCGTTATGATACTCTTGGTCTTACTTTGGTGTTGTGAAAACTCTCCTCAAAAAAATCTTGAAAGTACGGCTGATTCTTTAAACTTTACCTTGAAGACTTTCGAAAAACACAGTCAAACTTGTGCCAATAAAGATTCATTATGTGCTACTGTCAGGTTTCAATATCCTGAATTTGAATCGAGTAGTTTTAATCAGGTAATAAAAAATGAGATTCTGAATATTTATTATGACGACCCCGATAGTACAAAATCTCGGCCGAATAACTTCGAATCCTTAGCAAAGCCCTTTGTGGATGATTACGACCGTAAATTAAATGCAGGAAAAATTTATGTAAATAAGGCAAATGCTATTAATGAAGGAGGATTTTTGGCCATGCCTTGGAACATGGAAGCTGATGTAAGCGTGGAACGACAAACTAAAAAATATATCATGCTCCATACGAATACTAACTGGTTTATGGGCGGAAATCACCCCATCAGCATGGAATATTATTATGTTTATAATAGAAAGGATTTCAGAAGAATTACGTTGGACGATTTATTTAAAAAAGGCTATGACCAAAAACTTTTGGCTGTAGCCGAAGAAATCTTTAGAACGCAAGAAGGACTTAAAGCCAAGGATAGTTTGAACGAAAAAAATGGTTATTTCTTTCATAATCAACGATTTATCTTGAATGATAATTTTATTCTTACCCAAAAAGGCCTAAAATTTTTATTTAATGTGTATGAAATCAAACCTTTCGTCGCAGGAATAACAACATTAGAAATTCCCTATGCGCAATTGAAAGAAATTTTGAAGGAGAAAAATACAGCCCAGTGATAAAATTAATTGGCAAGAATTATCATTTTCATTTCTTAAAAAAAAGGAATTGGGAATTTGGCGAGAAATCTTAATTTACAATCTGAAACAATAATTTAAAGATTTTAGTGTTTATTGCCGATGTATTTTTCCAATCTTAATATTCTAATTTTGACGCTAAAAATATTCAGTAAAACATATGCACCAAATGATAAGATGCTAAAATCTTTAATTGCAAAAATGATTTCTATTATTATGGATAAATTACCTAGAATAAATGAATTTTCTAAGGATTTTGATCCTAGAATTAACAAATTTATAGTAAAAGTATAAATAAATATATGTTATGCTCTTTGGATCTGTGTTTGTTGATTAATGGCGAGCTGAAATCTTGTTTATGGATAAAAATAAAAATTTTCTCTGAAATCAGTAAAATCATCCAAAGACGTATCATCTAAATTTTTGAAAAATAAATATGGCGTTAATTACTTGGCAGGATTTTGAAAAAGTTGAACTTAGGGCAGGAACAATCATTGAGGTTAATGATTTCCCGAAAGCAAAAAAACCAGCTTATCAGCTAAAGATAGATTTGGGCAAAGAAATAGGGATAAAACAATCTTCCGCACAATTGACTAAACTTTATTCAAAAGAACAACTTTTGGGCCGACAAATTTTGTGCGTAACCAATTTTCCTGCAAGACAAATTGCCAATTTCATCTCTGAAATCTTGGTAACAGGTTATATTTTACCAGACGGTGAGGTTGTTTTAAGCTCTATTGAACGTCCCGTACCTAATGGTACAAGATTGGCTTAATATTTTAATAATATTTGTAAGAACCTATTGCATAGTTAGTTATATTTGTTTGATAATTCAAACCTTATTTAAAATGAAACACAAACTGCTCTATTTTACCTTCTCTTTTCTGATATTAATTACCACAACGGGATTTGGTTTTTTAGAATCTTCAACGATTATTCAAGGAAATGTAAATCGACATCATGACGTTGACTCTGTAAAAAGTGCTTCTTACGGCCTTCAGTTTTCTAATAATCCTTCTCTCACAAAAAAAGAATTGAAAAAACCAGTAAATGATCAAATTGCAAAATCTATCATTCAATCGATGGCATATTTGGTGAAAAATATTACCCAAATAATTTTTAATTTGATTATTGAGGCAGGTATGGTTATTTTGATGGCAATATTTAAATTTTTTATGGGCTAGAGCGCCTACTATTTTATTTCAAAACCCTCATAGAGAAAGTGGTTGAATATAAAGTACAACATTTTTTTCATGACAACTCGTATTTAGTGCAACACGAAATAAAGTTTCACAAATTAGCGTTAATTCTACCGTAATAAGTCGTTTGTGTTGAGAAATATTTATAAGCTGAAACGATTAAATCCTTTTACACACTAACCTTACTGTTTTATGAAGCTAATATTTTCATTTTTATTGCTCATATCCTTGACAATACCACTTGTTGCCCAAAACCCAGATGTTAAATCTGCCGGTGAACTTCGTAAAATAATGTTTGATGCTGATTTATCGACTAAAATACGGTTGGATACGCTACCTCGAGAAAACCTTTTGGCGATCGGAATAGTCGACAGTTTACAGGGAGAAATTTCTATCATTAACGGAAAGGTTCTTATCTCGGCCATAAAAAATACTTACATAAACACCGATACCTCCTTAAATTACGGCGCCACCTTTCTGGTTTATGCATACGTGAAGAACTGGAAGGTTGTCTTGATTGAGGAAGAGGTGCACGGTTTAGAAGCCTTGGAAATGTTGGTAAAAAAAAAGGCTTTCGAAAACGGAATTGATCTTACAAGACCTTTCCCTTTTCTCGTAAAAACGTGGGTAAAAAATATGAGTTATCGGGTTATTAATTGGCAATCAGGTACTTTGCATACCTCAGCTACACACAGTCAATTTGCTCATGAACTTTGGCTTTCGGCTTCAACCATAATGTTGGCGGGATTTTATTCAGAAAACCATGAAGGGATTTATACAAATTTAAATAGTAAAATTATTGCCCATGCGATTACAACCGAACCCATGACCGCAGGGCATTTAGAAACAATTGAAACTTTTGGCAAGATTGCTCTTTACTTTCCGGAGAATACGGGAAAAACAAAGAGTAATGCTGTTGGGGATTCGAAATTACACGAATATTAGCATGAATATAAAAATTTCGACAAAAGTCAATCAGAGCCTTCCTAAAGTTTGGGAAGGCTTTAATTTATCCTTATTTTCCAAATTAGCTCCGCCGTTTCCACCCGTAAAAGTCAAGGTATTTGGTGGATGCTTAAAGGGTGATGTAGTGCATTTGCAACTTAATTTTCTTTTTTTTAAACAAGATTGGATTTCAGAAATTATTGATCAAAAGCAAACAGAATCTGAAATTTATTTTGTTGATGAAGGGATAAAGTTGCCGTTTTTTTTGAGTTATTGGCATCATCGCCATGGCATGGTAAAAGATGAAGAAGGGACAATGATAATAGATGATATTATCTTCAAAACCCCAACTATTTTAACGAATTACCTATTTTTTCCATTCCTGTATTTGCAATTTCTGTACAGAAAACCCATTTATCGTAAGGTTTTTAAGTAAAAATTTTCAGTTTGCAGTACAAGCAGATTATGGTTATATTTGTTAAAATTAGCAATCAACCAATCTAAAATTCAATGAAATTAAACATTACTTGGAAAATTTTTATCGGCATGGGGCTTGGTATCACAGTCGGTTATATCCTCAACAAAACCTACCAAGACAATACTGACTCTCTTAATTCTGCTAGCACCTATTTGAATCTTTTGAGTAAAATTTTTCTCAGAATGATAAAAATGATTATTGGACCCCTAATCTTCTCAATTCTGACCGTTGGAATTGCTAAATTAGGAGATTTTAAATTAGTCGGAAGAATTGGTGCAAAAACTTTAGGATATTTTTATTTCGCAACCCTTTTATCACTCTTGACTGGACTAATTGCTGTAAACATCCTTCGTCCGGGTAGTAAGATGCGGATCGATCTACCATCAGCGGGGGCGGAAACTGGGGTTGAAGTGAAGAAGATGACGATGGAAAATTTTATTACCCACCTTTTTCCTCAAAGTTTTTTCGAAGCGTTAGCCACCAATGAAATTCTTCAGATTGTAGTATTTTCAGTATTTTTTGGAATAGCCACTGCAGCCATCGGCGATCACGGTAAAATTATTATTAAAGGTTTGGATGCGGTTTCGGAAGTAATGTTTAAAATTGTATCTTACGTTATGGGATTCGCTCCATACGGTGTTTTTGGTGCAGTGGCAGCAGTGATTGCCCAAAAAGGTTTAGGTATTTTAGGCGGATATTTATATTTAATTGTTTGTTTTTTTGCTACGTTGGCTTTCTTTATTTTATTAATACTTCCCTCCATTTGTTTCTTCGTAAAAGTCCCTTACTGGAAACTTTTGGCTTATGTCAAAGACGCTCTCTTCTTATCTTTCAGTACTGCAAGTTCGGAAGCGTCAATGCCTTTGCAAATTGAACAATTAAAGAAATTCGGCGTATCAGAACGAATTGTGAGTTTCGTGTTGCCTTTAGGCTATTCATTTAATTTGGACGGTTCGATGATGTATATGACCTTCGCTGTGGGCTTTATTGCACAGGCATACGGCATTGAATTAACAATTGCGCAACAAGTTACGATGATGCTAACCCTATTGGTGACGAGTAAAGGGATTGCGGGTGTGCCACGTGCCTCGCTTGTTGTGATTGCGGGTACGATGTCAATGTTTAATCTGCCTGCGGAAGGTTTAATCCTACTTTTTGCAGTCGATTGGTTATTGGATATGGGGCGTTCGGCCACCTCTGTGGCTGGGAATGCAGTCGCAACAGCAGTTGTGGCCAAGTGGGAAGGTGAATTGAATATGGAAAAATAGTGAGGATGTTCGATGTTCGTTTTCCGAATAATGAACATCGAACATTAATTAACGAATCATAAATATGTCATCACACCACATTATAAGAGACGAACAGGAACCCGCTTTAATAATTGCTAATGGCGAAGCATGCAGTTTTGAACTTATGGGCGAATTATTGGAATGGTCGCCGTTTGTGGTTGTTTTGGATGCTGCAATTCATCGAGTGTTGGATTTGAATATCAAGGTAGATGTGGTTCTGGGGGACTTTGACAGAGATTTTGATGCTGAAAATATTATAAGCCATCAATATCCCATCGAAATTGTTCATACGCCCGATCAAAACAAAACAGACCTTGAAAAAGCTTTTGAGTATCTCATCGGACGTGGATTTCCGGCAGTAAACGTAGTTTGGGCAACCGGTAGAAGAGCTGATCACACGATTACGAATATCACCAATATCGTCCGTTTTCGAAATCAACTCAAAATTGTAATTTTAGATGACTTCTCAAAGATTTTTTTATTGTCAAAAACGTATGAAAAATGGTATCCAAAAGGTACGCCTATTTCCTTAATACCCGTTGGAATAGCCACTGGCATTAGGACGCAAAATTTAAAATATCCGCTCAATAATGAGGAACTTAGCATTGGTTATAGAACCGGGAGCAGCAATGAAGTCGAAAAAGATGGAATGGTTAAAATTACCTACCTCGAAGGCGATTTACTATTGATGGAGTGTGTGGATTAGTGGTTGTTTATTTGTTATTGAGACAAATCTGTGATTTTCAAATAACTAACCTTCACTTTTCCACGTTTTGTGAATAATGAAAAAATATTCGATTTTTCGTCAGGATATATCAAACTTGTCAAGGCAATTTGTCCATCATTAGCGAATACTTCTACGGATGATTTATCCACTAAAATCTTCAACTTTAGCGTGCTATCCCCAACTTTCAAAGAAGCTGTTTCTATTGATGGGAAATTTTCTTTAATAAGTTGTCCCGATTTCCGCCGGTCGATGTATAATTGATGATTTGCCAAATTATATCCGACAACAGTTTCCTGTAAAACCTTCTTGTCATCCTTTTCATCTTTCTTTTGTGCGATTTTCAAGCCAAAGTTTTTGGCGGATTTTATGCTAAATTCAACTTCCACCATATAGGAATTACTGGCAAAAAGCGATATGCCACTAATTTGTTTTTCTTTAGAAAGTACAAAATTTTCTTTTTCGAAAGTCAAATAATCTTTCTTCGGTTTTAAGGTTGAAATAGGTTCTTGAAAAAGCCTCAAACCACTGGGAGTTGACTTTAAATTTATGTTTCTTGGAATGGCCATTTGTCCTTTCCATGGAAAAGTAGGCATCGCATCGGCATATTGCCAATTTGACATCCAGCCCAGCAATATTTTCTGATTATTTGGTGCATCAGTATAAGGAATTGCGGCATAAAAATCTTTGCCATAATCCACGTATAACTTTGTTTCAGGCGTGTTGCTATTTTGGAAGGTTGTACCGTCAAATTCACCAACAAAATATTGCATTCCTTCAAATTTATCTTGTACGCCATTGGTTGAAACAAATAGCAACCATTTGGTATTTTGCGAATTACCGTCAACTGGCATTTCAACTAAAGCAGGACACTCCCAAATTTTCCGCACCTCTCCTTGATTTCCAAATTCGCCCGAACGAGTCCAATTTTTCAAGTTTTTCGAGGTAAAAAATATCACTTTTAATTCCTTCGGAAAAGCTACACTCATCACCCATTTTTGCGTTTTTTCATGCCAAATTACGTGCGGATCACGAAAGTCGGTCATTTGTAGATCTATGACAGGATTGCCTGCATATTTTGTCCAAGTGGTGCCATTGTCGTTGGAATAGGCAAGGTATTGAGCCTCTTTTTTTGCATCGTGATAATCGGCGGTATAAAGTGCAACCATACAAGGGTTTGTACCCGTTTGAAAACCACTCGAATTGTTTTTGTCAACCACCACACTTCCCGAAAAAATCCAAACGGAATCCTCTGGAATTGCCAAGGGTAGAGGTTCCCAATCGATGAGATTTTTGCTTACAGCGTGTCCCCAACCCATATGCCCCCATTTGTTTTCAACTGGATTGTGTTGATAGAAAAGATGATATTGTCCTTGGTGATAAACTAAACCATTCGGGTCATTTATCCAGTTTTTGGGGGGAG
>Ga0114959_10000273_pt1 | contig 49274 bp, 31 predicted proteins | sample C_130625_EF_Meta_FD_87317 | JGI IMG/M metagenome (GOLD analysis project Ga0114959, IMG submission 87317) | Freshwater microbial communities from Lake Croche, Canada to study carbon cycling - C_130625_EF_MetaG | ecosystem: Environmental > Aquatic > Freshwater > Lake | place: Lake Croche, Canada...
GGAAATGCGGTCAACTTAGACCCAAAGTCTTCTCAAATTCTTTCTTAGCTTCCTCTAGAATTTTTGCGTGGTTAGCACATTCCACATGTTTATCATGTTCATATGTAATCTGCTCTGTAGGGCGATTAAGATAGAATAATGTAATGCGCGACCGGGATAAATGGTCGGGTCCCACCCAAATACCATGTAATCCTGAAAGTTCAACCGTTTTTTGCCCAATACGAACTAAACGCGACATCTTACTTAAGAAATAATCTTATTTTCTACAGCCCTTCATTTTTTACAAAAGTTCCTTATTATTTCCCCAAAAACGCACCGTACACCTTCATCGCATCACGCATACCGGGCGTCTGATACTTGTGGTACTTAGCGCGGTAATACATCGTAGTCGCCACCTGCTTCTGATAGGCGCGCGGCTTTTCGTGAATCTTTTTAAGCGATGCCCGCGCTTTCTCCGCCGAACCATACCCCACGCCGGCAGTGCGTGCGCGACCGCGTGGATTGTCGTTGAATAACTGATGTCCGTTCTTCCTGGTCGTTCGAACCATCTCTACTATATCCCAAGCCAAATTTAATATATCCGTTCAATAAATGGACCCACCGGCATTAGATCCCGTGAAATTTGCCGATGCAATAGAAAAATATAATCCTGAGCTGCGCAATTTTTTTAGCGCGGAACCCGCCGATTTCTCAAATTATACATCCGTAAGCCAAGGCGAAGTAGGCGATTGTTGGCTGCTTGCTCCCATGGCTGCACTTTCGCGCAGCGAACGATTACGCCCACTCCTGCAGCGTAATTTTACAATCAATGACGATGAGACATACACTATTACAGTCTATTTGAATGGAGAAGCGAACGGCAAAAATATAAACGGCAACTTATATATTCTTCCAAGAGCCGGTCGCTATAGGGCAGATTTGCTATTTGCCGGTCAACAACAGTTTCTTCCCGATAGAGCAACAGTAAATTTGGATTCAACGTGGTTTGCCTTTATAGAAAAGGCGGTTGCCATTTTATACGACGATTACGATTCGCTTGATGGTGGTGATCCAGATTCCGACGACGCAAAACAGGCGGATCTGGGATTTCAGATATTAACAAACAAGCCTGTTACGACAATTATGATTGACGAAGAGACCGATTTTAGAGGGGCAATTAACGCTCTATTAAGAGCCGGTGCTGCTATTGTATTCACAACAAAGGCTAATTCCGAGATAGATGAGGACAGACTTATGAAAATTGGAGCCGATGAAAACGATAACTCAGGATTTAACTTGCTTGAAGACCATGCGTACGTTATAGATTTTATTGGAAGAGATGGGTCTGTACAACTCTACAATCCGCACGGCGAAATGCCTAAAAAAAGAGCGCAGAACAGAGCGGCTAAGTTAACTGAAGCGAACGCCAGATATTTCGGAAAACGTCTTGATATTATACCAGGTGATATCGGCGGCTCAAGAAAAACGCGCCGAACCCGTAGGCATCGCCGCCGCTCATTGTAACGCCCACGGCGGATTCGGATTCCCTGCAACATCTTTAATCCAACATGCCGGCATATAAATCGGTCCAAGTCCGCGTATCGCAAAAGCGCCGAACCAACTAAATGTAGAGTTCGCACAAACAGCTCCACGGCAGCGTGACATTAACCAAAGAGTCTCCCATGCACTTATTTTATCAGAGACAATACTGTGTAGTCCGCCAAGCGCATAAGGGGAAAGGTCTACTTTTTTTGTCTGGTCGCTGAACACTAAGAAAAATGCCGCGGAGTCGGCATCGCGTATTTTCTTTATAGCCGCCGTATAGTATTCAGTAAATCCCAAATCATATTGACTACTAACGTAATCACCCCTTCTGAAATGAATAAAGTAGGTGTGATTAAAATCAATACTAGCGGTATCAAACGATGTAGAACTGGGTTTCGGTATAATAAAATTCAAACGTGTATCCGAAGGGAAATACTCAAATCGTTGATAGTAGCCAGACAGACAGACTGAACCACTCAAATCAGGAATGCGCGTATACGTGTAGACACCGCCCGCGATATCACTATAGTTAGTCCAATGTACAGAGCCGCGCCACACCTTGACTTTTGGAAAAAACGCCAACAGCATTTCGGTCGTTTTTACATAGTCGGTATGCTGATTATGTTTCATATTGTCCTCATAGAAGACAAATTCGCGCCCAGTACGTTCAGCGTATCCGAGCCCCACCAGTGTCTGAAACAGTCGATTACCGATTCCACCGCTCATCCTGGCTGTGACCAGTTTCTTACTAGTTTCAATACTGATACGATTACTGGGTATACTATTTGAAACCGGTTTAGCTCGCGCTCTAGAGCTCATTTATTTATAATGACTTAAGGTTTTTATACCGTTTTTCTGTCATATGGCATCGGAGGCGTGGTCTACACTCAAAACCAACGTACCAGCCGCCACATGTGTTATCGAGGACGAAGGTGAGGAATACGCCTGCTTTGAAATAGCCACCGTGCCAGCTCTCCACGCTCTGGTCAGCCAACGTTTCCCCGCCGTTCAGTATGTTCAAATAGAGGTTCTGGAGCCGGAAAATGAGGAGATTGTCTTTGAACTTACGCTCATTGATGTCAATCAACAGGTTCTTGTCGGCGCGGAGCTATCAAAGGATAACCTGTATTGGGATGATACTACGTAAAATATAGATAAAATATATATTACGTTTGATAAGATGTCGTCTTTCGTCCGGTCTTTTATCAAACCAAAAAAGCCAAAGATTGACAATATTCAGTCAGTTGAATATTGTAATTTTGTTCGAATCCCAGAAGGTCCACATAAGAAGCTCCTAATTATTCCATATGACAGCTCGTGGGGGCAGCGCCTATATGAAGCGACAGGGATACCGATTAAAAAAGCGTCACTCAGTCTTGTACTTAATCGCAACGCAGAAACCGATGAATACATAATTGTAAAAACAGACGAAATGTCGATAGAATTTTCTCAACATGCCGACCTTCTAAAACAGCGCGGATATCATTTCATCACATGTGATACACAGAATGTAGTGGAATTAGGGGATAAGATTCGCTTTTCGAACCATTATTTAAAAGAATATATGCCGAAATCATATCCACTACATGACCCCAAATTTCCATGTCTGCTAAAGAAGAATGAGGGAATGGCGGGGCGTAATGTTCGTGTGATTAACAACTACTCTGACTTCAAGGCGGCAATAAATAGTATACCAGATATTGAAAACTATATTATTCAAGAGGCGATAGAATCAAATAAAGAGTACAGCGTCCAATTTCTAGTTATAGAAGGAAGGATAATTACGTATATTGCATATTATCAGATAAGTACAGAGATACTTTTTGTAAGACCTAGATCGACAGTTATTGAAACAACCGAATGTAGGTTGGATTCGCCAATTCTTTCTGTGTTTGAAATGTTTTTCATACATTATAGTGGATTCATAAATGCGAATTTTAAGCTAATCAATAATAGACCAATTATTTTTGAATTTAATACTCGAATCAGTGGAGATATATTTTATATTTCAGATAGTAGTGTAGCCGACCTTTTAACCGAATACTGTAAAAATTGTTGAAATACGGCTTAAAATAGAGATAATAGCACTCTATAGATGTTTCACTTCCTTCTCAATCCGTACGGTGGACCGACGAAGGCAAATTATCAGCATACGTGCGTCGTATTTGCCGAGGGATTAAAAGCCCGCAACCAGTCCTTCACTGCTAATATCAACTACTATCCTGATAGTTCTGGTAATTATCTGTTTAATGAAGCGCTGAAGCCCGCGCCAGACGCCTACATAGTTACGTCAGCCCCAGAAGACTTTGTTGGGCAAATACAGACAGGGCGCCTTATCATATTCGACGCGAAAGACGAATGGATTAGGCATAAGTCAAAGGTGTTTCTACCTGAAGCCTATCGATATTACATGACAACATGTACAAAAGACTCAAATATTGCCAAACCCCTTTGTTTTGCTGCGTCAAATCGTATGTTGGCAATTACGAGTCAGCTTCAAATCCCCTGGTCCGAGCGCAGCCCGCAGATTGCCTGGACGCACCGGGTTGATAACCACTATTTGCGTAATTTAGCTAAAGCCTTTTATGAACGCAACAATATACAATGTGACACATATATAGACAATTTTGGAGAGCCGCCGGCAGAAGCGCTCCATGAATGGAATCACACAGGGCGCCGGCACTCACCCGCCTATTTTGAATTTCTAGCCAAGCATCGCTACCTGGATGCACACGGCGGCTATACGACGCAGGCTAAGAATCGCATAATTCAATGGGATAGTTGGAAAGTATGGGAGGGCTTTTTATCAGGAATGCTAGTTATTACAGCCGATCTCGATTACTATAATATTTTGTTACCATTCAAATTGATTCCGTTCAAGCACTATATTCCTGTCCGGTATCATGAAATGGAAGCCTGTTATAAAGCCTTATTTTCCTTACCCGACGCCGAACAAGAGGCGATTGCGCTTGCTGGGCGCGATTTTGTACGCGCCAACTACAACCCTGAATCAATGGCTAAATATATTATAGATACTCTATGAAAATTCTCCATTCTATGTAAGGATAATGAAAACATCATCGTTACAAGTATTTGCCCTAGTGGGCGGTGTGGTTTTCATACTACTCTCAGCATATATCATGTTTGGCACCCCGACTAAAAAAGAGGGATTCGCAGCGTCGCCGCTACCAAAGACACCGCCACCTAAACCATCGGCAAAGCCTGTTCCAACAGGTGTAGTTCCTCCTGCTATTGCTGCCGCCGCCGCGGCAAATGTAGCAGCGGTTGCTGCAGCTCGGCTACCCCCACCTCCACCACCTCTGTCTAAAGCCGACTTTGAAGCTCAGAATGCGCGCATAGCGAACCTTACAAGTGCGCTGGAGCTCAAAGAAAATGCGCTAAAAAAGGTTACGCAGGAACGAGAGGAGGGGCGGCAACTGGTTGAAGAAAAATTGGAGACGATTAAAAATCTCAATGAGCGGCTCGATATCTCCGAAGAGATTAAGAATCTTACGCTAAAGGAGGTCAATGATACACAGAAACAGCTGGAAATTGCTTTAGCGGAGCGCGAGACCAGTGAAGTTAATTTAAGATTAACGAAATTAAATTTGGATGAGCAGGTTCGTAAAAATTTGAAATTGAACCAGTCCGTTGCGAGTTCGAAGAAAGATACTGCTCAGCAGGATGACCATTGTGTTAGAACAGATAAAGAACTCTTACAATTGAAGCAGAATTTACAAAGATATAATGTCGAGAAGCAGGTATCAGACGACCTCGTAAAGCAACTCAAGATACAGGTTGAGTCGTCAAGAAAGAATGAACCTGCGGCGCAGAAATTGTCCGCTGAATTGGAGCGCGCCGCCAGCCAAAATAAGCAAATTTCAACACAATTGGAACAGACAAAAACGAAATTAGCCGCAATTGAGAAAGAGTCTGTCGCCCAAAAAGCACAGCTCGCTGAACTAAAGACGACAACAAAACGCCTAGAAGCCGATAAGGATATCATTCAGCGTGAAATGTTAGTGAGCCAGGGACGCTATGATACTGAGCGTGTGGCGAAGATTGCCGCCGATGCGCAAATTACTATGTTAGAGGCGAAGATGGCGAGCCGTGAGAAGATTAGCGCCGCCATTGAAGCACAGTACAAGCTGTTAAAGACGCAGTGTGCAGCCTTGGAGAAAAAATATGCCGTGGGCAAAGAGCAGAAGTCCGCCTTGCAGGCGGGTGTAGATAAACAGAGTGCTGAGCTAGCCACGCTCAAGGGGCAACCGAAGCCGGTCAAGGCACCAGTGAAACGCTAGTTAAACGCGCAGATACAGACTATCCGAAATAACGATTTCGCGCAGCAGCTTTTCTTTGATAGCAGTCATCCGCTGAACCATCTCCGTATGCTCACAATAGGTTGCAAGAGCAATCCACTCATCCGCAATATTACCCATACGCAGCACCGTACGGCTAAGATTGCCCTCATACATACCGTAGTTCAAGCAGAGATACGGTGCCGAGTCTCCTTGTAGCCAGCGCCACATAGGCTCAATCCACGCAGTGTTGAGGTCCCAGTAATTGTCGTACGGAATTCCACAGCGGCTCTCAATTTCTTGAAACTTCTTCGCAATACCGTCAATCTCATACAACATGTCGGTCACCTTCTTGGGTACCCGCAAATCGCGCACATTTAGAACTTCACCACTGTCCATTTTCTCATTCATAAAGGCAGCCAGTACGCACAGAATGAGTTCAGCGTCGTAATCCTTCATCAACCCCTGTACATAGACCTCCGCTGTCAGAAGTGAATGTGATTCGTTGACCTCTGTTGCTAGAATACCACGTAGCGCCAGATTCTCCTTGCTAATCGTACTGATATCCGTCACATCCTTGAGAAATCCCGCCTCTAATAGAAAGCGAATGCGCGGCTCCACCGTAGACGACACCTCTTCACATGCCGCAGCCTGAGCCCGCTTCATGTTCGCCGCCTGCTCAAGTCGCAGAAGCTGCGGATAGAGTTGCCAACCCGTCGCCCACCGCGCCCCTTCGTGTGCCGCCTGCCAAGCAGCAAGAGCCTTCTGTGCCGCCTTCTTCTTTGCGTTTACAGAAGTAGCAATCCTCTCTTCAAGTGCTGCACGCTCCTTGAGGTCAGCAAAGTCGCTTTCACTAATCATACCTGCGGTCTTGACCATGTCGTCCTCTACGACATTCAGCTCCTTCAGAAGCGAGTCACGCACCACCATGCGCTGCTTATACCAATACGAGTCCTTCAGGATAGAGAGCCACCGCAACTCACCAGACTGCATGGTCTTGAGAAGAAAGTCGTAATGAAAGTCCATCCGTGACTGAATGGCGCGCGTGGAGCCGTTCATCATACCCTTCACCTCCTCAGGAAACGCCGGCTTCCTCTGGGGCAAATACAGTACAGTTCCCACCTTATCAATGCCGCGCCGCCCCGCACGACCCGCCATCTGAAGATACTCGTCCGTGAACAGACAACGCTGTCCGCGGCTATTGTCATCATACTTGTGGTAGTCCAGGAATACAGCCGTCTTTGTAGGCATATTGATACCTACGGCAAACGTCTCGGTACAGAACAGAACCTTGACGAGCCCACGCGCAAAGAGGATTTCGATGATTTCCTTTAGAAGTGGCATCAGACCCGAATGATGATAGGCGATGCCGCGCATAAGCAGCTCCGAAATAATCGTGTACTGGTACGTGTTCTTGACCGACTCGTAGCGATGAAGATGAAACTCAATGATATGCTTCACCGCTGCGGCATCGCTACTATTAATAAGCGTCGACTCAATCTTCTTCGCATACTGCTCACATTGCTTACGGCTAAAGACGAAGAAGAGCGCCGGTAGAAGACTCTTCTCTGACAGGATATTAATGGTGCTGTTCAACTGATGGAGAAAGGACTCAACCACAACCTTCCCATCAATAGCCCCCTCTGTGCCGCCCGCACGCGCATCCTTGACCTTCTGCTTGTACTTGTCGGCACCGCCCTGGACGCCGTCGCGCCAGTTCAACCAGCCCTTGTACAGACTATCATCATATTTGTCCTTGGCGTCCATAATACAGAGCATCTCATCTCCGCGTAGCACGTAGTGTGTGAGCGGGACTACGCGGTAGAGCGTCGAAATCAAAACACACGGCTTCTGCTTGAGGTCGCCAATCCAGGTTGCGAACGCCTCAGGTGCCGCCAGTGTTGCCGATAGGAGAATGAGACGAATCTCAGGCGGCAACAGGATTAGTGTCTCCTCCCACACCTTTCCGCGGTCCGGATTGTTGATGTAGTGGACCTCATCAAACACGACGGCGTCCAGGTCGTCCAGTGAAATATTAGACGAGATGCCCAGTGAAGCAGTGGACGCCTTCCGCTTATAGAGCATGTTACGCAAGATTTCTGTCGTCATGATGACCACCTGTGCGTCAGGCTTGAACTTAATGTCGCCAGTCAGAATACCGACGGAGGGAAAGATTTTCTTGAGGTCGTGGAACTTCTGGTTCGAAAGAGACTTAATAGGAGTCGTGTAGAAGACACGGCGCCCCTTTGCCAACGAATAGTGAATCTGGTATTCACCCACTAGGGTCTTACCAGAGCCTGTCTTGGCTGTAACCAGCACATTCTCTTCACGATGAATCGCTGCAATCGCGTGCTGTTGAAACGGGTCCAGTGACCACGAATACTCGGCGGCAGGCTTCTCAGGGAAGTCTGTGCAAGCCGTACCAGGATTAATTACTTTTAGATATGCCATTTTACCATCATAAACGCGCAACGTCGTGAGTTCATTTTTACTGAAAAAGTTAATGTTATAATTTTTATAAGAAACTGTATAGTTTTTAAATGTCATCAATGTCAACTTCATCGGTCGTCTTCTTCGCAGTTGCCGCCTTCGCACGATCCGCCCGCCCAGCGGGCTTCTTTGTAAGTCCGTCAACCGCCTCCGAATCAGACTCATGCAGCTCCTCACCCTTCGTAAGGTCTGACCGGTCAAAGAGGTCCTCCTCCTCGGGCACCCCCTTTGCGTTAGCGAATAGCGACGGATTTACACTGGTCTTGCGCAGAATAGCCGACTGCTTCTCATTAAAGAGACCAATGATATCTGCGGTCGCGCCGCCTGATCCGTTCGAGGTCTTCACACCCGTCTCGTCATCGGAATCAGACTCAACCGCCTCACGGGTAGACACAACAACAAGATGGTCAATATCGATGAAGACCTGCCCGCGCTTACGAAGCAGCCCACGGATGCGACACTGGCGATTAATGCCATCGTGACACAGCACCTCCATTCGCCCGTGACCAAAGCGCTTTGTTACTCGTCCCACAAACATATAGAGCAGCGCCTCCCTGTCATCAGGGGCGAGCCCTTCCTTGCCGTAGCGGTCAACCTTGCGCATCAGGTCAAGCATATCGTCAGCCTCCTCACGTGCCGCCTTAGCGCGAAATCCCTCCGCGCCAGTCTTGAACTTCTTAAAATTCTTACCACCGGTAGTATTGCGTGGCATTTTGTCTGGCTTTTATTACTAGCAACTTTATAAATTGACCGGAGTTCAATTTTTTGGTCAAGTGAAACTTGTGCAAAACTTGAACCCTCTGACTGTTTACATTACATACATCAAAAATGGGAGGTGTGTGCCTTTTCGCTTCTTGACCATCTTGTCTAGCTCCTGAACCCCTTCTTGGAGCAGGTGAGCGACGCCGCTTTGGACCGATTCTCTTTATTGAGAGTCTTAAAGCTGTCGCAAATATCGATCAGTTCGGCGCTGACACCCTCTTTGCATATATTAAACCTCGTTTCCGTCAAACGTGCTAACTTCAATTAAAGTCTTCATATATACCTTTGTTTTTAATTTTGTCGTTTTATATAATAAGTTCCTATATATGCTCCATCGAAATCGTAATCTAAGCTTTTCATGTATATTTCTTCAGGCGTTCCATAAAACAGTGTCGTATTAGTTCTATAAATATTCATTCTATCAAAGAAAAATGATTCAAAATGCTCGCGTGGTATTATTGCTATATGATCTCTGATGCCACATTTTTCCATCATTCCCAAAGTTACTTTAGTTGAGGAAAAATTACATTTGCAGTCGTTTGTAAAAAACAAGTCGGGTCTTATGTAAATGATATACTCAAATTTTTTTTCGTTTATTCTTTCCAAGTTTATAATATATTTTCCACACTGTTCAAAATTATAATGACAATGTAAAGCTCTTAGTAAAATATCATCTCTACAGAAGTGTTGCCCAATATATTTAGAACGATCTTTGACTTGCGATAGCAGTTCTTTATCTGATATAGCATCTTCTTCTAATAATGTATATTTAATGTTTATGTTAAACTTATTGATTAGTTCGTTGATTTTGTCTAATACTATTTCTTTTGAAATATTATTGTATGTAAACATACTTCCAGGTTCATTCCTTGAATCTGGATTGGATAATTTTAAATACAAATAAATGATAATATCACAATCGATGTGTTTAAATAATTTAGAAATAACATGATTATAAATACTATCTATGCATTCTATAAAAGTTCTACAATTACCAGAAATTACAAATAATGTATTAATCATACTTATATATTATCTAGTAATTTTATTATTGCCCGGAGTTTATTTTTGGTCAAGTGAAACTTGTGCAAAAGTTGAGGTCGCATATCGAGTTTAATCCATAAATCAAAAATGGGAGGTGTAACAGGAGCAGTAATTCTTCAATTAAAAGAAGCCGCCGAATACCTATGTCGGCAGATATCGAATGCAACCGCAGGTTGGGCAACAGGTAAGTTTGGTACATCTGAGTTTGAGGCAATCTGTTATTTCAGGCAGCGCTGCATTACACCCGAACTTCTGTATCCGCAGAAGATAATCAATCATATTACTATTAACGCTGGTTTATGGGCTAAGGAAGGACAGACCATTCACGAAACCATCGACGACTGGTCTGAAGCGATGATTCGCGCCGCTTCACAACTCGACCTACCGGTTGCATGGAATCCGACATATCCGCGCCAAGAAGATATATTTCTACGTGAATTTGCTCCTGGTAAGGACCGCATTCCTCTGCGCGCTCTGGAGCCCTTCTATTCGCCAGAAAATCAGTATACTCTGTGCATGACCAAGGGTTCTATCTGTGTTGTAAGCCCTTTCGCTGACACCATCAAGTCGCAGTGGGCGAAGCGAGCACAGCTATTTCCTGAGGGTGGAATCGGAGGAAAGATGTGGTTAGACACACAGGAACTGCACACTGTTAAGGCGCCATATGGACCTCATATGACCTCAGAAAAGATGGCACTGTCGTGGTCGGAACCAATTCTGAAGGCGGGTCCGTTGGCGGCGGTCCAGAGCTTGGCAGACCAGGTACAGGCAACAGGTGCCAGATACGCCTTTGTAGGCATCGGTGCTCTTTCGCTTCTGCTTGTAGTAGAACTGAAAAAGCGCGGTCTAATCGCACTCCATACCGGCGGCGGAACGCAAATCATGTTCGGACTCGTGGGCGAACGATGGAAGTATCACAATGTAATTTCAAAGATGTTTAATGAACACTGGGTGCGACCCAGTGAGGCTGAAACGCCGTCACATGCACAGAGTGTAGAGGGTGCATGTTATTGGTAACTACGTCAACCTGGTATTTCTAAACAAAACATTACCCATATCGACCCAAGGCAGGTCCTCGGTAACAACTACAAATCCTGCCTCCTGTAGAAAGGTCTTAAAATCTTGATACTGTACAACACCCTCATATGTTTCCATTAATGAAACCTCTGTATATAAATACTTTGTACGGCTCAGCGCTACAGGAGAGGTCTTTAGAACAAATGGCTCAGCCCCTTGTATATCTAGCCACATTAAATCAATATAGTCTATATTTTTTGATTCAAACCATTCATCAAGGTTAATTGTAGAGACTTTAATCTGTTTGTCAAACGTGATATCAGGATGAACGCGCAAATGGTCTTTTGGTTTTAATAGAGAGGAAGAACCTGAATCGGCACCAAATTGGTCGCTCAGATAGAAAGTACTTGTACCCTTTTTATCGGATAGAGCTACGTTAGCAATCTCAATATTAATTCTACCTCCAACTTTAGAAAGGGTTTCTAGATAGCAGCTCTCGACTGGTTCAAATCCATATACTTTTCCATTTTTAAAATGGTCAGAAAAAAATAATGTATCATTACCGTTGCTTGTGCCCGCCTCGACAATAATACCTTCGCTAGGCAAATTATTTATAATCCAGGTTCGTATATCCATTATAACTAGACTATCACCGAGATTATTTAAGTAGCCGTATATAAAGAATAAGTAGTTATAAATCATAAATGGATTTTACCGAGACAAAGAAACAGTTTGGTGAAAAAAACGAGCAGCTTACGAATCATAAGAAGGCGTTATTGGGTCTGATAACAGAGGTGGGTGAGAGTTTAGAAGGAAATTCTATCTATGAACACGCAACACTAAGAGAGGATCCGCTGCTTATTCATAAGCAATTAAATCTGTTTTGGTGTGGAATGCAGGCAGAAACAAGCATCTGCGAAATAGGATTTAACGCGGGACATTCGGCTCTTCTATTCCTTCTTGGCAACACTGCGGAATCATTGCGGTTCACCATTTTTGATATTGTTCTTCACAGATATGTACATGTATGTTTTGAATATATGAAGTCACAGTATCCAAATGTTAACTTCGAATTAATAGGAGGAGATTCTGTTAAGACGGTGCCACAATTCCTCGCTAATAATCCAAGATTTCTAAATACATATGATATTGTTCATGTTGATGGAGGTCACTATGTGGAGGCTGCCGAGAGTGATATGGAAATGGCAAAAAAATTAGTACGTCTCGGCGGACTTTTGGTAGTCGATGATACTGAAGGTGAGTATATTAATTCAAAAGCGGACGACTATGTAAAGAGCGGATGCTTTGTCGAATTCCCTATTTTTGAAAGTAGACCCTACACTCATAGAATCTTACGCAGAATTATGTAAAAAATATGTTCAGTTATTTACTGAAATGATATACGCGGACGCAGCGAGTACGGCGTGAGGGGAATCGTTACCGTTACACGAGCTACGCGCGGGCGTAGCTCGTACGGCTCACGTCCGCTGGTAACAGGTACAGGAACAGTGGCAACATCATTCACGCAGCGTACAGTCTTCTTAGAGCTAGTCTTCATGGTAATCATCGAGCGAGTCTGAACCATCTTAACTTATGCTAAAACAAAAATGTTTTTAGCATGACTCAATTTTTGGTGCATTTTATAGAAGAGTACAGTGATTTTACTCTAAAATCACTCAGTTATACATAGGCGAGAGCCACCGTATAGAGAATAGTGATTGCCGCGACTGCAGTGAAAGTCATACAAATCTCGATGGAGAAGGAGCGTGGCTGCTTGACCGGTGTAAAGAGCTCTATATTTTCGTTACGCGCGGTCCGCCGCTGCTTAGCACCCTCCTGGTATACGTACGGAATCGGCTCAACAGTTAGACCACGCTCCTTAATCATAGAACGTGTAAGGACCATTTTTTGTTAAACCCAAATGAAACCGTCTCCTGCTCAATTTTTGGCTGTTTGCTCAACAAAACTAGATTTTTTCGTCCGTATCTTTAACATATTGTTTGTAGACAGCTGTAACACCATCTATTTTGATACAGGCTTCATTATGTGCTTGGTATGCCGCCTGAAATTTGACGGCATCTTCACGATTGATGATAACCTTTTTACTATTCACGTCGTTGTACAGCATATGCTTTATACAGAGTTTTCCAGAATAAATATAAAATGCCATATGCCAGTCATGAAAATAGAGTGCTTTGTGAGAGGCTCCGTCTTCGCAGCGAATAACGGTTAAGTAGGCAACCATCTCGTTCACATAGCGTTTTTCTATTTGCCGCGGGTCAAGTATAGTTGTGTCAATCAATACTTTCTTGGGAGATGCCGGCTCAGGTTGTCGGCTAGGTGTAATTCCCATTTAGTAAATTGTGCGCGCACAATTTAAGTCGGTTTTGAAACCATTTAAATTAGAAAATTGTACACTGAAAAATTTTTTATTTTGTTTTGTTTTTTTGGTTTTCAGACAGAGGGCTCTCGGCGTTCAGTGCTTGAACGGGCACTTCGCGCCGTTGCGGCAGCCGCGAGGCGACTTGAAGAAGCGGCACTCGATGGTCTGCTGCTCGCGCTGGACGTGCTGGTAGGGGCACTGGTCGCCGCTGCGGCAGCCGGCGGCGCTGTTGAAGAAGCGGCACTCCTCAATCTCGCCCGTGACCGGGTCGCGGTGCGCCTTAGCGCGGGCGCGCTCGAGCAGGTGCTCGGCGTACTCAGGCTCACCGTGCCAGAGGCGCGGGCTCCAGGCGCTGTCGTAGGACGAGACGCTAGAGGCGTCATCGTCCTTATCATCCCAGACGCGGAACTTCTCCTCCTCAGCGGGGGCGAAGACGGGGGCGGGCGCGGGCGGCGTGACAGGCAGTCCGCGCGCACGGCGCTCGGCGCGGGCACGGGTGGCGGCAATCCAGTCCTCAGCCCAGCCGAGGTCGCCCCAGCTGACAGAGCCGTCCTCCATCGCCGCCATTACGGCGTCGGGTCCGCGCTGGACAATTGCGACGGCGGCGGCGCCCTCCGAGTCAGAGACAGGGTAGACAAGGGTCGGCAGCGGGCGCGGCTTCGGCGCAGTGATGCGCAGCGGCGCCGCAGCGCGCGGGCTGGTCGGCTCGGCAAGGACGGCGAAAGCGTTGTTGCGGTGAGACGGCATTTCTAGCTTACTTTTGGCTAGAAGGCTATGAATCAAGCTACTTTGGCTTGATGGATAGGCAGTCTGACAAATGGTTTGGGCGCCGATGTGATTTCAATTTTTTCAATTTTGTCAAGCCAGGCAGGCAGCCAGGTCACCAAGTCCCATCTGTAGTGCGATGTCATGTGCCGTCAACCCGTCGCGGTCGCGTAGTGCTTTGTCCGCGCCAAGTGAAATCAGTTGGGTATAGGCAATCTCATCGAATATCATTTGGTGGAGCATATAGATAAGAACCGATTCACCGCGTTTGTTCAGCCCATTGATGTCGCCACCGGCACGAATGAGCATATTTAGAATATCTAAGGTCTGATTACACCCCCAGCCGTAGCCGCCACCCAAGCAGTAGCGGCGGCAACAGACTTTCATGAAGACAGTGGCTCCCTCCCACTCTTCGTTGGGATTAATCCCATGTTGACAGAGTTCTTCAACCATACCAACGTGACCAAACGAAGTGGATATAATAAGAGGTGTTATGAGTGCGCGTGGAAATTTAACGTAGCGACAGAGTTCACGCAGCACATAAACATTGTTATGTTGGGCGGCAACAAACAGGGGTTGGAATCCGTCAGTACGAATAGGCACGACCCGTGCCCCGCGTGAGCAGAGCATTCGTACGCGGTTGACGTCACCTCTCCGTACAGCCTTTACAAGCGGACTGCGGTATGTACTAGGCACTGCTTTACCGCGCACAGGTTCGTTTACAAGTACAAACCAGAGTTCATTGTCAATCGTGGTATCTTTACACAGGACACCACAGGCGCGGACATCATCGCCGTATCCCATATAGGCGATGATGCGCAATACATCAATTAAGTCAGGCATACTTATACAAAGCGCCTTGCCTGTTAAATCAAATTTATCAAATGAAAAATATAAACATTCGTCTTTATATTTTTTATTTATAGGGCAGTAGATAGTCGACTACCAACCAGTTGTCATCTCCTCATCCACTGAGCGCGAGCTGTAGCGGACCTTCTCAGGCCAGTTCTCCAGCGTCGAAGTCAGGCGGTCGCGCACAGTGCGGCGCACGGTCTTATCGTCAAGGTCGCTGACCTTGAACATAACCGATGGAAAGCAGGGGAAGTCGAACTGCATGAACTCGTACGGGTCCGAGTCGTTCGGCAGTAGATACATGAGGTCACCTACATACTGTACGGTCTGCTCCTGAGTCGCATAGTGGAAATGCTTAAGCTTGTCCACACGCCCAACGAACTCAATCTTAAACTCGTCCATAAACGGAGTAATGCGAATCACATCATCGCTCTCGGAATTCTTTCCAACACGGTGAAGGGTGATAACAAGGCTAGTTACGCTCATTTTTTCTTTCTTGAATATTCAGTCACAGAACCAGGTCCGCTCAATTTTTGGTCCTTTCGGACTTAAAACTATACAGGATTTACTTCATGATACGCTGGTTTTCTTACCCGATTGAAAATCTGTTGTTGATGGTTGTGATTTATACGAATTCCAGTAAAATCCGAAGGGCTGCTTCGGAAAGGGAGACGTTGTTCGGGTCGCAATTTGCGCAACAAAAATACTAATAAACATAGGAATAACATGCCGCCGCTTCCGCCAATATAATACATGGTGTTATCGGGTTGTGCAAACCGTTTATGAACAACTAATTGCTTTGATTCCATCTATTCATATAGAATAGAAATAAATTGTAGCTCAGCCTATCCGCTTCTTTCGAGAGTGTCCAGGCGTTCGACAATAGTCTTCAGCATATTATGTATAGGTATAAGCATTTGTATTTGTTCTTGGTCATAGCTTCTGGACATAGGAAAGCTTTTAGAGTATCTATTTCGGTCAATCCGCCCCGTCTTTTCGGCAATTATATTGCCGATAGTGTTCAAAGGATTTGCCTGCATGGCAATCTCTTGCTCTGCATCGATCCGCTTTCGTTCCTCTAGCATAGCAATTCGCTGGCGCAACAAAGTAAGTTCGTAATCAATTTGGCTCATCATATTTGTAATTATCTACGTATCTTTATATAGATAATTACACAGCGTGATCCAAATTTTACGCCTGCACTTCATTACGCACCGACGCCACATAGGCTTTGCGGATAGAATTAATACCAAGTTTCTTTTCTGTTTCGCGTTGAAAGATAGACAGGATGCGCTGACTTAACGTATTCTTCAACATCGGCTTACCGTCAACCTTAACAAACAGGTACTTGAATTTGTTATAATTCGCCCACTGGTGAAGAACCTTCACTAGGGCGGGAGGCGCCTTGATAGACACATGATCGGAATAGACAATTTGGGCTGACCGGCTCTTCAGTAGAATATAATTGTTCTCCTCAGCGGTGGGCTCAAACGTTTCCCCTGGCGCCACCTTGTAAATTTTCATACGAACGTACTCGCAGCGCGAAGGTGGCAAATAAGTATACATACACATAATAACGTAATCAAGAAGGAAATTTTTGGGGTCCTTAGCAGCCTTTTTCTCCAGCGCAGCGCGCACCTTAACAATATCAGACCACGTAATTGTGTCTAACTTCTTCTTCTTTGGAGGGCGTTGCGTCTTCTTAATGAAAGCCATCATATCTGTGTCGTAACGCTTCATAACTGTACTAAAATTGGGGTCCTTCAAATTCTCAATTGTATGGTGAATTGCGATGTAGTAGGTTTTCTTGGATGAATTTGAAAGGGACAATTCTTCAATCCATTCATGAACAGAATCGTAGTCGAGTAGAAAATCCATATCGCCGTCTGATTCATCTAATCCCATCCCACGCTTGATACGCTTAATCGCGCGCCAATATGCATCCTCTGTCTTCTCAGTGATGGTACGCTTCTTCGCCTCATTACGTTTATTCGTTTTATCCTCCTCTGTCTGAGCCCCACTAACGTCGATAATAGTATTCATTCTTACATAACCTCGGGAAAGAAATGACCGGGAATGAACACAAAAGTAGATTATATGCACGGCGCTCCTGTCGGAAAAAATGATGGCATATACAGATTTGTAATATACATTCAATGAAATCTCAATCGAGTAGGGTATTAAACTCCATAATACCTAATGAGCAGGATGTCCCTGCTCCAAAAGACATACCAAAAGAGCATAGCTCAGAGCGGGGCTCTCGCACGTGGCATTTCTGGTCGGCATCATGTCGCGCCGGACCTTCCTATATACATTCGATTAGCCCATTTGTAAAACAGAGTTCTATTCTACGTAAGGAACCTGCTACTCCCCCACCAATGCTCAAAATTAACCGAAAATTCATAGTGAAGGAGCCAGAAATTCTTGTACCGTCGTTTAAAGTGGTAAAAGAAGTGGCACAATTCTGGAATGAATGCTACCGTGCGGATGACTGGATCTTTGAAATAACCGAGAGCCGCGCTCTAGAAATTCTAAATCGCGAGTCGAGTACGATACTTGGAATTCGCACACCAGAGGGGCTTCTTGTTGGAACAGTTATATCGTCGCAGCTCCCAGGAAGTATTCTAAGCGGAACTCTTGAGATAAAGGAGAAGGTGTGCCAGGTGGAGGGTCTTGTATTACATCCCCAACTCAGAGACCGTGGTGCTGCGGGATGGCTCCTGGCATGGTTGGACTATTATACGAGTCAAAAGGAACCCGTTGTCCACGTATGGATACGCGAGTCGCATAAGAAACAGGCATCGTTACCGAATCGGTCGGCGATGTCCGCAACTAAGATGTTTGTGGCTGAAACTAGTTATTTATATTTATCAAAGCCCACGGTTAATTGTCGACGCATGCCGTGGAATTCAATTAGAGATGTACTATACGAAATTCATACAGATAGTCTAAACAACTTTGATGTATTGTATATTCCGAGTAAGGAAAACACTGACATAACCTGGTGGCTATCCGATATAGAAGAGTATCCCTCTTGTGCTATACTTGTTGGCATCGCAGACACTCATAAACGCCGCCGCTTGCCGCATTTTGTAGATGCAAAAGGCGTACAAAAATACGTGTATCACCCAATACACAATGTTGTATTTACATGTATCGTTAGACGGCGCCCAGGTAAGGTCGATGACCTGTCGAGTCCATTCTGGTGGGATTCTGATAAGCGCGCGCCGTCATACATTCGTGAAGGAATTGAGGCGGCAGTGTGTGCAATGAAGTGTGATATTATTACAGTCTATGATACACATGTAAGAGGAGATGTAATGCTGGAATACTGGAAGGATGCTAACTGGAAAATTTATACAGAGCGCAAATGGAAATTCTATATGTATAACTGGATTCCGCCAAATTTCGGTCACGCCGAGGTTATTTGGCCACACATCGGAATATAATCTACGTGAAGAACAGAATGACTAAAACACAGACATGGTTGAAGGAGGCGCGCGCGGCGAAGAACACTCTCAAGAACGCAGCACGTCTCTTCAAAAAGGTATCAGCGGGCTATACTGATGCTCGTGCTGCGGCTGCCGCAAAAAATAATGTTAAGGAGTCCATTGACGCCCACTATTCGGAGGTTGTGGCGGCACATAAGTCAGTATGCGCGTTGCACGCCGGTGGTCGGCGCACACGGCGCTTCCGGCGTTAGAACAGCACACGCAACCCAGTATTCACGTGGTACAAATTTGAATCGACTGCGTATGAACAATTTGGGATGTTCCAGACCCAGTTGGATAAACTCACCTGCACTAATCGTATCCATTGTTCCAGTACGGTATCCGAGAGCACGCTCAATTGCCTCCTTCTTCTGAGCCAAATCTTCATTTGAATAGGTCTTATTATAGTCACCATTATGGTTGTAAATATCGTGCACGATACATCGTAATATATAGTTTAGAGCGGTGGCGGACCACGTCATTGTTTTGTGGCTTTAAAAAATAGTAAAAACTCAATTTTATTGCGTTTTTATCATTATAGTATTATTTGTTACAATATCGAACAAGTTTAAACAGATATTAATGTTATAGTTAATAAATGATATTCAAAAATGAACATGGGGACCTGTTAGACCAGACGAACATAGAGACCTTCGAGCAGGACCAAGTAGAAAGATTTATAACTTCGGATTGTGTCGTATTGGAACTTGGCGCTAGATATGGAATGGTGTCGTGTGTTATAAATAAGAAACTATCTATACCAACAAATCAGGTCTCTGTAGAGCCAGACGAACGTGTCTGGGAGTCATTAGAAAATAATATGATAGCCAATGGATGTAATTTTCATATAATAAGGGGAATAATATCATTGAGAAAAATGGAACTGACTGATACAGATATGTGCGAAGGCTATGCAGCAAGAACAATACTTTCTGATGAAAGTACAATTATGATATATTCACTGAGTGAAATAGAAAATACGTACAACTTAAAATTTAATACATTAGTTGCAGACTGCGAAGGATTTCTTGACATATTTTTCGAAGAAAATCCGCGTCTATATGAACAACTGAATCTAGTTATCTTTGAAAAAGACGGAATCAATTGTGATTATGTTAAAATTACTAATAAGTTGCTACAGTCGGGATTTGAGCACGTTGAGTCCATAAATATTGGTAGGCACCACGTGTACAAAAAACCACTCTAAATAAAAATTTGTTTTTTATGTTTTTATGTGTATTTATGCTTTATTTTTCTTCTGGTGCTGCCTAGATTAGGTGCGGGTGGACGCGGGCGCGAACGGCGTCGTAGCGTGGGTCCTCCAGCAGGGCACGCAGCATCGCATCCGGCGTAAGCGCATCGGCGCCACGGGTCGTCAGCACCTTGAGCAGGCTCGGGCTCCAGCCGGCAACCTGGACCACACCCTCCTCGTGCTGGGTCGCCTGAAAGTCCTTGTACTCAGCACGAAGGTTCCAGATGACGATGCGCGGCGCCTGCCAGCCGCGACCCTCGCCGAAGAGCTGCTCACCGGCAAGACGGAAGGCTCGACGCGCAATCTGCGGGTGCGTCTCGTGCTCCTTGGTCTTGACCGCCTCGGTGTGGTGCGAGCCCGTATAGCGCCCGCTGCCGCCGCCGCGAGCCGCCTCGTCGAACCCCATGTCCGTGAGGACAATGAGGTCCTTGGGCTCCTGACCCGGCGGGACAGCGTGCGTCTTGAGGTGGGACAGCACCAGGTTGTAGGCAGCCTGGAAGTCCGTGCTCGTACCCTGCGCGAGGTTGCGCACCTCATTGACACGGTCCACCAGGTTCTTGCTCTTGAACTTGTGGAGCGTCGGCGTGCTGTCGAAGGTCAGGATATGGTTCGCGAACACACCCGTGTTGACCTCCGAGATGAGGCAACCCAGCGCCATGGAGACGTTCATGGGCGTACCGCTCATCGAGCCGCTGAAGTCGCACATTGCTAGAGTGCGGTCTAGCGTACCCGCACGGCGGACCGGCTCCCTGATGGCGTTCCAGGACGCCTGGATGGCGTTGCGCTCGTCCTCGGTGTCCGAACCGCCGCCACAGAGGACGCGGCTCACGAGTTCGTGTGGAAACACGGTGTCGGCGCCGTTGACCTTCGCCTCGCCGCGCGCAGCCTTGGCGAAGTGGGCGCGGAAGTGCTCCTCGCAGGCAATGCGGTCTGCCTCCGTGCGCGGAGCCTTGCGTCCGTGCTCGCCCTTGACCGGCTGGTTCAGGAACGCAGCACGGTACTTGGCGAGCGCGCGACCAGGCACGTGGCTGGGGTCGATGGATGCCCAGGCGCCGCCGCACATCGTGCGCTCCACGGTGTTGAGCACCTTGTTCAGAGCGCTCACGTGCTGGCGGTACTCCTTGCCGGCGCAGGGGCTCTTGGGGAAGAGTGCGCGCGCCAACTCCTTTGCGTGCAGAACCATCTCCGCCTTGTTGCTGTGCTCGCGCGGCAGCCACTTCGCCAGGAGCGAGAGCTTGGGCTGAACTCCTGGCGCGGCGCCAGCGACGGCAGCCTCGTCCTTGGCGAGCTGGTCCTTCACGAGGCTCGTAACAGCTGCCTTGAAAGACTCATCCGCCGGCATTGCGAATAGGTCACGCCAGCAACCGTACTCCGGAACAAGATCCAGAGTGCTGAGCGTCACGGCTGGAAGCTGGGTCCGAAGCGAGCAGTAGAGGTGCTCGAACAGGTCACGCTCGCCCTTGCCGCCGCGGATGTCGCGCGTCTGGAAAGCGAGGACGAAGAGGTCCTCAATCATCGCAGGATCGCCCGTTGCCACAATCGCCTTGACGGCGCTGTGGATGGTGTCGGACTCAAGTCCGCGGTTCAGCTGCACCGAGAGGTCGAGTAGCGCGGAGCCCGTGCTGCTGTAGCAGTCGGAGCCCTTCACGCCGGTAGTCTGGAAGTTGATTGCGGAAGACATTTTTCAGAATGTCGATACCTTTTCTTGAAGGTTTCTTGCAAGTAAGACTGTTAGTCAGATGGCTTCAATTTTTTGAGATTTCTTTCAAGACTATGTACCAGCTATTCTAAATAAATACAATCTACATATTAAATAGATTGTATCGTATAATGTCTTTACATAATCTAAGAATAAAGCGCCCCCGTGAGCATGAAATTCGTAAACAAAAAACATGTAATATAAACCCTATTATGATAGAGTATCCATTATATTATGTGGCAGAAAGCTTAAACTTTACTCCAAATACGATTAGAAGAGATATTCTCATCGAGAGCATGGGTCAGCGCGCCAGACACGGTAATTTTCCAGAAAATATCCACGAATACTTCTGGATAAAGGATGGTGAAATTGACGGCTTATCGTGGTTATGTATGGGACAATTGACAAATGGCGCATATTTTTTCTTTAGTGCATATTGCGATGTGCCTGGATTTGATTACGGTGGCGATATGACACTTTATGTCTCAAACTCTTTTAAAAATATTATTGAATACGGAATGGAAGACGATGAATATCAGTTGTATATTCAAGAGACTGATTTGTGAATAAAAGATGAAGCCTACTCACAGTATATACTAATAACTAAAATACCGAAAGTAATGTCGTTTAAACGTATTATCGATTGCTCTGTATTCGTTACCATAGTAACGCTTATGGTAACAAATATCTATATTATTGGTATAGGATTCGCATACGGATATATAATTGCGCTAAAATGCGTGATTGGAATTGCCGCAGCGGTATTTGTTGGAACTACATTTACGCTTTTACTACTAGGACAATATGCTATCCCGTATAACCCCAGACAGTTCAATGTAAATCCGTTGAACGAATATTAATTTCTTCTTGCTAATCTTACAAAATTTGAAGTGTTTTTTACTACTAGAAGTATAGTAAAAGGAAATGCAGCCGGTATTCAAGTATAATGGGAATGTTATATTCACTGCGTTCTGCGGCGGCGCGCTCACGATGATGATTATCATGTGCGCGTGTATGCTGTTTACAGCAACGCTGGCGCCTTCTGCTCTACCGCTGACCATCATCAGCGCTGCTATCTTTGGTCCAGCGATTCTTGGAGCAAGTGCTGGCGCGACAGTGATGAAACTCGCGGCACCTAAGCAACTACTGCTTCTTGCGACACCTGTTGAAAATGCGAGCACACCCTCTGGTGAGAGCGCCACCGAGCCCCCTGTTGGTAATATGGTGTCTAATCACGAAGAGTGATACATAAAAATAAGTATGTCATATTTAATTTTTACGTATAATCTTCTTATTTACCAAAAAAATAAGGATTCTAAATCCTCGCGCAGATATAAAACCAATGAATCATTCTCTAGCCGCGTCATCATTGGAGTTAGAACCACTGCTTTCGCAAGTGGTTTATATAACGTATGTATTGCTGTAGGAATCATAGCGTGATTCCGATATAGTTATAATTGTTTTGCTGTGGGAAACTCGTACGAGTTCCCTGACATAGTCCTATATGTTATTTCAAAACATTGAAATGGTGTGTTGCTGTAAGGACTAACCAATCTAGATATTTAACCCTAATTAGATTAAACCACAAGATGTTGGAGAGGTGATTTTAATCAATGAGTTGCTGTAAACATCTTTTAACCTAATAAGGTTAAATATCTAGATTGGTTGACTGGATGCCAGTTATTGCAATATGCTATAAGAGGGTTGCTGTAGGCATCCGAGAGGGAGGTAGTTATATGATTATAGGTTTGAGACTACATTTTAGTAACTATAATAACCACCCTCTCACCTAACAACTTGTGAGCTGAGTGGACTTCAATTTTTGGGGTAAATGGGTCTAAAAGTAAGGTAAATTTGAACTCAGAATCAATTAAAACAGTAAATATAACCAAGACGCTACCATGAGTAATACTTCATCAGGAGCTTACGCGTATTTTACGGGCGCTAAGCAAGGAGTAACATATAGCGACAGTCTTTCTCTTCTTAAACGCACACATGCTGCCGAGGAGCCCATATTGATTAGTTCTTTACAAATGCCCTCATGGAAGCTAAGAATGCTACCGTATCTCGAGTCTAATTGCGGACTATCTGGTCTTATAAGCGCACGCGGCGCCGCCTACAACTGGCAATTTACACTTCCAGGGGCAGTAGATCTTGCTCTAAAGCGGTCCATAAATAAGCCTGCAGCTCATATGGCATTAGAGGCTTATTTAAATCCGCTAGAATTTGCAGCGCAGTGCGGATTGCCTAAGGCAATGAAAATAGAGCAGATAAATGACACGCGTAAAAGCGTTCTAGCGTGGATTGATGATTCGCTTAATATCAATAGCGTGCACTGTAAATCACTTGACCCTGAAATTAGAGAGAATATCTTCAATTCTGGTATTGATTTGGGGCTTGCTGTAAATAGCCTAGATAATTCGGTCTTCGAGGAATGGGCGCTAATCAATAGAATAGATAATGCTGTTATTAGTCACGTATTTAGTGACCAAGTTAGGGACCATATTAGGGGCGTATATCGCTTATGTGACACGCTAAATGACAATAAAATTGCCGCTCATGTATGTAAGCACAATTTGATAGTATTTAATCCCAATGATGATATTACTGGAAGAAGCGAATTTATGAACAACAATCCCAGTTTTGGCGAGTTTATCTGCGATAGGTCCCATTGAAAGAATGTGCCCTAGTAATAGCCGCAGAATTACAATCAAAAAAGGGCTGTGAAGTATACAAATATGTCAAAAAGACCTATTTTTCAGTAATAATTTGTGCCCTAGAAATAGCCGCACAAATCGGCGGAGCTTACATTGAAAAGTATACGAACAACGGCGCCGCACCAGCAAGTCATAAACTGTGCCCTAGAAATAGGGCACAAAAATTGTCACCAAAAAGTATACAAAATGGCTAAATAAGAAATAGGAGACAAAAAGTATACAAATTGCGCCCTAATTCCACTTGTATAAAAACCCCCTAAAAAGTATACCCCCTATAAAAATAGGCTACAAAGTATACAAAGTATAAAAAAGCACCCTAATTTATACAACCATTCTATAAATATATTTATAGAATGGTTGTATAAATTAGGGTGCTTTTTTATACTTTGTATACTTTGTAGCCTATTTTTATAGGGGGTATACTTTTTAGGGGGTTTTTATACAAGTGGAATTAGGGCGCAATTTGTATACTTTTTGTCTCCTATTTCTTATTTAGCCATTTTGTATACTTTTTGGTGACAATTTTTGTGCCCTATTTCTAGGGCACAGTTTATGACTTGCTGGTGCGGCGCCGTTGTTCGTATACTTTTCAATGTAAGCTCCGCCGATTTGTGCGGCTATTTCTAGGGCACAAATTATTACTGAAAAATAGGTCTTTTTGACATATTTGTATACTTCACAGCCCTTTTTTGATTGTAATTCTGCGGCTATTACTAGGGCACATTCTTTCAATGGGACCTATCGCAGATAAACTCGCCAAAACTGGGATTGTTGTTCATAAATTCGCTTCTTCCAGTAATATCATCATTGGGATTAAATACTATCAAATTGTGCTTACATACATGAGCGGCAATTTTATTGTCATTTAGCGTGTCACATAAGCGATATACGCCCCTAATATGGTCCCTAACTTGGTCACTAAATACGTGACTAATAACAGCATTATCTATTCTATTGATTAGCGCCCATTCCTCGAAGACCGAATTATCTAGGCTATTTACAGCAAGCCCCAAATCAATACCAGAATTGAAGATATTCTCTCTAATTTCAGGGTCAAGTGATTTACAGTGCACGCTATTGATATTAAGCGAATCATCAATCCACGCTAGAACGCTTTTACGCGTGTCATTTATCTGCTCTATTTTCATTGCCTTAGGCAATCCGCACTGCGCTGCAAATTCTAGCGGATTTAAATAAGCCTCTAATGCCATATGAGCTGCAGGCTTATTTATGGACCGCTTTAGAGCAAGATCTACTGCCCCTGGAAGTGTAAATTGCCAGTTGTAGGCGGCGCCGCGTGCGCTTATAAGACCAGATAGTCCGCAATTAGACTCGAGATACGGTAGCATTCTTAGCTTCCATGAGGGCATTTGTAAAGAACTAATCAATATGGGCTCCTCGGCAGCATGTGTGCGTTTAAGAAGAGAAAGACTGTCGCTATATGTTACTCCTTGCTTAGCGCCCGTAAAATACGCGTAAGCTCCTGATGAAGTATTACTCATGGTAGCGTCTTGGTTATATTTACTGTTTTAATTGATTCTGAGTTCAAATTTACCTTACTTTTAGACCCATTTACCCCAAAAATTGAAGTCCACTCAGCTCACAAGTTGTTAGGTGAGAGGGTGGTTATTATAGTTACTAAAATGTAGTCTCAAACCTATAATCATATAACTACCTCCCTCTCGGATGCCTACAGCAACCCTCTTATAGCATATTGCAATAACTGGCATCCAGTCAACCAATCTAGATATTTAACCTTATTAGGTTAAAAGATGTTTACAGCAACTCATTGATTAAAATCACCTCTCCAACATCTTGTGGTTTAATCTAATTAGGGTTAAATATCTAGATTGGTTAGTCCTTACAGCAACACACCATTTCAATGTTTTGAAATAACATATAGGACTATGTCAGGGAACTCGTACGAGTTTCCCACAGCAAAACAATTATAACTATATCGGAATCACGCTATGATTCCTACAGCAATACATACGTTATATAAACCACTTGCGAAAGCAGTGGTTCTAACTCCAATGATGACGCGGCTAGAGAATGATTCATTGGTTTTATATCTGCGCGAGGATTTAGAATCCTTATTTTTTTGGTAAATAAGAAGATTATACGTAAAAATTAAATATGACATACTTATTTTTATGTATCACTCTTCGTGATTAGACACCATATTACCAACAGGGGGCTCGGTGGCGCTCTCACCAGAGGGTGTGCTCGCATTTTCAACAGGTGTCGCAAGAAGCAGTAGTTGCTTAGGTGCCGCGAGTTTCATCACTGTCGCGCCAGCACTTGCTCCAAGAATCGCTGGACCAAAGATAGCAGCGCTGATGATGGTCAGCGGTAGAGCAGAAGGCGCCAGCGTTGCTGTAAACAGCATACACGCGCACATGATAATCATCATCGTGAGCGCGCCGCCGCAGAACGCAGTGAATATAACATTCCCATTATACTTGAATACCGGCTGCATTTCCTTTTACTATACTTCTAGTAGTAAAAAACACTTCAAATTTTGTAAGATTAGCAAGAAGAAATTAATATTCGTTCAACGGATTTACATTGAACTGTCTGGGGTTATACGGGATAGCATATTGTCCTAGTAGTAAAAGCGTAAATGTAGTTCCAACAAATACCGCTGCGGCAATTCCAATCACGCATTTTAGCGCAATTATATATCCGTATGCGAATCCTATACCAATAATATAGATATTTGTTACCATAAGCGTTACTATGGTAACGAATACAGAGCAATCGATAATACGTTTAAACGACATTACTTTCGGTATTTTAGTTATTAGTATATACTGTGAGTAGGCTTCATCTTTTATTCACAAATCAGTCTCTTGAATATACAACTGATATTCATCGTCTTCCATTCCGTATTCAATAATATTTTTAAAAGAGTTTGAGACATAAAGTGTCATATCGCCACCGTAATCAAATCCAGGCACATCGCAATATGCACTAAAGAAAAAATATGCGCCATTTGTCAATTGTCCCATACATAACCACGATAAGCCGTCAATTTCACCATCCTTTATCCAGAAGTATTCGTGGATATTTTCTGGAAAATTACCGTGTCTGGCGCGCTGACCCATGCTCTCGATGAGAATATCTCTTCTAATCGTATTTGGAGTAAAGTTTAAGCTTTCTGCCACATAATATAATGGATACTCTATCATAATAGGGTTTATATTACATGTTTTTTGTTTACGAATTTCATGCTCACGGGGGCGCTTTATTCTTAGATTATGTAAAGACATTATACGATACAATCTATTTAATATGTAGATTGTATTTATTTAGAATAGCTGGTACATAGTCTTGAAAGAAATCTCAAAAAATTGAAGCCATCTGACTAACAGTCTTACTTGCAAGAAACCTTCAAGAAAAGGTATCGACATTCTGAAAAATGTCTTCCGCAATCAACTTCCAGACTACCGGCGTGAAGGGCTCCGACTGCTACAGCAGCACGGGCTCCGCGCTACTCGACCTCTCGGTGCAGCTGAACCGCGGACTTGAGTCCGACACCATCCACAGCGCCGTCAAGGCGATTGTGGCAACGGGCGATCCTGCGATGATTGAGGACCTCTTCGTCCTCGCTTTCCAGACGCGCGACATCCGCGGCGGCAAGGGCGAGCGTGACCTGTTCGAGCACCTCTACTGCTCGCTTCGGACCCAGCTTCCAGCCGTGACGCTCAGCACTCTGGATCTTGTTCCGGAGTACGGTTGCTGGCGTGACCTATTCGCAATGCCGGCGGATGAGTCTTTCAAGGCAGCTGTTACGAGCCTCGTGAAGGACCAGCTCGCCAAGGACGAGGCTGCCGTCGCTGGCGCCGCGCCAGGAGTTCAGCCCAAGCTCTCGCTCCTGGCGAAGTGGCTGCCGCGCGAGCACAGCAACAAGGCGGAGATGGTTCTGCACGCAAAGGAGTTGGCGCGCGCACTCTTCCCCAAGAGCCCCTGCGCCGGCAAGGAGTACCGCCAGCACGTGAGCGCTCTGAACAAGGTGCTCAACACCGTGGAGCGCACGATGTGCGGCGGCGCCTGGGCATCCATCGACCCCAGCCACGTGCCTGGTCGCGCGCTCGCCAAGTACCGTGCTGCGTTCCTGAACCAGCCGGTCAAGGGCGAGCACGGACGCAAGGCTCCGCGCACGGAGGCAGACCGCATTGCCTGCGAGGAGCACTTCCGCGCCCACTTCGCCAAGGCTGCGCGCGGCGAGGCGAAGGTCAACGGCGCCGACACCGTGTTTCCACACGAACTCGTGAGCCGCGTCCTCTGTGGCGGCGGTTCGGACACCGAGGACGAGCGCAACGCCATCCAGGCGTCCTGGAACGCCATCAGGGAGCCGGTCCGCCGTGCGGGTACGCTAGACCGCACTCTAGCAATGTGCGACTTCAGCGGCTCGATGAGCGGTACGCCCATGAACGTCTCCATGGCGCTGGGTTGCCTCATCTCGGAGGTCAACACGGGTGTGTTCGCGAACCATATCCTGACCTTCGACAGCACGCCGACGCTCCACAAGTTCAAGAGCAAGAACCTGGTGGACCGTGTCAATGAGGTGCGCAACCTCGCGCAGGGTACGAGCACGGACTTCCAGGCTGCCTACAACCTGGTGCTGTCCCACCTCAAGACGCACGCTGTCCCGCCGGGTCAGGAGCCCAAGGACCTCATTGTCCTCACGGACATGGGGTTCGACGAGGCGGCTCGCGGCGGCGGCAGCGGGCGCTATACGGGCTCGCACCACACCGAGGCGGTCAAGACCAAGGAGCACGAGACGCACCCGCAGATTGCGCGTCGAGCCTTCCGTCTTGCCGGTGAGCAGCTCTTCGGCGAGGGTCGCGGCTGGCAGGCGCCGCGCATCGTCATCTGGAACCTTCGTGCTGAGTACAAGGACTTTCAGGCGACCCAGCACGAGGAGGGTGTGGTCCAGGTTGCCGGCTGGAGCCCGAGCCTGCTCAAGGTGCTGACGACCCGTGGCGCCGATGCGCTTACGCCGGATGCGATGCTGCGTGCCCTGCTGGAGGACCCACGCTACGACGCCGTTCGCGCCCGCGTCCACCCGCACCTAATCTAGGCAGCACCAGAAGAAAAATAAAGCATAAATACACATAAAAACATAAAAAACAAATTTTTATTTAGAGTGGTTTTTTGTACACGTGGTGCCTACCAATATTTATGGACTCAACGTGCTCAAATCCCGACTGTAGCAACTTATTAGTAATTTTAACATAATCACAATTGATTCCGTCTTTTTCAAAGATAACTAGATTCAGTTGTTCATATAGACGCGGATTTTCTTCGAAAAATATGTCAAGAAATCCTTCGCAGTCTGCAACTAATGTATTAAATTTTAAGTTGTACGTATTTTCTATTTCACTCAGTGAATATATCATAATTGTACTTTCATCAGAAAGTATTGTTCTTGCTGCATAGCCTTCGCACATATCTGTATCAGTCAGTTCCATTTTTCTCAATGATATTATTCCCCTTATTATATGAAAATTACATCCATTGGCTATCATATTATTTTCTAATGACTCCCAGACACGTTCGTCTGGCTCTACAGAGACCTGATTTGTTGGTATAGATAGTTTCTTATTTATAACACACGACACCATTCCATATCTAGCGCCAAGTTCCAATACGACACAATCCGAAGTTATAAATCTTTCTACTTGGTCCTGCTCGAAGGTCTCTATGTTCGTCTGGTCTAACAGGTCCCCATGTTCATTTTTGAATATCATTTATTAACTATAACATTAATATCTGTTTAAACTTGTTCGATATTGTAACAAATAATACTATAATGATAAAAACGCAATAAAATTGAGTTTTTACTATTTTTTAAAGCCACAAAACAATGACGTGGTCCGCCACCGCTCTAAACTATATATTACGATGTATCGTGCACGATATTTACAACCATAATGGTGACTATAATAAGACCTATTCAAATGAAGATTTGGCTCAGAAGAAGGAGGCAATTGAGCGTGCTCTCGGATACCGTACTGGAACAATGGATACGATTAGTGCAGGTGAGTTTATCCAACTGGGTCTGGAACATCCCAAATTGTTCATACGCAGTCGATTCAAATTTGTACCACGTGAATACTGGGTTGCGTGTGCTGTTCTAACGCCGGAAGCGCCGTGTGCGCCGACCACCGGCGTGCAACGCGCATACTGACTTATGTGCCGCCACAACCTCCGAATAGTGGGCGTCAATGGACTCCTTAACATTATTTTTTGCGGCAGCCGCAGCACGAGCATCAGTATAGCCCGCTGATACCTTTTTGAAGAGACGTGCTGCGTTCTTGAGAGTGTTCTTCGCCGCGCGCGCCTCCTTCAACCATGTCTGTGTTTTAGTCATTCTGTTCTTCACGTAGATTATATTCCGATGTGTGGCCAAATAACCTCGGCGTGACCGAAATTTGGCGGAATCCAGTTATACATATAGAATTTCCATTTGCGCTCTGTATAAATTTTCCAGTTAGCATCCTTCCAGTATTCCAGCATTACATCTCCTCTTACATGTGTATCATAGACTGTAATAATATCACACTTCATTGCACACACTGCCGCCTCAATTCCTTCACGAATGTATGACGGCGCGCGCTTATCAGAATCCCACCAGAATGGACTCGACAGGTCATCGACCTTACCTGGGCGCCGTCTAACGATACATGTAAATACAACATTGTGTATTGGGTGATACACGTATTTTTGTACGCCTTTTGCATCTACAAAATGCGGCAAGCGGCGGCGTTTATGAGTGTCTGCGATGCCAACAAGTATAGCACAAGAGGGATACTCTTCTATATCGGATAGCCACCAGGTTATGTCAGTGTTTTCCTTACTCGGAATATACAATACATCAAAGTTGTTTAGACTATCTGTATGAATTTCGTATAGTACATCTCTAATTGAATTCCACGGCATGCGTCGACAATTAACCGTGGGCTTTGATAAATATAAATAACTAGTTTCAGCCACAAACATCTTAGTTGCGGACATCGCCGACCGATTCGGTAACGATGCCTGTTTCTTATGCGACTCGCGTATCCATACGTGGACAACGGGTTCCTTTTGACTCGTATAATAGTCCAACCATGCCAGGAGCCATCCCGCAGCACCACGGTCTCTGAGTTGGGGATGTAATACAAGACCCTCCACCTGGCACACCTTCTCCTTTATCTCAAGAGTTCCGCTTAGAATACTTCCTGGGAGCTGCGACGATATAACTGTTCCAACAAGAAGCCCCTCTGGTGTGCGAATTCCAAGTATCGTACTCGACTCGCGATTTAGAATTTCTAGAGCGCGGCTCTCGGTTATTTCAAAGATCCAGTCATCCGCACGGTAGCATTCATTCCAGAATTGTGCCACTTCTTTTACCACTTTAAACGACGGTACAAGAATTTCTGGCTCCTTCACTATGAATTTTCGGTTAATTTTGAGCATTGGTGGGGGAGTAGCAGGTTCCTTACGTAGAATAGAACTCTGTTTTACAAATGGGCTAATCGAATGTATATAGGAAGGTCCGGCGCGACATGATGCCGACCAGAAATGCCACGTGCGAGAGCCCCGCTCTGAGCTATGCTCTTTTGGTATGTCTTTTGGAGCAGGGACATCCTGCTCATTAGGTATTATGGAGTTTAATACCCTACTCGATTGAGATTTCATTGAATGTATATTACAAATCTGTATATGCCATCATTTTTTCCGACAGGAGCGCCGTGCATATAATCTACTTTTGTGTTCATTCCCGGTCATTTCTTTCCCGAGGTTATGTAAGAATGAATACTATTATCGACGTTAGTGGGGCTCAGACAGAGGAGGATAAAACGAATAAACGTAATGAGGCGAAGAAGCGTACCATCACTGAGAAGACAGAGGATGCATATTGGCGCGCGATTAAGCGTATCAAGCGTGGGATGGGATTAGATGAATCAGACGGCGATATGGATTTTCTACTCGACTACGATTCTGTTCATGAATGGATTGAAGAATTGTCCCTTTCAAATTCATCCAAGAAAACCTACTACATCGCAATTCACCATACAATTGAGAATTTGAAGGACCCCAATTTTAGTACAGTTATGAAGCGTTACGACACAGATATGATGGCTTTCATTAAGAAGACGCAACGCCCTCCAAAGAAGAAGAAGTTAGACACAATTACGTGGTCTGATATTGTTAAGGTGCGCGCTGCGCTGGAGAAAAAGGCTGCTAAGGACCCCAAAAATTTCCTTCTTGATTACGTTATTATGTGTATGTATACTTATTTGCCACCTTCGCGCTGCGAGTACGTTCGTATGAAAATTTACAAGGTGGCGCCAGGGGAAACGTTTGAGCCCACCGCTGAGGAGAACAATTATATTCTACTGAAGAGCCGGTCAGCCCAAATTGTCTATTCCGATCATGTGTCTATCAAGGCGCCTCCCGCCCTAGTGAAGGTTCTTCACCAGTGGGCGAATTATAACAAATTCAAGTACCTGTTTGTTAAGGTTGACGGTAAGCCGATGTTGAAGAATACGTTAAGTCAGCGCATCCTGTCTATCTTTCAACGCGAAACAGAAAAGAAACTTGGTATTAATTCTATCCGCAAAGCCTATGTGGCGTCGGTGCGTAATGAAGTGCAGGCGTAAAATTTGGATCACGCTGTGTAATTATCTATATAAAGATACGTAGATAATTACAAATATGATGAGCCAAATTGATTACGAACTTACTTTGTTGCGCCAGCGAATTGCTATGCTAGAGGAACGAAAGCGGATCGATGCAGAGCAAGAGATTGCCATGCAGGCAAATCCTTTGAACACTATCGGCAATATAATTGCCGAAAAGACGGGGCGGATTGACCGAAATAGATACTCTAAAAGCTTTCCTATGTCCAGAAGCTATGACCAAGAACAAATACAAATGCTTATACCTATACATAATATGCTGAAGACTATTGTCGAACGCCTGGACACTCTCGAAAGAAGCGGATAGGCTGAGCTACAATTTATTTCTATTCTATATGAATAGATGGAATCAAAGCAATTAGTTGTTCATAAACGGTTTGCACAACCCGATAACACCATGTATTATATTGGCGGAAGCGGCGGCATGTTATTCCTATGTTTATTAGTATTTTTGTTGCGCAAATTGCGACCCGAACAACGTCTCCCTTTCCGAAGCAGCCCTTCGGATTTTACTGGAATTCGTATAAATCACAACCATCAACAACAGATTTTCAATCGGGTAAGAAAACCAGCGTATCATGAAGTAAATCCTGTATAGTTTTAAGTCCGAAAGGACCAAAAATTGAGCGGACCTGGTTCTGTGACTGAATATTCAAGAAAGAAAAAATGAGCGTAACTAGCCTTGTTATCACCCTTCACCGTGTTGGAAAGAATTCCGAGAGCGATGATGTGATTCGCATTACTCCGTTTATGGACGAGTTTAAGATTGAGTTCGTTGGGCGTGTGGACAAGCTTAAGCATTTCCACTATGCGACTCAGGAGCAGACCGTACAGTATGTAGGTGACCTCATGTATCTACTGCCGAACGACTCGGACCCGTACGAGTTCATGCAGTTCGACTTCCCCTGCTTTCCATCGGTTATGTTCAAGGTCAGCGACCTTGACGATAAGACCGTGCGCCGCACTGTGCGCGACCGCCTGACTTCGACGCTGGAGAACTGGCCTGAGAAGGTCCGCTACAGCTCGCGCTCAGTGGATGAGGAGATGACAACTGGTTGGTAGTCGACTATCTACTGCCCTATAAATAAAAAATATAAAGACGAATGTTTATATTTTTCATTTGATAAATTTGATTTAACAGGCAAGGCGCTTTGTATAAGTATGCCTGACTTAATTGATGTATTGCGCATCATCGCCTATATGGGATACGGCGATGATGTCCGCGCCTGTGGTGTCCTGTGTAAAGATACCACGATTGACAATGAACTCTGGTTTGTACTTGTAAACGAACCTGTGCGCGGTAAAGCAGTGCCTAGTACATACCGCAGTCCGCTTGTAAAGGCTGTACGGAGAGGTGACGTCAACCGCGTACGAATGCTCTGCTCACGCGGGGCACGGGTCGTGCCTATTCGTACTGACGGATTCCAACCCCTGTTTGTTGCCGCCCAACATAACAATGTTTATGTGCTGCGTGAACTCTGTCGCTACGTTAAATTTCCACGCGCACTCATAACACCTCTTATTATATCCACTTCGTTTGGTCACGTTGGTATGGTTGAAGAACTCTGTCAACATGGGATTAATCCCAACGAAGAGTGGGAGGGAGCCACTGTCTTCATGAAAGTCTGTTGCCGCCGCTACTGCTTGGGTGGCGGCTACGGCTGGGGGTGTAATCAGACCTTAGATATTCTAAATATGCTCATTCGTGCCGGTGGCGACATCAATGGGCTGAACAAACGCGGTGAATCGGTTCTTATCTATATGCTCCACCAAATGATATTCGATGAGATTGCCTATACCCAACTGATTTCACTTGGCGCGGACAAAGCACTACGCGACCGCGACGGGTTGACGGCACATGACATCGCACTACAGATGGGACTTGGTGACCTGGCTGCCTGCCTGGCTTGACAAAATTGAAAAAATTGAAATCACATCGGCGCCCAAACCATTTGTCAGACTGCCTATCCATCAAGCCAAAGTAGCTTGATTCATAGCCTTCTAGCCAAAAGTAAGCTAGAAATGCCGTCTCACCGCAACAACGCTTTCGCCGTCCTTGCCGAGCCGACCAGCCCGCGCGCTGCGGCGCCGCTGCGCATCACTGCGCCGAAGCCGCGCCCGCTGCCGACCCTTGTCTACCCTGTCTCTGACTCGGAGGGCGCCGCCGCCGTCGCAATTGTCCAGCGCGGACCCGACGCCGTAATGGCGGCGATGGAGGACGGCTCTGTCAGCTGGGGCGACCTCGGCTGGGCTGAGGACTGGATTGCCGCCACCCGTGCCCGCGCCGAGCGCCGTGCGCGCGGACTGCCTGTCACGCCGCCCGCGCCCGCCCCCGTCTTCGCCCCCGCTGAGGAGGAGAAGTTCCGCGTCTGGGATGATAAGGACGATGACGCCTCTAGCGTCTCGTCCTACGACAGCGCCTGGAGCCCGCGCCTCTGGCACGGTGAGCCTGAGTACGCCGAGCACCTGCTCGAGCGCGCCCGCGCTAAGGCGCACCGCGACCCGGTCACGGGCGAGATTGAGGAGTGCCGCTTCTTCAACAGCGCCGCCGGCTGCCGCAGCGGCGACCAGTGCCCCTACCAGCACGTCCAGCGCGAGCAGCAGACCATCGAGTGCCGCTTCTTCAAGTCGCCTCGCGGCTGCCGCAACGGCGCGAAGTGCCCGTTCAAGCACTGAACGCCGAGAGCCCTCTGTCTGAAAACCAAAAAAACAAAACAAAATAAAAAATTTTTCAGTGTACAATTTTCTAATTTAAATGGTTTCAAAACCGACTTAAATTGTGCGCGCACAATTTACTAAATGGGAATTACACCTAGCCGACAACCTGAGCCGGCATCTCCCAAGAAAGTATTGATTGACACAACTATACTTGACCCGCGGCAAATAGAAAAACGCTATGTGAACGAGATGGTTGCCTACTTAACCGTTATTCGCTGCGAAGACGGAGCCTCTCACAAAGCACTCTATTTTCATGACTGGCATATGGCATTTTATATTTATTCTGGAAAACTCTGTATAAAGCATATGCTGTACAACGACGTGAATAGTAAAAAGGTTATCATCAATCGTGAAGATGCCGTCAAATTTCAGGCGGCATACCAAGCACATAATGAAGCCTGTATCAAAATAGATGGTGTTACAGCTGTCTACAAACAATATGTTAAAGATACGGACGAAAAAATCTAGTTTTGTTGAGCAAACAGCCAAAAATTGAGCAGGAGACGGTTTCATTTGGGTTTAACAAAAAATGGTCCTTACACGTTCTATGATTAAGGAGCGTGGTCTAACTGTTGAGCCGATTCCGTACGTATACCAGGAGGGTGCTAAGCAGCGGCGGACCGCGCGTAACGAAAATATAGAGCTCTTTACACCGGTCAAGCAGCCACGCTCCTTCTCCATCGAGATTTGTATGACTTTCACTGCAGTCGCGGCAATCACTATTCTCTATACGGTGGCTCTCGCCTATGTATAACTGAGTGATTTTAGAGTAAAATCACTGTACTCTTCTATAAAATGCACCAAAAATTGAGTCATGCTAAAAACATTTTTGTTTTAGCATAAGTTAAGATGGTTCAGACTCGCTCGATGATTACCATGAAGACTAGCTCTAAGAAGACTGTACGCTGCGTGAATGATGTTGCCACTGTTCCTGTACCTGTTACCAGCGGACGTGAGCCGTACGAGCTACGCCCGCGCGTAGCTCGTGTAACGGTAACGATTCCCCTCACGCCGTACTCGCTGCGTCCGCGTATATCATTTCAGTAAATAACTGAACATATTTTTTACATAATTCTGCGTAAGATTCTATGAGTGTAGGGTCTACTTTCAAAAATAGGGAATTCGACAAAGCATCCGCTCTTTACATAGTCGTCCGCTTTTGAATTAATATACTCACCTTCAGTATCATCGACTACCAAAAGTCCGCCGAGACGTACTAATTTTTTTGCCATTTCCATATCACTCTCGGCAGCCTCCACATAGTGACCTCCATCAACATGAACAATATCATATGTATTTAGAAATCTTGGATTATTAGCGAGGAATTGTGGCACCGTCTTAACAGAATCTCCTCCTATTAATTCGAAGTTAACATTTGGATACTGTGACTTCATATATTCAAAACATACATGTACATATCTGTGAAGAACAATATCAAAAATGGTGAACCGCAATGATTCCGCAGTGTTGCCAAGAAGGAATAGAAGAGCCGAATGTCCCGCGTTAAATCCTATTTCGCAGATGCTTGTTTCTGCCTGCATTCCACACCAAAACAGATTTAATTGCTTATGAATAAGCAGCGGATCCTCTCTTAGTGTTGCGTGTTCATAGATAGAATTTCCTTCTAAACTCTCACCCACCTCTGTTATCAGACCCAATAACGCCTTCTTATGATTCGTAAGCTGCTCGTTTTTTTCACCAAACTGTTTCTTTGTCTCGGTAAAATCCATTTATGATTTATAACTACTTATTCTTTATATACGGCTACTTAAATAATCTCGGTGATAGTCTAGTTATAATGGATATACGAACCTGGATTATAAATAATTTGCCTAGCGAAGGTATTATTGTCGAGGCGGGCACAAGCAACGGTAATGATACATTATTTTTTTCTGACCATTTTAAAAATGGAAAAGTATATGGATTTGAACCAGTCGAGAGCTGCTATCTAGAAACCCTTTCTAAAGTTGGAGGTAGAATTAATATTGAGATTGCTAACGTAGCTCTATCCGATAAAAAGGGTACAAGTACTTTCTATCTGAGCGACCAATTTGGTGCCGATTCAGGTTCTTCCTCTCTATTAAAACCAAAAGACCATTTGCGCGTTCATCCTGATATCACGTTTGACAAACAGATTAAAGTCTCTACAATTAACCTTGATGAATGGTTTGAATCAAAAAATATAGACTATATTGATTTAATGTGGCTAGATATACAAGGGGCTGAGCCATTTGTTCTAAAGACCTCTCCTGTAGCGCTGAGCCGTACAAAGTATTTATATACAGAGGTTTCATTAATGGAAACATATGAGGGTGTTGTACAGTATCAAGATTTTAAGACCTTTCTACAGGAGGCAGGATTTGTAGTTGTTACCGAGGACCTGCCTTGGGTCGATATGGGTAATGTTTTGTTTAGAAATACCAGGTTGACGTAGTTACCAATAACATGCACCCTCTACACTCTGTGCATGTGACGGCGTTTCAGCCTCACTGGGTCGCACCCAGTGTTCATTAAACATCTTTGAAATTACATTGTGATACTTCCATCGTTCGCCCACGAGTCCGAACATGATTTGCGTTCCGCCGCCGGTATGGAGTGCGATTAGACCGCGCTTTTTCAGTTCTACTACAAGCAGAAGCGAAAGAGCACCGATGCCTACAAAGGCGTATCTGGCACCTGTTGCCTGTACCTGGTCTGCCAAGCTCTGGACCGCCGCCAACGGACCCGCCTTCAGAATTGGTTCCGACCACGACAGTGCCATCTTTTCTGAGGTCATATGAGGTCCATATGGCGCCTTAACAGTGTGCAGTTCCTGTGTGTCTAACCACATCTTTCCTCCGATTCCACCCTCAGGAAATAGCTGTGCTCGCTTCGCCCACTGCGACTTGATGGTGTCAGCGAAAGGGCTTACAACACAGATAGAACCCTTGGTCATGCACAGAGTATACTGATTTTCTGGCGAATAGAAGGGCTCCAGAGCGCGCAGAGGAATGCGGTCCTTACCAGGAGCAAATTCACGTAGAAATATATCTTCTTGGCGCGGATATGTCGGATTCCATGCAACCGGTAGGTCGAGTTGTGAAGCGGCGCGAATCATCGCTTCAGACCAGTCGTCGATGGTTTCGTGAATGGTCTGTCCTTCCTTAGCCCATAAACCAGCGTTAATAGTAATATGATTGATTATCTTCTGCGGATACAGAAGTTCGGGTGTAATGCAGCGCTGCCTGAAATAACAGATTGCCTCAAACTCAGATGTACCAAACTTACCTGTTGCCCAACCTGCGGTTGCATTCGATATCTGCCGACATAGGTATTCGGCGGCTTCTTTTAATTGAAGAATTACTGCTCCTGTTACACCTCCCATTTTTGATTTATGGATTAAACTCGATATGCGACCTCAACTTTTGCACAAGTTTCACTTGACCAAAAATAAACTCCGGGCAATAATAAAATTACTAGATAATATATAAGTATGATTAATACATTATTTGTAATTTCTGGTAATTGTAGAACTTTTATAGAATGCATAGATAGTATTTATAATCATGTTATTTCTAAATTATTTAAACACATCGATTGTGATATTATCATTTATTTGTATTTAAAATTATCCAATCCAGATTCAAGGAATGAACCTGGAAGTATGTTTACATACAATAATATTTCAAAAGAAATAGTATTAGACAAAATCAACGAACTAATCAATAAGTTTAACATAAACATTAAATATACATTATTAGAAGAAGATGCTATATCAGATAAAGAACTGCTATCGCAAGTCAAAGATCGTTCTAAATATATTGGGCAACACTTCTGTAGAGATGATATTTTACTAAGAGCTTTACATTGTCATTATAATTTTGAACAGTGTGGAAAATATATTATAAACTTGGAAAGAATAAACGAAAAAAAATTTGAGTATATCATTTACATAAGACCCGACTTGTTTTTTACAAACGACTGCAAATGTAATTTTTCCTCAACTAAAGTAACTTTGGGAATGATGGAAAAATGTGGCATCAGAGATCATATAGCAATAATACCACGCGAGCATTTTGAATCATTTTTCTTTGATAGAATGAATATTTATAGAACTAATACGACACTGTTTTATGGAACGCCTGAAGAAATATACATGAAAAGCTTAGATTACGATTTCGATGGAGCATATATAGGAACTTATTATATAAAACGACAAAATTAAAAACAAAGGTATATATGAAGACTTTAATTGAAGTTAGCACGTTTGACGGAAACGAGGTTTAATATATGCAAAGAGGGTGTCAGCGCCGAACTGATCGATATTTGCGACAGCTTTAAGACTCTCAATAAAGAGAATCGGTCCAAAGCGGCGTCGCTCACCTGCTCCAAGAAGGGGTTCAGGAGCTAGACAAGATGGTCAAGAAGCGAAAAGGCACACACCTCCCATTTTTGATGTATGTAATGTAAACAGTCAGAGGGTTCAAGTTTTGCACAAGTTTCACTTGACCAAAAAATTGAACTCCGGTCAATTTATAAAGTTGCTAGTAATAAAAGCCAGACAAAATGCCACGCAATACTACCGGTGGTAAGAATTTTAAGAAGTTCAAGACTGGCGCGGAGGGATTTCGCGCTAAGGCGGCACGTGAGGAGGCTGACGATATGCTTGACCTGATGCGCAAGGTTGACCGCTACGGCAAGGAAGGGCTCGCCCCTGATGACAGGGAGGCGCTGCTCTATATGTTTGTGGGACGAGTAACAAAGCGCTTTGGTCACGGGCGAATGGAGGTGCTGTGTCACGATGGCATTAATCGCCAGTGTCGCATCCGTGGGCTGCTTCGTAAGCGCGGGCAGGTCTTCATCGATATTGACCATCTTGTTGTTGTGTCTACCCGTGAGGCGGTTGAGTCTGATTCCGATGACGAGACGGGTGTGAAGACCTCGAACGGATCAGGCGGCGCGACCGCAGATATCATTGGTCTCTTTAATGAGAAGCAGTCGGCTATTCTGCGCAAGACCAGTGTAAATCCGTCGCTATTCGCTAACGCAAAGGGGGTGCCCGAGGAGGAGGACCTCTTTGACCGGTCAGACCTTACGAAGGGTGAGGAGCTGCATGAGTCTGATTCGGAGGCGGTTGACGGACTTACAAAGAAGCCCGCTGGGCGGGCGGATCGTGCGAAGGCGGCAACTGCGAAGAAGACGACCGATGAAGTTGACATTGATGACATTTAAAAACTATACAGTTTCTTATAAAAATTATAACATTAACTTTTTCAGTAAAAATGAACTCACGACGTTGCGCGTTTATGATGGTAAAATGGCATATCTAAAAGTAATTAATCCTGGTACGGCTTGCACAGACTTCCCTGAGAAGCCTGCCGCCGAGTATTCGTGGTCACTGGACCCGTTTCAACAGCACGCGATTGCAGCGATTCATCGTGAAGAGAATGTGCTGGTTACAGCCAAGACAGGCTCTGGTAAGACCCTAGTGGGTGAATACCAGATTCACTATTCGTTGGCAAAGGGGCGCCGTGTCTTCTACACGACTCCTATTAAGTCTCTTTCGAACCAGAAGTTCCACGACCTCAAGAAAATCTTTCCCTCCGTCGGTATTCTGACTGGCGACATTAAGTTCAAGCCTGACGCACAGGTGGTCATCATGACGACAGAAATCTTGCGTAACATGCTCTATAAGCGGAAGGCGTCCACTGCTTCACTGGGCATCTCGTCTAATATTTCACTGGACGACCTGGACGCCGTCGTGTTTGATGAGGTCCACTACATCAACAATCCGGACCGCGGAAAGGTGTGGGAGGAGACACTAATCCTGTTGCCGCCTGAGATTCGTCTCATTCTCCTATCGGCAACACTGGCGGCACCTGAGGCGTTCGCAACCTGGATTGGCGACCTCAAGCAGAAGCCGTGTGTTTTGATTTCGACGCTCTACCGCGTAGTCCCGCTCACACACTACGTGCTACGCGGAGATGAGATGCTCTGTATTATGGACGCCAAGGACAAATATGATGATAGTCTGTACAAGGGCTGGTTGAACTGGCGCGACGGCGTCCAGGGCGGTGCCGACAAGTACAAGCAGAAGGTCAAGGATGCGCGTGCGGGCGGCACAGAGGGGGCTATTGATGGGAAGGTTGTGGTTGAGTCCTTTCTCCATCAGTTGAACAGCACCATTAATATCCTGTCAGAGAAGAGTCTTCTACCGGCGCTCTTCTTCGTCTTTAGCCGTAAGCAATGTGAGCAGTATGCGAAGAAGATTGAGTCGACGCTTATTAATAGTAGCGATGCCGCAGCGGTGAAGCATATCATTGAGTTTCATCTTCATCGCTACGAGTCGGTCAAGAACACGTACCAGTACACGATTATTTCGGAGCTGCTTATGCGCGGCATCGCCTATCATCATTCGGGTCTGATGCCACTTCTAAAGGAAATCATCGAAATCCTCTTTGCGCGTGGGCTCGTCAAGGTTCTGTTCTGTACCGAGACGTTTGCCGTAGGTATCAATATGCCTACAAAGACGGCTGTATTCCTGGACTACCACAAGTATGATGACAATAGCCGCGGACAGCGTTGTCTGTTCACGGACGAGTATCTTCAGATGGCGGGTCGTGCGGGGCGGCGCGGCATTGATAAGGTGGGAACTGTACTGTATTTGCCCCAGAGGAAGCCGGCGTTTCCTGAGGAGGTGAAGGGTATGATGAACGGCTCCACGCGCGCCATTCAGTCACGGATGGACTTTCATTACGACTTTCTTCTCAAGACCATGCAGTCTGGTGAGTTGCGGTGGCTCTCTATCCTGAAGGACTCGTATTGGTATAAGCAGCGCATGGTGGTGCGTGACTCGCTTCTGAAGGAGCTGAATGTCGTAGAGGACGACATGGTCAAGACCGCAGGTATGATTAGTGAAAGCGACTTTGCTGACCTCAAGGAGCGTGCAGCACTTGAAGAGAGGATTGCTACTTCTGTAAACGCAAAGAAGAAGGCGGCACAGAAGGCTCTTGCTGCTTGGCAGGCGGCACACGAAGGGGCGCGGTGGGCGACGGGTTGGCAACTCTATCCGCAGCTTCTGCGACTTGAGCAGGCGGCGAACATGAAGCGGGCTCAGGCTGCGGCATGTGAAGAGGTGTCGTCTACGGTGGAGCCGCGCATTCGCTTTCTATTAGAGGCGGGATTTCTCAAGGATGTGACGGATATCAGTACGATTAGCAAGGAGAATCTGGCGCTACGTGGTATTCTAGCAACAGAGGTCAACGAATCACATTCACTTCTGACAGCGGAGGTCTATGTACAGGGGTTGATGAAGGATTACGACGCTGAACTCATTCTGTGCGTACTGGCTGCCTTTATGAATGAGAAAATGGACAGTGGTGAAGTTCTAAATGTGCGCGATTTGCGGGTACCCAAGAAGGTGACCGACATGTTGTATGAGATTGACGGTATTGCGAAGAAGTTTCAAGAAATTGAGAGCCGCTGTGGAATTCCGTACGACAATTACTGGGACCTCAACACTGCGTGGATTGAGCCTATGTGGCGCTGGCTACAAGGAGACTCGGCACCGTATCTCTGCTTGAACTACGGTATGTATGAGGGCAATCTTAGCCGTACGGTGCTGCGTATGGGTAATATTGCGGATGAGTGGATTGCTCTTGCAACCTATTGTGAGCATACGGAGATGGTTCAGCGGATGACTGCTATCAAAGAAAAGCTGCTGCGCGAAATCGTTATTTCGGATAGTCTGTATCTGCGCGTTTAACTAGCGTTTCACTGGTGCCTTGACCGGCTTCGGTTGCCCCTTGAGCGTGGCTAGCTCAGCACTCTGTTTATCTACACCCGCCTGCAAGGCGGACTTCTGCTCTTTGCCCACGGCATATTTTTTCTCCAAGGCTGCACACTGCGTCTTTAACAGCTTGTACTGTGCTTCAATGGCGGCGCTAATCTTCTCACGGCTCGCCATCTTCGCCTCTAACATAGTAATTTGCGCATCGGCGGCAATCTTCGCCACACGCTCAGTATCATAGCGTCCCTGGCTCACTAACATTTCACGCTGAATGATATCCTTATCGGCTTCTAGGCGTTTTGTTGTCGTCTTTAGTTCAGCGAGCTGTGCTTTTTGGGCGACAGACTCTTTCTCAATTGCGGCTAATTTCGTTTTTGTCTGTTCCAATTGTGTTGAAATTTGCTTATTTTGGCTGGCGGCGCGCTCCAATTCAGCGGACAATTTCTGCGCCGCAGGTTCATTCTTTCTTGACGACTCAACCTGTATCTTGAGTTGCTTTACGAGGTCGTCTGATACCTGCTTCTCGACATTATATCTTTGTAAATTCTGCTTCAATTGTAAGAGTTCTTTATCTGTTCTAACACAATGGTCATCCTGCTGAGCAGTATCTTTCTTCGAACTCGCAACGGACTGGTTCAATTTCAAATTTTTACGAACCTGCTCATCCAAATTTAATTTCGTTAATCTTAAATTAACTTCACTGGTCTCGCGCTCCGCTAAAGCAATTTCCAGCTGTTTCTGTGTATCATTGACCTCCTTTAGCGTAAGATTCTTAATCTCTTCGGAGATATCGAGCCGCTCATTGAGATTTTTAATCGTCTCCAATTTTTCTTCAACCAGTTGCCGCCCCTCCTCTCGTTCCTGCGTAACCTTTTTTAGCGCATTTTCTTTGAGCTCCAGCGCACTTGTAAGGTTCGCTATGCGCGCATTCTGAGCTTCAAAGTCGGCTTTAGACAGAGGTGGTGGAGGTGGGGGTAGCCGAGCTGCAGCAACCGCTGCTACATTTGCCGCGGCGGCGGCAGCAATAGCAGGAGGAACTACACCTGTTGGAACAGGCTTTGCCGATGGTTTAGGTGGCGGTGTCTTTGGTAGCGGCGACGCTGCGAATCCCTCTTTTTTAGTCGGGGTGCCAAACATGATATATGCTGAGAGTAGTATGAAAACCACACCGCCCACTAGGGCAAATACTTGTAACGATGATGTTTTCATTATCCTTACATAGAATGGAGAATTTTCATAGAGTATCTATAATATATTTAGCCATTGATTCAGGGTTGTAGTTGGCGCGTACAAAATCGCGCCCAGCAAGCGCAATCGCCTCTTGTTCGGCGTCGGGTAAGGAAAATAAGGCTTTATAACAGGCTTCCATTTCATGATACCGGACAGGAATATAGTGCTTGAACGGAATCAATTTGAATGGTAACAAAATATTATAGTAATCGAGATCGGCTGTAATAACTAGCATTCCTGATAAAAAGCCCTCCCATACTTTCCAACTATCCCATTGAATTATGCGATTCTTAGCCTGCGTCGTATAGCCGCCGTGTGCATCCAGGTAGCGATGCTTGGCTAGAAATTCAAAATAGGCGGGTGAGTGCCGGCGCCCTGTGTGATTCCATTCATGGAGCGCTTCTGCCGGCGGCTCTCCAAAATTGTCTATATATGTGTCACATTGTATATTGTTGCGTTCATAAAAGGCTTTAGCTAAATTACGCAAATAGTGGTTATCAACCCGGTGCGTCCAGGCAATCTGCGGGCTGCGCTCGGACCAGGGGATTTGAAGCTGACTCGTAATTGCCAACATACGATTTGACGCAGCAAAACAAAGGGGTTTGGCAATATTTGAGTCTTTTGTACATGTTGTCATGTAATATCGATAGGCTTCAGGTAGAAACACCTTTGACTTATGCCTAATCCATTCGTCTTTCGCGTCGAATATGATAAGGCGCCCTGTCTGTATTTGCCCAACAAAGTCTTCTGGGGCTGACGTAACTATGTAGGCGTCTGGCGCGGGCTTCAGCGCTTCATTAAACAGATAATTACCAGAACTATCAGGATAGTAGTTGATATTAGCAGTGAAGGACTGGTTGCGGGCTTTTAATCCCTCGGCAAATACGACGCACGTATGCTGATAATTTGCCTTCGTCGGTCCACCGTACGGATTGAGAAGGAAGTGAAACATCTATAGAGTGCTATTATCTCTATTTTAAGCCGTATTTCAACAATTTTTACAGTATTCGGTTAAAAGGTCGGCTACACTACTATCTGAAATATAAAATATATCTCCACTGATTCGAGTATTAAATTCAAAAATAATTGGTCTATTATTGATTAGCTTAAAATTCGCATTTATGAATCCACTATAATGTATGAAAAACATTTCAAACACAGAAAGAATTGGCGAATCCAACCTACATTCGGTTGTTTCAATAACTGTCGATCTAGGTCTTACAAAAAGTATCTCTGTACTTATCTGATAATATGCAATATACGTAATTATCCTTCCTTCTATAACTAGAAATTGGACGCTGTACTCTTTATTTGATTCTATCGCCTCTTGAATAATATAGTTTTCAATATCTGGTATACTATTTATTGCCGCCTTGAAGTCAGAGTAGTTGTTAATCACACGAACATTACGCCCCGCCATTCCCTCATTCTTCTTTAGCAGACATGGAAATTTGGGGTCATGTAGTGGATATGATTTCGGCATATATTCTTTTAAATAATGGTTCGAAAAGCGAATCTTATCCCCTAATTCCACTACATTCTGTGTATCACATGTGATGAAATGATATCCGCGCTGTTTTAGAAGGTCGGCATGTTGAGAAAATTCTATCGACATTTCGTCTGTTTTTACAATTATGTATTCATCGGTTTCTGCGTTGCGATTAAGTACAAGACTGAGTGACGCTTTTTTAATCGGTATCCCTGTCGCTTCATATAGGCGCTGCCCCCACGAGCTGTCATATGGAATAATTAGGAGCTTCTTATGTGGACCTTCTGGGATTCGAACAAAATTACAATATTCAACTGACTGAATATTGTCAATCTTTGGCTTTTTTGGTTTGATAAAAGACCGGACGAAAGACGACATCTTATCAAACGTAATATATATTTTATCTATATTTTACGTAGTATCATCCCAATACAGGTTATCCTTTGATAGCTCCGCGCCGACAAGAACCTGTTGATTGACATCAATGAGCGTAAGTTCAAAGACAATCTCCTCATTTTCCGGCTCCAGAACCTCTATTTGAACATACTGAACGGCGGGGAAACGTTGGCTGACCAGAGCGTGGAGAGCTGGCACGGTGGCTATTTCAAAGCAGGCGTATTCCTCACCTTCGTCCTCGATAACACATGTGGCGGCTGGTACGTTGGTTTTGAGTGTAGACCACGCCTCCGATGCCATATGACAGAAAAACGGTATAAAAACCTTAAGTCATTATAAATAAATGAGCTCTAGAGCGCGAGCTAAACCGGTTTCAAATAGTATACCCAGTAATCGTATCAGTATTGAAACTAGTAAGAAACTGGTCACAGCCAGGATGAGCGGTGGAATCGGTAATCGACTGTTTCAGACACTGGTGGGGCTCGGATACGCTGAACGTACTGGGCGCGAATTTGTCTTCTATGAGGACAATATGAAACATAATCAGCATACCGACTATGTAAAAACGACCGAAATGCTGTTGGCGTTTTTTCCAAAAGTCAAGGTGTGGCGCGGCTCTGTACATTGGACTAACTATAGTGATATCGCGGGCGGTGTCTACACGTATACGCGCATTCCTGATTTGAGTGGTTCAGTCTGTCTGTCTGGCTACTATCAACGATTTGAGTATTTCCCTTCGGATACACGTTTGAATTTTATTATACCGAAACCCAGTTCTACATCGTTTGATACCGCTAGTATTGATTTTAATCACACCTACTTTATTCATTTCAGAAGGGGTGATTACGTTAGTAGTCAATATGATTTGGGATTTACTGAATACTATACGGCGGCTATAAAGAAAATACGCGATGCCGACTCCGCGGCATTTTTCTTAGTGTTCAGCGACCAGACAAAAAAAGTAGACCTTTCCCCTTATGCGCTTGGCGGACTACACAGTATTGTCTCTGATAAAATAAGTGCATGGGAGACTCTTTGGTTAATGTCACGCTGCCGTGGAGCTGTTTGTGCGAACTCTACATTTAGTTGGTTCGGCGCTTTTGCGATACGCGGACTTGGACCGATTTATATGCCGGCATGTTGGATTAAAGATGTTGCAGGGAATCCGAATCCGCCGTGGGCGTTACAATGAGCGGCGGCGATGCCTACGGGTTCGGCGCGTTTTTCTTGAGCCGCCGATATCACCTGGTATAATATCAAGACGTTTTCCGAAATATCTGGCGTTCGCTTCAGTTAACTTAGCCGCTCTGTTCTGCGCTCTTTTTTTAGGCATTTCGCCGTGCGGATTGTAGAGTTGTACAGACCCATCTCTTCCAATAAAATCTATAACGTACGCATGGTCTTCAAGCAAGTTAAATCCTGAGTTATCGTTTTCATCGGCTCCAATTTTCATAAGTCTGTCCTCATCTATCTCGGAATTAGCCTTTGTTGTGAATACAATAGCAGCACCGGCTCTTAATAGAGCGTTAATTGCCCCTCTAAAATCGGTCTCTTCGTCAATCATAATTGTCGTAACAGGCTTGTTTGTTAATATCTGAAATCCCAGATCCGCCTGTTTTGCGTCGTCGGAATCTGGATCACCACCATCAAGCGAATCGTAATCGTCGTATAAAATGGCAACCGCCTTTTCTATAAAGGCAAACCACGTTGAATCCAAATTTACTGTTGCTCTATCGGGAAGAAACTGTTGTTGACCGGCAAATAGCAAATCTGCCCTATAGCGACCGGCTCTTGGAAGAATATATAAGTTGCCGTTTATATTTTTGCCGTTCGCTTCTCCATTCAAATAGACTGTAATAGTGTATGTCTCATCGTCATTGATTGTAAAATTACGCTGCAGGAGTGGGCGTAATCGTTCGCTGCGCGAAAGTGCAGCCATGGGAGCAAGCAGCCAACAATCGCCTACTTCGCCTTGGCTTACGGATGTATAATTTGAGAAATCGGCGGGTTCCGCGCTAAAAAAATTGCGCAGCTCAGGATTATATTTTTCTATTGCATCGGCAAATTTCACGGGATCTAATGCCGGTGGGTCCATTTATTGAACGGATATATTAAATTTGGCTTGGGATATAGTAGAGATGGTTCGAACGACCAGGAAGAACGGACATCAGTTATTCAACGACAATCCACGCGGTCGCGCACGCACTGCCGGCGTGGGGTATGGTTCGGCGGAGAAAGCGCGGGCATCGCTTAAAAAGATTCACGAAAAGCCGCGCGCCTATCAGAAGCAGGTGGCGACTACGATGTATTACCGCGCTAAGTACCACAAGTATCAGACGCCCGGTATGCGTGATGCGATGAAGGTGTACGGTGCGTTTTTGGGGAAATAATAAGGAACTTTTGTAAAAAATGAAGGGCTGTAGAAAATAAGATTATTTCTTAAGTAAGATGTCGCGTTTAGTTCGTATTGGGCAAAAAACGGTTGAACTTTCAGGATTACATGGTATTTGGGTGGGACCCGACCATTTATCCCGGTCGCGCATTACATTATTCTATCTTAATCGCCCTACAGAGCAGATTACATATGAACATGATAAACATGTGGAATGTGCTAACCACGCAAAAATTCTAGAGGAAGCTAAGAAAGAATTTGAGAAGACTTTGGGTCTAAGTTGACCGCATTTCC
>Ga0114959_10000276_pt1 | contig 49119 bp, 51 predicted proteins | sample C_130625_EF_Meta_FD_87317 | JGI IMG/M metagenome (GOLD analysis project Ga0114959, IMG submission 87317) | Freshwater microbial communities from Lake Croche, Canada to study carbon cycling - C_130625_EF_MetaG | ecosystem: Environmental > Aquatic > Freshwater > Lake | place: Lake Croche, Canada...
GCTGCAAATTATTACTTAAAACTGAGTAATGGTTCTTATACGCTAGTCCCATCTTCAGCAAATGCAACTGCTTTTTATCTCTTTAATTCGCCTCTTGATTTTAGTATCCCGACTGACTTTAATCCGGGAGGAAGGGCATATGTCACAAATTCTCCTGCACCATTTTTCCAAAAGAGAGTGAGTGCATCTACGATAGAAACATCTTCTTCTTCAAGCTCTATTTACGCTAGCTTAAACTCGACATATAAGCCGCAGGTTTTATATGCTGGCTCTAATGCCGCTACCAAGACAGCTGCTGACGCTATGCTGGCGAGCATTGTGGCTACCGCAAGTGCCAATAATTTCAATTTACGCTACGACGCTTCTATATATACAGCCTATCGGGATGCTACACTCACCTATACCCTTGGTAGTGATTCAGTCGCCGATGGTATTCCTGGTCAACATCTTGTACCCTTTGTGTACTACACCAATGAAAAAGATACGAATGGGGTATACCACCCCATGATGGTCATAGTTCACTATGGTAACCAAGCTTCTCCAAATGGCTTGATTGATGTGAATCACCCTCCTGGATCTGGCGGGTCCGGAGGTTACCCCACTCAAAATGTTACCCGGTACTCCAATTTGGATTACTACGTCACTACCATTCCTATGAAGGATTACGGTACAGTTTCGAGTGTATTTGCCAATACCCTTAGCCGTTCGCTTCTTAGTGAAACAGGTGTTACGCCTAGCGCAACAAATGTGACTGTCTATAACTACGCCAGCACAGCAGACAATGGGTTGCTGATGGACGGCTCCGTTATTTTTCCGATTATGAACAATACATTAACGCCTTCACAAACCGAAGCCGAACTCTCTGCGAGCGGATGTCACGTTGGACAAGGTGGCGGTGGGCCACATTGTCATGCCGATGGTTATAAATCAGGCTCTAAGTTTGGCATTGGAATTTATGGTGATTCGGATTATGTAGGCAAAACTCATCCACCATTGATTGGATTCGGGTACGACGGTATAGCATTGTATGGGCAATATAGAGTCTCAACTGATCAGGGTTTACTGGGTTACAGCACTACTTTAGATCAATTTGGCGGCCATACCCATGATGGCCTAGGTTATCACTATCATGCGCATACTCTTAGCTGGGCAGCTAGTGGATCCGTGCCTGCCTTTACCCTTCGTGTATTGTTGAAAGGTGCTTGGTCAGGGAATATCAACTCCATACCTTACTTTTTGCAACAATCAACATTTAGTAACAATAAATATTTGGGTGGAATTTAAGATGCTCCATTAAAAATAAATTTGAAATGGTCATCAAAACCAACAATTCAAATTACCACTCTTGGTATTCAATTTTTTACATACCCAGGTTGGTAATTTTATTTTTTCTACTGTCTACTAAGGTGGCCCTTTGTACTGAAGTTAGGAATCAAGCACATTACAACCAGATCATGATCACGCGCGAGAATGAAAATAGACTGATCTTTGAGTTCAGTATCAATGTTCCAATTGCGCTAAATAAAGCCCTCTCACCAGAAAAAAAATCGGATGTATTTTTAAGTCAATACACAAATCTATCAAAAGAGAAGTTTCAAAATCAAATTCAAGTTTTTATTAAAGAATTGCAATCTAATTGTTTGGTTTACACGCCGCAGGGCTCTAAATATCAACTGATGGACTGGGAGCTACCAAAATCAACTGCACTACAGAGCTTACTGAGGGACGAGATGCAGATTCAAAAGGTGCCACCCGAGTTCCAGGTGCACTCAGACCCGATTAAGATTAGGGCCGTATTAAAAAGCAAGGAGCCGGTAAGTAGAATTAAGCTACAAATTTCTAAAGCTCTCATGCCCATATTGATATTTAATTCCGAGCAGCAAAATCTTTGGTTAACAGACTTATCGCCCCAGATCATTGTGAATATTCCATAAAGTTGCCGCAGTCATTTGCCATGAGTTAGCAAGTAACTAGTCTGTTTGATAAACCTTCAAAAAATCATTTAAAGCAGTTTCAGTGAGAGCTTAAATCCTTCCATATTACTAGTGAATTAATAAAATCAATGATGGATCCTGATGATTAACTATTTTTATAGCCTGAATGCCTGGGTAATGTTCTCTTTGGTTGTAATGGCCTTTATTGTATTTTCTATTGTTGGTTTCTTCCTATCCATCAAGCTGATTCCTAAAACAGTGCGCGAGAAACACAAGGAACTCGTTAGTTATGGTTTAGCTACTATTAGTATTTTTACTGCAGTACTCCTTACATTTATTGCAATTGCAGCATGGGAGTCATATTGCAAAGCTGAGACTGCTGTAGGTAAAGAGGCTCAGCTGGTAGCGGATGTTTTACGCATCTCCCTTGTAATGCCGGAGCCCTTAAGGTCGAAGATTATGGAAGGTGGCACCCAATATCTCGATATAGTCATTCAGGAAGAGTGGCCCACAATGGGGAGTCCAATCATGAACTTTAAGCCCGGCCGAGATGAATTAGTAAGTCTATATATTAATGTATCTAAATTTAGAACAAATGATTCGATTCTGCAGATTCAATATGCCAATCTGTATGAAAAGGTTAACGACTTATTAGATGCCAGAAGAAGCCGAATAATGCTGGCTTATCAGCATTTTCAGCCAATTCTTTGGGGGGTGATCTTAATTAGCGCTTTATGTAATATAACTTTTTTATTTTTACTGAATATGGAAAGTATGAGGCTACACATCGCGATTAACTCACTCATAACCATTGTCATAGGATGCATATTTGCATTAATTATTTGCTTAGAGAGACCATTTCAGGGTGGGTTGGCAATATCTTCTGATGACTTTAGTAATGTCAAAATTAACATCATAGAATATCAAAATAAGTATTAAATCTTTACCATTTCTGTAGAGGCAATTTAGTCTTATATGTTTGCCAGCATACTTAGAGTGACCTTGAGCTGTCGTAATATCCTACCCATGAGCTATATTAAGGTCAGCCCAAGCGCGTAAATATCCAATAGAGGCTTATCAGTATTACAAAGTAATTCATCAGTCTGACAACTCTATTTTTTACATGACGGCTTGATCCCAAAATCAAAAAAGCCGATCCAAAAATTGACACTATTAGGATTTGACCAAGCTCAACCCCTAGGTTGAATCCTAAAATTGGATACAAAGACATGTGAAAATTTTGCACAGATCTTCCTAGGGCACTAGAAAAACCTAAGCCATGAATCAATCCAAAACCAAAAACTATTAGCAACTCATAAGTTAAGGGTATTTCCTTTTTTGTTAGATTCATGATGGCCACTAGCAAGATCGTCACTGCAATGCTAGGCTCAACAATGCTGGGACTGACATATGTATAGCCAAGTGTCGCCAGGGAAAAGGTAATCGCATGTGCCAAGGAAAAGCCAGTTAATAGCAAAAGCCAGCGCCGAATAGAAAAAGCGCTAATCATCAATGTCACAATGAACAATATATGATCATATCCCTCTGTGATATGTGCAAACCCTATTTGTATGTAGTCCCATATTACTTGAATGGCAGATGGAAATAAATTCTCGGATGGATGCTCGGCAGAAAGAATTAATGCTTGCTGTTCACTATGAGCTAGAACAGTAATATTAAATAACTTTTCATGGTCGGCCTCTCCAAAACAGTTCATTTTGAATTGATATTGACCTGAAAATAGATTATTTTCGGTAAGCTCATTAGCTTCCAGTGGATAGTGAATTAGAGCAAATACTTGACTTGCATACTGGTCGCTTGCTGGATCAGATTTATTGAGAGATACCATATTGATATTCCCGAATACTTCGCGTTCACGAGTATTTAATTGTAAGCAAGACTTTATTTTATTTTTTACCAGTTGATTATTTTTTGTTAAATCTCCATCACTCCACTCGGATTTATGTGATTTTTCAGAATCAGGAAATAATGAAACAGGTAAGGATATTGTGAGATATGCACCATCATTAGCAAAATTTAATGAGCCTTTCTGAGGGGGCGATATGTGAGCAAAGATCTCATGTGAGACCAAGCACAAACTTAGAATCCAGAAGAATCTAAAAAAATTATTCACGTAAAAGACCCCTTTAGGCCATCAATCAACAGGAAATATTTTTTTGATTTATCGGTTTACTCAATAAACAAGTGTCAAAACTAGTGGTTTTTACTTTGACTCAATTAATCCTAAATACTAGCCTCCTTTAAGATCCAATCAATCCTACTTTTGTCGGAGATGCTTTTGTAGGATTTTAAAAAGTAGACTTTATTGGGATGATCGTGCTTATTAATCCGTTAATTTGTATAGGCGAAAATTCTGAATCGTGGCTAACGAATATATTCGCTTCCTTAAAATTGTAGAGCGCTTAAAAGAAGAAAATCCCGCTGCCTCAATAGACTGTATTGAAATCCAACTTTTGCGTTATATATTGGTTTCGCATAGCAAGGGTCACCCATTATTGGTTGGCGACCTCATTCATTTGGGTCAAATGGCTTCCCCGGCAACCTTGCATAGCAGAATAACAAGACTTTCTAAACTTGGGTATATCAAGCTGATTACATGTAAAGAAGATGCGCGTAGAAGGTTAGTGATGCCAGCAAAACTAGCTGATAAATACTTGGTGTTTATGTCTAGATGCATAGTTAAGGCCGTAACTGAGTCAAAACATTAGGGCCTTTAGATTCGCCAGTGTTAATTGAATGTTATAGCGGAGGTACTGCTGAGCAAGAATCCTTGCTTCTGCTATCGAAATGAAGGGGTAGGGGCCAAGGCTGAGGTTCTGTTGCTTACCGTTCTGTGAGTACCTGAATATCCAGTACTTATTTAGATTGGGTTTAACCCAAAGGTGTAGCCCCCGCACTAGGGCATCGGTATATCTTCCAGGCTTTTTTAGGTTTTCGACATATTTGAAATTTAAATTGGTGCTCATAAGAATCTCCGTTAGTTACCAAAACTAGTTACCAAATTCCATTCTTGTAATGGGTTGGACCAGGTTGGGGTTCAATCTACGGATTTAGACGCTTAATGAAAATTCACCACTTATGAAACTGAGAAAATAGCCCTATTCAATAAGCGTTTGCTGCCTATAATGCGATCTAAAGCAGAGCAGGAAAGTCCAAACCCGTATATTGCAAGGTTAGGTCTCCCTCTCCGCCAAATAACTACGCTACAGCTTTAAAAAAAATCTTGTTTGCCGCAGTGACGTAGCTGTTCATCATTTTAATAAACTTGGCAGTTGGCCTGACATACTTAATGCGCTTGTCAGACTTGTCTAAGTAGTGCTCTACCCAACCATCTTTCACAAATCTTAGATAGTGCCCGCGTACAGCAGTATAGGAGTGGGGGACTGATGCAAAGAGCTCTTTAATGGAGATATTATTTTTGTCGTAGTTATTATTCGCTAAGACTAAGATCAAATCGTAGGCAATGAGTGAGTTTTCTGTTGGAAGGTTATCTCTACACCACGTGCGCAAAGCAAAAATTCCGCTAATCATTAACTCGTGAGTTTCACTAAACATCTTGCGACTTTATCAGTCATACCACTTAATAGATACCTAAATAGGCATCTTAATCAGATGTATTTATTATTTTTATAGACACTAGAACTGGATTAATTTGCTTCAAAATCCGATAGATGCGATCAGCTTTACAACCCATCTATCACTATTGAGGTTAGTTCCCTTGCCAACCCCAAAGTTAATATTAGATTTATCTATCTTAGTATCTAAGACTAAGTAGGCAGTATTAAATCGTTGGGATACAGGAAAGACATTAGTAGTATTACTCATTTCGCTGTAATACTCACCACCAATAGATGTGTGGGGTGTGAGTGTATAGGCAGCCTTGCCGCTAGGAGCAAAGGTAGTGCCACCACTTTTATTTAAGCCAAAATCCACTGTTGGGTTTATGGTGAAACGCCACCTGGCTAGCTGTAGTGCAAATATGGGAGTCATTTCATAAAAGAATTGGTTGTCGCCACCAATATCCTTGAGGTAAACAATTTCATTTTTGATACCGTAATGCCAAATTCCCTCTTCATCATGGGTGGGGACAAACATCTGACCTATCTTGCCGCCATTAATATAAGAAACACCGTTGTATTTGCTTAAGAATGCATTGACAGCAATTTCATTTCCTTGCGCAATTCCATAAGCGTATTCCAGGCGGGTCTGGAATACATTCGAGGTAAGGCCTTGAGCTGCACTAGGCTGATAAAGGTTTGTCTCAATCTCATAGGTAGACTCATGCAAATCCGCAATCAGCTCGTCATGAATTTTGATCTCAAAAGGTGCGGCGATAAGATTGTTGCTTATGAATGCATAAAAGAAAAATATCCAAGAGAGCTTCTGAATAGAAGGGCGTAATTTCAACATTTTTGTACTATAAAGGTTTTGGGGTGAAGTCACTTAGGAAGAGCTATCCTTTTGTGCAAGTCGAGTAATATGAAGATCATGAAAAAAGTAATGACTCTCACGGCACTCGGAATCCTATCTTTGACTGGATTGACTTTTGCGCAGATGCCGCCACCTCCTGGTGTACCTATGAGGAATGATTCCCATAGGCCGGTTGATCAAATTAGCGGTGGCTTAGGAGTGACAACAGATCAATTTAGGGCTTGCTTCAATAATGTAACACCTGCACAGAAAGGCTCTTTACCAGATGTAAACCAAAAGCATGCCAATAAACAAGTCTTATTAAGTTGCTTGCAAAAAAGCAACCCCTCGATTACGAATGACTCCTTAGACGCTGTGATGGATCGTTATCGACCAGGTGGCAGAGCGGCTCAATAATTCGCTAGAATAGCCATATGAATTTCAATCGTTCTAGCTTGCTTCTCTCCGGCTCATTATTACTAAGCGCTTGCTCTACTCCGCAAAGTGAGTTTGGCGTATATCAACAGTCTGATGGAATGATTGGGGTACATGCACCAAAATCAGCCAAGGAAAATGAGGCTCAAGAAGTAGCTCTTGCAGAATGCAAGAAGTTAGGCAAGCGAACTGCAACGATTGTTGAGGGGAAGAAAACGATCAATGACCGTTTCCCCCTAACTTATATCTATATGTGTAGATAAGACTTTAAGGCAGACGGATTAATTAGCTTAGCAACCACTTCTTAATAGACTTATTCACGCACATCGCATCTAAGGCAAGACCAAAGAATTCAGAGCCATTGGTGACCATGCTCTCAATTGCCTCAACTTTGCCAGATTTAATTCCACGTAGATAGGTTGCAGCACGATAGCGTAAAAAATGCTCTGTTTCATCTTCTTCGTTTTCAGTAGTGCAAATCTCAAGGCTGCCATAACGGGTTTCTGGGTTGATATTCAGAATAGCCAGGCCCAATGCGCCAATCAAGTTATCTGGAACTGGAATGGGTACGTAGGAGTAGAGCGAGATCATCATCTCTTGTTCATCCACTTCAATGATGTGATCAATATCTAAAACATCTTTTTCAGTGAGTTCAGTTTCACCTGAATCACCGCCACCAAAAGTAGATTCAAATTGCAACATCGCAGTATTGCTACCCTTAGATATTTCAATCATGTCAGGGTAGCCAAGCAAACCTTTCCACCAATACATCAGAGAGAAAGTGCAAGGCTTCACTTCTACCAAGCCTTTATTGGTCGACTTAGCAAAGTAGAGACCATGAAATTCATCATCTTGTTCTAAGCCGTATTGATCGACTTTAGGGGATTTAGATGTAGTCTTTTTTGCAGGCTTCTTAGGGGCTTTCTTTGCAACAGGCTTTTTAGATATAGTCTTTTTTGCAGGAACTTTCTTAACTACCACTTTTTTAACTATCTTTTTAACCATCTTTTTGCTTACAACTTTCTTACTAGTAACTTTTTTGACAGCTTTTTTTGCAGGGGCTTTTTTTACCACCTTAGTAGCTACTTTCTTTTTTGCTGAGGACTTCTTTGTAGCCATGGTTTATTACCCTTCTTTTGGTGTTATTGTGCTTAAGTGCTCATAGATATTACTGCAAGTTCCTTACAGTCTTAATACTTACTATATGGGGTTTGTCCTGCCTATTACAAGATAGGTCTTTTCAATGTAAATACTGCTATAGGCATTGTCTGATCGCTTAGCTAGGGATACACTAAATACTAGTCAGTTCCGAATAAGCTAAATATAAAGAGGACCTATGTTTCCTGAATTCCGAGACCTAATTACCCAATTCAAAACTACAGATCGTCACTTTTCTCATTTATTTGATAAGCACAATAAGCTAGATCAAAAGATTCTAAGAATGGAAGACCACAAGGAACCTGGAACCCCAGAAGAGATTGAGACCTTAAAAAAAGAAAAGTTGCTTCTTAAAGACCAAATATATGCAGTTTTGAAAAAGGCGAGTAGTTAAGCTCTTTAGCGCAATATTGCTAAATTATCTAAATCTGCGCTTCTTATAGAACTCTCCGTACATGCGTAAACCATTCAAATTTATTTTCATTGGCCTTGCGCTCTTTTTCTGCATATCTGTGCTTGGGGCCTTGTATGCGGTCTCTTTTGTTAATCCAACACAATTGGCTGGTTTATTGAGCTCCTCAGTAAAAGCGGCTACTGGACGAGATTTGAAAATCATGGGGCCCGTCACCCTAAAACTGTTTCCTTCAATTGGTGTTAAAGCAGAGCAAGTTTCTTTGAGTAATACTCTATGGGCAAGCGCTCCCGAGATGCTGTTGATTAAAAATATTGAGTTAGAGGTGAAGCTATTGCCACTGTTTCTAAAGCGTGTAGAAATCAGCACCATTAAGCTTTCAGGGCTTGATGCCCATTTACAAGCAAATAAAGCGGGTCAAAATAATTGGAATTTAACGCCACCTAACGTTGCAGGTGCAGCGGGAAAGAGTTCTGCAGCTCCGCAGGCAGAGTCTGATGAAAGTAATTTTGTTGCAATAGAAACTATTACCGTTACAGATGCCCGTATTAGCTATGAGGATGGTAATGGGCCAGTCAAAATCATTTCAGTACCAAAATTATCTTTAAATGGAGCCGGTGAAAAAACTGCAATCTTGCTAGATCTACAATATCAACATTACAAAATAAATCTCAAGGGCAAAACAAGCTCTTTACGCCAGACCGTACTTGATTGGAATCAAAGCCCAGTTAAAATGAATCTAGACTTGGTGCTCACATTAAATGGTAAAGCTTTAGATATTGAAGGTGAGATTAATAAGGCTCTCAATGCAACGCCCCAATTTGATATCAGGCTCAAATCGAAATCGTTTGACTTGGCCCCCTTAGCAGCTGCCTCTCTTGCTGTCTCAGGAGGCAATCTACCAGACGTATCTAAGCCTCTAGCACGGCAGACCCAATACTTCTTTAGTAATGAGCCTTTGCCAATGGGTTTGTTACCAAGCGCCAATGGGAAGATTACAGTCAATATTGATCAGCTTGGCTTGCCTGATAAAACACCGCTCAATAATCTCAGTGGCCACATCTTATTTAAAGATAGCCGCATAGATCTCAATGATTTGAAGTTTGCACTTGGCAAAGGCCAAGGTCAGGCCCAGATTTCGGTTACAGACTTTCAAAGTGATAGCCCTAAGATTACTATCAAGCTTTTAGCTAAAGGTTTTTCTCTCGAGCAAATACTGCTCAGTGCAGATGCTAGTACTAAAGTCAGCGGGGGCGCTACCCAACTTGCCTTAAATTTGCAAGGCAAAGGAAAAAGCCTGCATCAGTTTTTAAGTACTGCTAATGGCGTAGCCCAAGTTAGTGTTGGCAAGGCGAGCTTGGGATCCAATGTATTTAATAATGCTGGTGATTTGGTGGTCACAATATTGAATGCGGTAAATCCTCTGCATAAAAGCGCAGATCAAACAATCTTAGAATGTGCTGTAGCTTTTTTACCAGTGAGCAATGGAATGGTGACAGTAAAGGATTCGGTGGGGGTCGAGACAGATAAATTGGACATTACTTTATCCGGTACGGTTAACCTCAATACAGAAGAAATTAATTTAAATATTAACCCCAATGATAAGTCGGGACTAACTACCGGAATTGACTTAGGCGGGTTAGTGAAGATTGATGGTACTTTGTTGAAACCTCAAACCGGCATCAATAAACAAGGTATTGTTAGTAGTGCCGCATCCATTGGTCTGGGCATCTTAACTGCAGGTATCAGTATTGCGGCTGAGAATGCGAAATCATTAGCAACCAAGAGGCAGCCTTGCAAGACTGCGATAAAGCCTTGGCAGAGTATTTATCCTGAAGCTAATTAAGTCAATTCTTAGAAAACCAGGCCACTTACGAAGAGGCTAAATAAAGAAATAAAGATACTCGCAAACAATGCAGTCCAGAAGTTGGAGATGGTAAAGCCGCTTACTATTGAAGATACCAGCATCAATACCAGAGCATTGATTACCAACAGAAATAAGCCCATTGTTAGCACTGTTAAGGGTAGTGTAAAGAGTATGAGTAATGGCTTAACGATGGCATTCGCAAAACCCAGGAGCAGGGCAGCAATAACAAGAGACCCCCCATCTGCAAAACGAAGTCCGCTAAAGATATAGCTAGCTACCCAAAGGGATAAAGAGGTTAAACCCCACTGAACTAGAAAAGGTGTTAAGTTACCCATCGTTTTCTTCCTTAAAAGGTTGGAAAGTTACTGCGCACTTCTATCTTATCAGTCGTTTAGTAGTGAGGGGGAATTTCATCTTTGAGACTACTTCCACCACCATTGCTACTCGCCTGTTCTTTAACGGCCTTGAGTTCACGATATAAAAACTCAATTTGCTGTTGTTGTTTGTAGACAGTCTCATTCAGTTTTTCAATCAGATCTTCAGTAAAGCTTAATTTGATTTCGAGATTGGTAATTCTATTTTCAGTCATTTTTAAACCTCTCTAAGCGGAGATAAGTTCAAAGCGCCCATCTTCCATTTCAGCTTTTGGCCTGATCCAAAAATCATGAGACTGAAGCGATTCATATACGTAAGCCGGCTCGAGGCTTGCTTCAATATTGGCTAGCAATAGAACCTGATAAAACCCACCCGTTTTTTTATGCTTAAGCTTGCTGCCAGGCTTAAAGAGCCCTTCATCAGGCACAGCCATTTTCGATGTAGTCATGTCAAAAATATACTTTCTTAGTATGATGATGCGATGGCAAATTCCACCCCGTACTCCATTCTAGATATATCTCCCATCCCTCAGGGATTTACTGCTGCAGATGCCTTACATAACTCACTAGATATAGCCCAGCATGCTGAGAAGTGGGGCTATACCCGCTATTGGGTTGCTGAACACCACAATATGACTGGTAATGCTAGTTCAGCTACTGCTGTGCTAATAGCCTATCTAGCCAGTGGCACCTCCAAAATTCGAGTGGGTTCTGGCGGGGTAATGTTGCCAAACCATGCACCCTTGGTGATTGCTGAGCAATTTGGGACATTGGAATCCTTATATCCCGGTCGAATTGATTTGGGTTTGGGTAGGGCGCCAGGAACTGATCAGATGACCGCTAGAGCATTACGACGTGACTTACTTGGTAGTGATGATCGCTTTCCTCAGGATGTGCGAGAGTTGCAGCATTATTTTGGTCCGATTCAAGAAGGTCAAGTAGTTAAGGCTATTCCAGGCGCTCACACTGAAGTCCCTATTTGGATTTTGGGATCGAGCTTATACGGCGCTCAATTGGCAGCCCATTTTGGCTTACCTTATACCTTTGCCTCTCACTTTGCACCAGAGCAATTATTGGAAGCAATGAAGATCTATCGCGAACTCTTCAAGCCTTCGGATCAATTAGCCAAACCTTATTGTGCTTTTGTAATGAACGTGGTGGCTGCTGATACTGATGAAGAAGCGCAACATTTATTCACTACCTTACAACAAAATGTAATTAGGATGCGCCGTAATACTCGCGGACAGTTACCACCACCGATAGCAGACTTAGATGAATTTTGTGAGCCCCATGAAAAGTCAGCAGCTGCCCATACCTTGCAGGTTTCCACAGTAGGCTCACAAGAAACTGTACAAAAAGGGATGCACCATTGGTTAGATGCAACCGGAGCAGATGAAATTATTCTGACTGGTCAAATCTTTGATCACCAAGCTCGCTTAAGATCATTTGAAATAGCAGCACAAGCCGCCCAAGCTCTCTAAAGCTCAAGCGCTTGGTAATTGGCGGTGATGATTACTCCATCCGTTAAGGCTGTATTGGCAAACTTCAAAACTTCATTGTCTTTACTTACTAATTTACAGGGTCTTGCCGTATAGGCTAAATCAAGAAAGATTTGGTCATCAGGATCCTGGCATTTCCAGGGAGATTGGACGATGTTTTTGTCATCAAGGATGCGGGCTAAAGATGTCCATTGCTGCAATATCTTTTCTTGATCTACTAATGTTATAGAGAAGAGGGGGCGCGAGATAACGTCTGCAAACTCCTCTAGAGTTCTCAAGGTAGCAATAGCATCTATGTTTCGTTCAAGCAAAGCTTGCTTTAAATGAATTGCTCTAAAGTCATTAAAGACAAATAAGTCCAGCAAAATATTGGTATCGAAGACAACGACATTCATTGCAGAGATTTAATCTTGATTACTACGCCAAACTTCAGGTGTAATTGTGACTTGTCCACGGTCAGAAGAAACATATACTTCACCATCTTGAACATTGACATGAATAACCATACTGCGCTCAACTAATTGATTGAGCTCACCTGCTTGTGCTGCTGGTATTGAGACGATTTCTAAATTACGTGCGCGCGTTAGTTTATTAGCTATAGCATCCCACCAAATTTTGCTTGTTTGACCTCCATAGCAATACACAATTACTCGGTCTGATCTACCGCAGGCTTTAAGAATGCGGCGTTCGTCTGGTTGACCAATTTCTACCCATAACTTAATGGCATCGGTGAGATCCTTAATCCACAGATCTGGTTCATCCGTGTCGCTGAGACCTTTGGTAAAAACCAAATCTTCATTGGATTGCAAAGCAAATGCAATAAGCCGAACCATCATGCGCTCTTCAGTCTCCGAAGGGTGCTTTGCAATGGTGAGTGAGTGGCTGCCGTAGTAGTGACGGTCGGAGTCTGAGACGTGAAGGTCAGCTTTGTGGATAGTTGCGCGTAGAGCCATGCGGTATTATCGCCTGCCAATCCCTTTAGCTAGCTTTAACCAGTATTATTTGCCATTAGAGCCTTCAAATGCTTAGCAAAAAGCCGAAAATTACTATCTATCGTACAACCTCATGATCCGTATTACTGAACTGCGCCTACCTATTGACCATCCCCCAGAAGCTTTGGAAGCGGCAATCTGTAAACGGCTTCATTTAGCTTTGAAAGATGTGATCAGTTTTGAAGTCTTTAAACGTAGCTACGATGCCAGAAAAAATGTCGCGCTCTCTTTTATTTATACGGTAGATCTTTCAGTTCAAAATGAAGAAGTAGTGCTAAAAAAGTTTGATGGTGATATACACGTCCGGGTTTCCCCAGACACTAGCTACCATTTTGTTGCTAAAACTCCGGAGTCAATTACAAGTGGTAAAGCACTACGACCAGTCGTTATTGGATTTGGCCCTTGCGGAATTTTTGCTGCGTTAGTTTTGGCACAGATGGGTTTTAAGCCAATCGTACTTGAACGAGGAAAGAAGGTTCGAGAGCGTACTCAAGATACTTGGGCTTTATGGCGTAAAAATATATTGAATCCAGAATCTAATGTGCAATTTGGTGAGGGTGGTGCTGGGACGTTTTCAGATGGAAAGTTATATAGCCAAATTAAAGATCCTAAGTTTTATAGTCGCAAAGTCATTGAGGAGTTTGTTAAGGCGGGCGCCCCAGCAGAAATTCGCTATGTAGCTAAGCCCCATATAGGAACTTTCCGTTTGGTAGGTGTAGTAGAAAAAATGCGCCAAGAAATCATTGAGCTGGGTGGTGAGATTCGTTTTTCACAGAAAGTGATTGGATTTGATATCCAAAACGAGCAAATTACTGGTATCAAAATTGAAGGTCATGATGATCTACCTGCAGATCATGTCATTTTGGCACTTGGGCATAGCGCACGTGATACCTTCCAAGCCTTGCATGATGCTGGAGTATTTATGGAAGCAAAACCATTCTCAGTGGGCTTTCGCATTGAGCATCCACAATCCCTGATTGATAAGGCGCGCCTAGGCCCTCATGCAGGTAATGAACTGATTGGCGCTGCTGATTACAAATTAGTGCATCACGCTAAAAATGGCCGCTCAGTCTATAGTTTCTGTATGTGTCCTGGAGGCACTGTAGTAGCAGCAGCTTCAGAGCCTAATCGTTTAGTGACTAATGGGATGAGCCAATACTCACGTAATGAACGCAATGCTAATGCCGGCATTGTGGTTGGTATTACACCTCGTGACTATCCCGGCGGACCAATGGCTGGAATTGAATTCCAACGCGCTATTGAAGCGAAGGCTTTTGAGTTAGGTGGTGGGACATACGAAGCACCAGGGCAGCTAGTAGGAGATTTTTTGGATGGTAAACCCTCAACGCAATTTGGTAGCGTACTGCCATCATATAAGCCAGGCGTTCATTTAACAGACCTAGCAGAAAGTTTGCCGTCTTATGCCATTGAAGCCATACGCGAAGCATTGCCAGCCTTTGAAAAGCAGATTAAAGGCTTTTCTATGAAGGATGCCGTCTTAACAGGCGTTGAAACTAGAACTTCCTCACCTTTGCGTATTACCCGCGGCCCGAATTTTCAGAGTTTAAATATTAAAGGCCTTTATCCTGCCGGCGAAGGTGCTGGATATGCTGGTGGCATCTTGTCTGCTGGAGTAGACGGAATTAAAGTGGCAGAGGCGCTTGCCCTAGATTATTTGCTTAAGTAATCCAAAAACGCATTAAACCATTTGCGATGATAATGTCGCCATGGCTTTAATCGTACTTACTGATGCAAAACTGGCTTTCGGCCACGTAGACCTCCTCGCAAATACTGCTTTTTCACTTGAATCTGGTGAGCGTGTTGGCTTAATCGGCCGCAATGGTACTGGCAAATCTTCACTTTTGAAGATCCTGGCTGGTATTGAAAAAATGGACGACGGGCTTTTACAGTATCAGCAAGGTTTGCGCATTGCGTATGTTCCCCAAGAACCTATCTTTGAAGCTGAAGAAACGATTTTCGACGCTGTGTCCAAGGGCGTAGCCAAGGCTAAAGCACTGCGTGAAGAGTATGAGGCCCTTAGCGTAGGCGAGTGGGATGATGCCTCCCATCACCGCCTAGACGAGGTCCAATCTCAATTAGAGGCCTTGAGCGGTTGGAATTGGGAGCAACGCGTTCACGAAACACTTGATCGCCTCCATTTAGAGGCCGATCTCAAAATTAGTACCTTATCTGGTGGGACTAAAAAACGGGTAGCTCTTGCCCGTGCTTTAGTAGAAATGCCTGATGTATTGCTGCTTGATGAACCAACCAACCATTTAGATTTGGATTCGATTGCCTGGCTAGAAGAGCTACTTAAAGAATATCAAGGCTCCGTTATTTTGGTTACACATGATCGTGCCTTTTTAGATAATGTTTGCACACAAATTGTAGAGCTCGATCGTGGCATCTTGCGCAGTTATCCTGGGAACTTTACCCAATACGAAGTACTCAAAGATCAGGAGCTCAATGCTGAATCTTTAGCTAATGCTCGAGCTGATAAATTGTTGGCGCAAGAAGAAGTTTGGATTCGTAAAGGGGTCGAAGCACGTCGAACTAGAAGCGTTGCCCGTATCGCCCGTTTAGAAAATCTTCGCACCAGTCGTGCTGAGCGGAGAGATGCTATAGGCCAGGTTAAGTTAGCCGTTTCTGCTGGTGATCGGAGCGGCAAGATAGTGGCTGACCTACAGAATGTAAGCAAGGCCTACGGCCGACCAATTGTTGAAGACTTTACGGCAACGATTTTGCGTGGAGATAAAGTAGGGCTATTAGGACCTAATGGTTCAGGTAAGACCACCTTACTCAAACTTATTTTAGGAACGATTGCACCTGACTCGGGTACTGCAACAATGGGAACTCGTATTGAGGTAGCTTATTTTGATCAAATGCGCGAAGGCTTAGACCTCAATGCCTCTTTGGAAGATTACATTAGCCCCGGTAGCGAATGGGTTGAGATCAATGGTAACAAGAAGCACGTCAAGAGTTATTTAAGTGATTTCTTATTTGCACCTGAGCGTACAAATTCACCAGTGAGTACATTGTCTGGTGGGGAGCGCAATCGATTACTACTAGCGCGCCTATTTGCAAGACCAGCAAATGTCCTAGTGTTGGATGAGCCAACAAATGACTTAGATATTGATACCCTAGATTTATTAGAGCAACTGCTTCAAGATTACAAAGGAACGGTTTTCTTGGTCAGTCATGATCGTTATTTCTTAGATAATGTGGTAACTAGCATCATTGCCAATGAAGGCGATGGATTTTGGCGCGAGTATGAAGGCGGGTATGAGGATTGGAAGATTCAAAAAGCCCGCTCCGACAAGATTCGAGCTGCTAATGCCTCTGAGAAATCATTCACTAAAGTAGAAGTGAAATTAGCACCTGCGTTGCAGATTAAGCCAGAAGTAAAGACTGTAGAGAAGAGTGGAGTGCAAAAGCTCAATGGTAAAGAGCGTCAAGAACTAGAGGGCTTGCCATTGCAAATTGAGAAACTCGAAACAGAGCAGGCTGACATTGGTATTGCAATGAGTAATCCAGATCTGTATAAGAATGAGCCTGATCTTGCCGCAAGCATGCAAGCCCGTTTAACAGAGATAACCAGTTTGCTAGATCAAAAACTGCAACGCTGGGAGTTGCTATTAAGCCGCTCCGAATCTTAATAAGATTTTGTTAAAGTTCGCGTTGTAAGCGAGCGCGGAGTTGAGCAATTTCATCTAATAAGTCGAGCGCTAGCGCAACCCCCGAAACATTCAATTCAAGATCATGCGTGAGATGCGCTGCAGTCTTAGCTCGCTTAAGAGAGTCACCACTAAAGCGCCAGTCTTGGGGAGATGAGCCAACAGGACTCAAGACACCCTCGGAAACCCAAGACATAATGAGCTCTTGAGGGGTACGAGAGGCATGTGAGAGTTCCACAATGCTCATATGCACTTCGTTTTCTACTACGCTTGCTTCAATCCAGGTAGTTTTAATATTCGTCATTGCCATCATCCCTTCAAGTGAGTTCTAGGGTTGAAATCAAAAGCCTTTTCAAAGTTCTGATAGGCCTCTTTTTGTGTATCTGTATTTGCGGGTGGCAAGACAATTGTCGGAACAACATATAGATCACCGGCTTCAGCACTGGTGGGGATACCTTTGCCTTTGAGTCGCATCTTGCGTCCCGCAATAGTGCCTGCTGGAATTTTTAATTCTAAAGTTGAGCCTGCTGGTGTTGGTACATTGACGGTAGTTCCTAATGCCGCCTCCCATGGTGCAAGCGGGATGTCAATGAAGATATCTTTTCCATCAATTCGGTAAATGGGATTTGGATGAAAATCAATTTCTAAATAAAGGTCACCGGCGGGGCCTTCACCTATGCCAGGCCCACCTTGGCCTGAAAGACGAAGATTTTGTCCTGCCTTAATACCTTTGGGAATACTCACATCTAACTTTCGCTCTTGGGTGCTAACGTGTCCAGTCGCATCTTGAGTTGGCATGTGCAAGGAAATTGTTCGCTTGGCACCGTTATAAGCATCAGCAAGATCGATCAAAATTTTAGCGTGATGATCTTGTCCTTTAAAGTTCATGCCTTGGCGAGATTGTCCACCTCTACCGCCTTGACGATGTTTACCTCTGCCAAAGAGCGATTCAAAGAATTCACTTTGATCACCTTCAAAGCCACCGCCATAACCAGGATGACCACCACCAAAACTATTATCGGCGTATTCAAATCCTTCATTCCAATTTGGCGGAGGAGTAAAGTCTTGACCATTTTTCCAATTGGCACCAAAGCGATCGTAAGCAGCGCGTTTTTCTGTGTCCTTTAAGACAGCGTAGGCTTCACCAATTTCTTTGAATTGTTCTTCAGCACCAGCTTCTTTATTCACATCTGGATGATATTTGCGAGCCAACTTGCGGTAGGCCGCTTTAATTTCTGTCTCACTGGCACCTCGGGCAACGCCGAGCGCTTCGTAGTAATCCCTAAATTTCATAAGCCTGTATTAATCCTCACGTATTCATCATTACTGAGCTAATGATGAATTCTACATTCCAATTAGCTCATCACCCCGATTTGCCATGGGACGAACTCATAGTCTCCTAGGCCAAGAAGTTCACTTTTCGAAGACTCCCCAGAGGCAGTGCGAAGGAAAAGCTCGAATATGCGCTGTCCCATCTCTTGGACAGAGACGGTGCCGTCTAGAATCTCCCCACAGTTGATATCCATATCTTCTGTAAGTCGCAGATACATGGGTGTATTCGTAGCCAGTTTGATGCAGGGAGCAGGTTTGGAGCCAAACATGGATCCTCTGCCAGTAGTAAAAGCAATCAGATTAGCCCCGCCCGCAATTTGTCCTGTGGCTGAAACTGGATCAAAGCCAGGCGTATCCATAAAGACAAAGCCTTTAGCAGTGACTGGCTCGGCATATTTATAAACCTCCATGAGTGGCCCAGTGCCACCTTTCATAGAAGAGCCCAAAGATTTCTCAAAGATATTAGCAAGCCCCCCAATTTGATTTCCAGGGCTTACTTGACCGTTGATTTGTACATCTCTACCAACTGAATATTCATCTTTCCACCAACGAATGCGTTTAATGAGTTTTTCACCAATGGATTGACTAGCTGCGCGGCGGGTAAGGGTATGTTCAACACCATAGATCTCTGGTGTTTCCGACAAGATTCCAGTGCCACCGTGACGCGACAATATGTCAATGGCTGCACCTAATGCTGGATTTGCGGTAATTGAGGAAAACCCATCTGATCCACCACATTGCAAACCAACACAAAGGTGACTGGCAGACACTGTTTGTCGCTTAGCTTTATTTGCTGCGGGTAATAGTGATTTTACTGCCTCGATACCTGCTTCAATAGTTTTGCGTGTGCCACCAGTCTCTTGCATGATGAAGGTATGTAGATTTGTACCAGCAGTTAAATCTTCTTGCTCCATTAATCCTTTTAATTGGTTGCGCTCGCAGCCAAGGCCTACAATAAGTGCTGCAGCAAGATTAGGGTGCCGAGCATAGCCAGCCATCGTGCGACGGAGTAGCTCCATTGGCTCACCACTCATTTCCATACCGCAGCCGATGTCATGACTAAAGGCGACTACACCATCTACATTTGGAAAATCTTTTAATCGCTCAGGTGTAAACCAGTCAGCAATCTTATTTACTACCGTTGCAGAGCAATTGACGGTTGATAAAATTCCGATGAAGTTCCGTGTGCCAACCTTACCATTAGGTCTAACATAGCCTTGAAAAGTCGCGCGCTCTGATTCGGGCAACATTTGAGTAGGTTTAAATTCACTGGCATAGGCATAGTCACGATCAAATTCTCGAAACTCGGTATTGTGACTATGAACCATCGTACCTGCTTCGATATCGGTATTTGCGAAACCAACGGTAACGTTGTACTTGAGAATCGGCTCACCTTTCAGAATTTTCTTGGCGGCAATTTTATAGCCTGCAGGAACTTGGCTACGGCTTGTGAAATGCTCACTGGGCACTTCTGTACCAATTCCAATATCGATACGTGCAACAACAATGTTATCGCTTGGATGCAAACGAATAATAGAGCCTGCTAATTTTTTTCCAGTGGTTTCAATCATGATCTTATTGAGTTTTTTGTAATGGGCATATCGTAAGCCTAGAATTGCCTTTAGTTAATGACTCAGGTCAAAGAATAGTACTTCTGCATCTATGCCATCAGCTATTTCTAGCGAAGACTCATTTTTAATGAGCAGTGCATCTCCACCAAGTAGCTTTTGGCCGCTCACTGTTAGTGATCCACGGATAAGATGAAGATAGGCTTTGCGCTTTGGATCTAAATTGATGATTTCTGATTGCGCGCCATCAAACATGCCCGCATACATCTTTGCATCCGCATGAATTTTTACAGCACCATCCTTACCCTCAGGGGAGGCGATTAAACAAAGTTTGCCTTGTTTGTTAGAGGGCGGAATCGTCTTTTGCTCGTAACCAGGCTCAATCTCCAAAACATTAGGCTCGATCCAAATTTGTAATAAATGGGTAGTTTGATCTTTTGCGTGATTAAATTCACTATGGGCGACGCCAGTACCAGCACTCATGCGCTGGACATCACCTGGTGGAATGCCTTTGACATTGCCCATACTATCTTCATGAGCTAATTCACCTTTCAGAACATAAGTGACGATTTCCATATTACGATGGCCGTGCTTTCCAAAACCCATTCCAGGTGCAATAAGATCATCATTGATCACCCGAAGATTTCCCCAGCCCATAAATTTGGGGTCATGGTATCCGGCAAAAGAAAAGGAATGGAAGCTTTTAAGCCAGCCATGGTCTGCATAGCCTCTATCTTGGGATTTTCGGAGTTCAAACATGGATTTAAGGCTTTTCTTCGGTTGATAAACAATAAGCACATTATCATTAGATTTTGCTATTTTCGCAGATTGTTAGAACATGGGAAGCTTTAAAGAAAACGTTAAAGAAACCTTTCTAGGTCTCTCTGAGAGTGCTCAGGAGAGGTGGACAGACTTCACTCAGTTTTTGCAAGAGACTTGGCCAGTTTTGCTTTTGCTACTGGCTATCCTCATGGCTTTCTGGTGGTATGCAGATCCGCCTCCGCCTCGGCACATAGGACTGGCAATAGGATCCCCTGGTAGCTCAAGTGAACTTCTTGGAAAACGTTACGCAGAATATTTTGCTAGAAAAGGAATTACCTTGGAGTTAATTACTACCAAGGGTGCCCAAGAAAATATTGACCGCTTAGTAGATCGTAATGATTCTTTACAGGTTGCATTTGTTCAGGCTGGAGTTGTTCATACTGCAGGCATTTCTGGTATTCAGTCCCTAGGTGCAATTGACTATGATCCTATTTGGTTTTTCTATCGTGGACCTGAGTTGAAAGGGAAAGATTTTCAGAGTGCTGATAGTAAGTACAAGTATTTTTTGAGTAAAAAAATTTCTATTGGCGTTCAAGGTAGTGGTAGTTATGCGCAGGCCACGAAAATTTTCAAACTTTCAGGCAATGAGCCTGGAGCAGGATTTGTGAATCTTCAAGAAGACCAGGCTGTTAAGGCTATCTTGAAAGGGGAGATTGATGGAGTTTTCATTGTCGACAGCATTAACTCTCCTAATGTCCAAGCCTTATTGAATGACCCTAATTTACATATCGTCACATGGGCAAGGGCAGACGCTTACATCAAACTTATTCCCTATTTACATCTACTAGATGTACCTCAAGGCTCTTTCAATTTGAAACGTGATTTTCCTAGTAGCGATATGAAGCTACTTGCCACAACGACTAATCTTTTGATTGATGAACGAGTGCATCCGGCCATGCAATATTTATTTTTAGAGGCTGCTAGAGAAATTAATGGTAAAGCCTCTTTTTTTGCTGCTCGAGGAGAGTTTCCCTCATTTAAAAACATCATGTTTCCAGAAAGTCCAGTTGCTCTTCATTACGAAAAGAATAGCTATCCATTTCTAGTAGCCTACTTACCATTCTGGCTTGCAGAATTAGTCAATCGCTTGATATTTATTTTATTGCCCTTTTTAATCATTTCATATCCATTATTACAAGCATTGCCAGGCTATAGAACTAGGCGTATGCAAAACAAAATCAATCGATTGTATTCAGACTTAAAAAGTTTTGAGCAAGATTTGCTTACCAATTTTGACTTAAGCCAACGCGATGAGTATTTGAAGAAGCTGAATTTACTGGAGTATCAGGCTTTGAATATTAAAGTTTCTCGACGCCTAACCGGTGAATACTATGCCTTACGCACTAGTATTGACTATGTGCGGAGTTGTTTAAATAGAGGCACTCAGCCTTATCAATTTGAAGAAGCACCAATCATCTATTAGCTGATTTAATTATTCCATATTAAGGACATCAAAAGCGGCTTTTAATCTACGCGAGTAAGAGTCAGAGACTGTTTTGATTTCGTCCGGGGTCCACTTTCTAAAGCCTTCTCCTGCTTTCATGCCGGTCTTACCTTCAGCCATGAGCTGCAATACTTGAGGGGGTAGGGCGGTGATGTTCGAAAGGGATGGATAAATCTCCTTAGCAGCATTCGCCATTCCATCCCATCCGGAAATTTCTTTTTGAGTCATGGGACCAACGGCTGCATAACGAAAGCCAAAGCTATATCTCACTGCATCATCAATATCTTGTGGGCTAGCAATGCCTGCTTGTACCAGAGAGAGCGCCTCTCTCATGAGGGCATGCTGAATCCGATTGGCTAAAAACCCCGGAATATCTTTTTTCACTAGCACTGGCTTCTTGCTAATGCCCTTGTAGAGTTCACAGGCTTGTTCAGCATATTTGAGCTCAGTCTTTTGGCCCATCACAATTTCAACTAAAGGCACAACCTCTGCTGGCATGAAGTAGTGAGCGCCCATCATACGATTTGCTGACTTGAGCCCCTCAGCAATTTTACTAATTGGAAAACCAGAGCTATTACTACCAATCGGAATGTCTCCTGGTACAACTTGATCGAGGTATTGAAATACCTTTTGCTTAAGTTCCAAGTTTTCTGCCACTGTTTCAATAACCCAGCAGCATTGATTCCAGTCATGCCAATCTTCTAATACGCCAATCAATTGCTGTTGCTTAATGTCAGAATCATTTTTGCTTGCATTGTTTCCGGTCATACCAATTTTCTTTGCAAGAGTAATAGCCTTATTCAAGCAGGCATCAGCCTTTTCTTTACTTCTGCCCAGAATGACTACTGGAATGTTTTGGGCAATAAAGCCAGCAGCAATGCCAGCCCCCATGATTCCAGTTCCAATAACGGCTACAGATTTCATATATTCAAACCTATCCGATGAAGTCATCAATTTACTAAGATTAATTCTGATTAACAAGCGCTTAAGATTATCATTCTTTATGGTTTAATAGTTTAATTAAAATAATCCATCTGTCTGACTTATTTAAGGAAATCACTACATGACTATGCATAACCCATTCCAGCCAGTAGAGAAAATAAAAACAGAAGTTTTTGCCACAATGCCAGAGAAATTTAGAAAAAAATCTCGCACAGGCTGGTCCGATCCAAATCGTCAGGGTGCTGAGGTGGAGTGCTTCCTGGAGGGTCCTTCTTTTGATCGTGAGGGTAATTTATGGTTTGTCGATATTCCATTTGGGCGCGTTTTCCGTATTGATACCAAGGGTAACTGGGAATTAATTACTCAGTATGACGGATGGCCAAATGGCTTGAAGTTTCATAAGGACGGTCGCGCATTTATTTGCGACTACAAAGCAGGCTTAATTGCTTTAGATCCAAAGACCGGAAAAATAGAAACTATCTTGGGTTCTATGTATAGCGAAAACTTTAAAGGGTTAAATGATTTGCATTTTGCCTCTAATGGTGACCTATATTTCACTGATCAAGGACAAACTGGTATTGCAGATCCAACAGGTCGAGTCTTCAGATTGCGTGCCAATGGCCAGCTGGACCGCCTGGCGATCAATGTGCCAAGTCCAAACGGGATTACTTTGAATACCCAAGAAAAGCATGTATTTGTTGCTGCTACAAGATCTCAGCAAATCTGGAGATTGCCATTGATGGCTGACGGCTCAGTATCAAAGACTGGAGTTGCTATACAGCTGACTGGTGGCGTAGCTGGCCCTGATGGTATTGAAATGGATTCAGAAAACGGCCTATTGGTATGTCATTTAGGTATTGGCATCTGGAGATTTGATAGCAATATGCTCCCAACCCATTTGATTTACTCAGAAAACCCACATCATCATCATTTAGCTAATCTTTGTTTTGGTGGCGCAGATGGAAAAGATCTTTACATCACCGAATCTTTATCAGGTGATATCTTGAAGGCACGCCTTCCAGTTGCTGGCAAAAAATTGTTTGGACAATCCTAAATTAACAGAGTGATTGTTCTCATGAGTACTACTCAGAATGTAAAGCGAGCTCAGAGGTTTGGGTCGCTATGAGACATTTAGCTATCTCCGATGCTAAAGCTTTTATATCAAAAGCACTGCAATCACAAAATGTTCCTAAGGATGATGCAGATATTGTTGCCAATCTTATGGTGCAGTCAGATTTAGTTGGTGCTGATGGACACGGTATTTTTCGTCTACCCGCGTATCTGAAAAGAATTCGGGCCGGCGGCTTCAATCTTCATCCAAATATTCACACTGAGCGAGAACACGGTGCCACGGCACTTATCAATGGTGATAATGCTTTAGGGCATCTAGTGATGAATAGGGCAGTTGAGCTTGCTATTGAGAAAGTTAAACAACACAGCGTCTGCTGGATTGGTAGTCATTATGGCAATCATTCAGGCGCTGCATCCGTGTATGTTCGCAAGCTAGCAGAGCAAGGCTATATTGGAATGTATATGGCCGTTGGCAATGCGAATCACATGGCTCCATGGGGCGGTATTGATCTACTGCTATCAACCAATCCTATTGCGATCGCTGTCCCTGCGGGCGATGGCCCCATAGTGCTTTTAGATATCGCGACTACCGTGGCCGCTTATGGAAAAGTAAAACTTGCAGCTCAGAAGGGTGAATCAATACCAAATGATTGGATGATTGACCGCCAAGGTAAGCCGATTACTGACCCTAAAAAATCGGCAGAGGGTTCCTTGTTGCCAATTGGTGCTTATAAAGGTTATGGTTTAGCCGTCATGATTGGTTTACTAGCAGGTGCCCTGAATAATGCTGCTGTCGGGAAGGGAACGATTGATTTCAATATGCATCATGATGTGGTAACCAATACTGGACAAACTATCATTGCAGTTAACCCAAGTGCATTTGGAGATAAGGAAGAGTTTATCAACCGTGTGATTACTTTAGTGAATGATCTAAAAAATTCAGCAACCTTACCTGGCGTTAAAGAAATTCGAGTGCCAGGAGAAGGCGCTGCAAAGACGATGGCTCAGAGAGAGCTTTTAGGCATTCCAGTAGCACCTGAGTTGCTAGAGGCATTGAATGCTTGTGCTAAAGAATGCGGCATTGCTGCTTTGGATTTATAAAGCATTTACAACATTACTGGAGGAGACAATATGTTTATAAAATTAATTAAAAATATAGTAATGAGCGGGGTAGTACTTTCAGGCCTGGTTCTGGTTGTGACGGGTTCGGTGTTTGCTGCGTATCCTGATAAGCCAATTAAGATGATGATTGGTTATGCACCAGGGAGCTCTACAGACATTGTTGGCAGAATGATCGCAAATGATCTTAGTATTGCCTTAAAGCAGCCTGTGATTGTGGAAAATCGTGGCGGGGCAGCCGGTAGCTTGGCAGCTGAGGCGGTTGCTAAGAGTGCCCCTGATGGGTATACCATTTTATTTGCGCAAAATGGCTTAGCAATTAATGTCGCAGCCAATCCAAGACTGCCATTTAATGGGCAAAAAAATTTGCTACCGGTTGTTGGTGTCGCAGCAACCCCTCATATTTTGATTGTGAATAACAATTCTCCTGCTAAGTCTGTTGCAGATCTTATGGGGATGCTCAAAGCAGACCCCGGAAAATTGAGTTTTGGTTCTTCAGGGATTGGAAATTCAGATCATATGGCAGGTGAATTATTTTTAGCTACCACTGGTTTGCAAGCGATTCATATTCCTTACAAAGGTGGATCGCCTGCAGCTACAGATTTAGTGGGCGGACAAATTGACTTTTATTTTGCTGGAATGCCAGTTGGCCTACCTTTATACAAGGGTGATAAAGCAAGAGCATTGGCCGTGACTAGTAAAAGTCGTTTTAGTGGCGCTCCTGAATTAATCACGATTCAAGAAGCCGGTGTCAAGGGTTATGAGATGTCTTTATGGCAAGGTGTATTTGTGCCAGCTGGTACTTCGCCAAGCATTATTAAAGAATTGAATAATTCCATTCTAAAAATCTTAGAAACGCCAGAGATGAAAGACCGCTTTCAGAAGGCTGGCGTGCAAATTGCCCCTATGAATACCCAGCAGTTCTCTGATTTATATTTCTCAGATATTGCCCGCTGGAAGGTCGTAATAGAAAAAGCGAAGATTAAGCTAGATTAACTATTAGAAAATATTTTATTCATTGTCGCTTGATTTGCTGGGGTACTTAAAGGAGGCGTAACGTACAACGGCGTTCGCTAGCGCTAGTACGAGGATTGTGATGCCCATATAGAGAATGGGGAGGTCAGCCTCATGCTTAGTATTAACTAAATCAATAATAAGTCGGGTCACAGCAGTGATTGCGACGTAGATTAAAAACCGCACAGGCATATGATTGGTTTTAAAATAAATACCGACCATGGCACCTATCTCTAGGTAGATAAATAGTAAAAGCAAATCTTCAATAGAAGCAGATCCTTTTTCCGCCATCCCCAGGAATGCAACAGCAGATGACCAGACAGTTGCAGCACCTATGCCAAATAATGCGATCCGATGGAATAGAGAGACAAACAAATTACCAATTGGAACTGTCCACTTTTCAATCGTAGCCTCTAGCTTGGAGGCATCTTTTGGTGAGTTTGGCGTAATGCTCATAGAGCCTCCATTGTTTTCTTGATAGGCTTCAGTATATTTCGCAATGATGTTTGGGGGAATAAAAAAGAGGCCATAAGGATCCTTTTTTTGGAAGTGCTTCTTTTGATTACCCTAGGCTATCAGCCCAGATATTATGAGCCCAGCCCCAAGCATATACGCCCTCTAGTGTGCTGGGTGCCGGCGATAGACCGCCAGACCCTGGAACAGTCTTGAAGGTCTTTTCGGCTGCGTTGTATTGATGTACGCTGGCAACGTGCACGACTTCACGATCATTCACAAAGCTGTAGCAGGTATTGGTAAGGACGGGTGCGGGGTTGACTTCCCAGCCGCTTAGCTCAGCCACAATTGCCGCGGCTGCTACTTTGGCATGTGAATTGGCCATATGGCCAGACTTGGGCATTGCTGGTGCAACTTGGATTGAGTCCCCTAAAACATAGACATCTTTTTGGGCAGTAGATTCAAAGTTAATAAAATTCACATTAACCCAGCGTGCATTTGAATTAGCTAAACCGGTTTTAACTGCAATCTCGCCAGCGCTCATTGCTGGTAAAAGATTTAAGACATCTGCCTTAATATCATCTTGTATTTCTAGTTTGATTGTCTTGGTTTTTGCATCAACAGCAGTGACATTATGTTTTGGTAAATATTCAATCATTCCAGTATATTGTTCGGCCCATACTTTCTTAAATAATGCACCCTTTGAAGTCACATCTTGGTTGGCATCCAAAATTAAGACCTTGGATTTTGGCTTATTTTGTTTTAGATAGTTGGCCACTTGGCATGCACGTTCATATGGACCTGGGGGGCAGCGATAAGGCGCCTCTGGAATACTTATGGCAAATGTTCCACCGTCGCGCATTGAAGCGATCTGCTTGTGAAGGGCAACAGTCTCAGGACCAGCCTTCCATGCTTGCAAGGTAACACCATCTTTATTTGCTTGAGCTAGTCCCTCAATAGTATTCATCATCAAGGTAACGCCAGGCGAAATGACTACCTTGTCATAACGCAAAGTTTGGCCTGAGGCTAGTTTGACTGTTTTTTTATCCGCATCAATACTTGCAACACTATCTTTGATCATCTTGATGCCATGACGCTTACTCAGATTGTCATAAGACGAAGTGAGTTCTGCCATAGTGCGCGACCCACCGACAACTAAGTTGGAAAGTGGGCAAGAGATGAATGTTGGATTTGGCTCAATCAGTGTAACTTTGGCCGTGTTATTCGAAAACAGGCGAAGATATTTAGCGGCAGTCGCACCGCCATAGCCACCACCAATAACGAGTATTTCTGCTTTCTGTAAATTGGCGCGAGCAGGTCCAGAGAAACCTGCGAGTAAGCCTAGCGCTGCTGCGCTTTGACCAATAAAGTGTCGACGATCCATGATGGGCTTCCTTATTATTTCTTGCCAAGTTGATTGGCGATAGTTACCAGTTGCTCATCAGAGTAGCCTTTGGCTAGCTGCGGCATGATAGTGCCTTCTCGAGCACCAGATTTAAATGCTTTTAATTGCGTTAGCATTTGCTCGCTCGTTAGGCTATTGATTAATGGCATGCCACCATCAATAACTCCTTTACCGTCAGTACCATGACAGTTGGCGCAAGTAGCGGCGAGACTTCGTTTATATAAATTACTAGCCTCAGCATTTTGGGCGAGGGCAGTACCAGCCCAATGGCTAAAGCCGATGTAGAGCGCAGCTAGGATTGCGCGCTTGAGATACTTTGCTAGCATGGGGTTTATCTCCATTTATAGTTTATTTTTGGCCACTTAATGCAACCACCTTAATGCATATCTTAATCAAGAAGCTTCTCAAAACTGAAATTTACCTCAGATTCATTTTTCATAAGCTCATTCCAAAAAGAGAAGCTTGTGCTACTTTTATCCGATCTTCCCGCAAGCCCTATAAACTATAGGAATGCGAGGATCATTTTCTTACCGTTCTGCTCTCTTAATACTGCTTTTAGGTGTATTTACCTATCTATACGGTCTAGACAGCCGATTTGCGCCTAAAAATGGGGATGAGTATCCCTATATGCACATTGTTCGCATGACTGCGGATGCAGGTCATTGGTTACCCCTCCAGTCAGAAATGGATGGGATTAAAAATACGAAGCCACCACTCATTTTTTGGCAAGGCATTGCCAGCACCGATTGGGGTAGTCAATGGTCATTAGTTCAGTTACGTTGGCCTAGTGTTCTCTATACCGGACTTACTGCATTTTTCCTATTTTTAGCAGTACGTCGCTTTAGTGGCAAAACCCAAACTGGTTCATTAGCCGCTTTAGTTTGGCTTTCTTTTTTTGCTACCTATCGATACGGACGTCCATTTCTAGCAGATCCTCCAGAAGTTTTCTGGATCAGTTTGCCATTTTTGGCACTTTTATATTGGGGTAGATGTGCATTTGAGTCTAAATTCTTTTTCCCATTATTAGCAGGCATCTGTTTCGGCCTTGCTTTATTTGCCAAATCTTTTGCATACATTGCACCTGCTACATTTGCGCTAGGTCTTTACTACTGGCGCTGGCGCGAATGGAATATTTCAAAAACTTTGATTCATGATTTATATAAGATCTTCATTGCAGGCATATTAGCCTTAGCGGTATTTGCTCTGTGGTTTGCTTTTGATCCATATCCAGAAGCAGTCTGGAAAGAATTTGTTCTTGGTGAGAATGCCGGTAAATTTACCGCTCGCAACTCCAACTATTTACTAGATCTCATTCGTGGCGGAGACAGTATTTGGCTATTACTTTTAACGACCTTAGTTAATGCAGGTTTATTTTTCTTTGTTTTGATTTCTACCTTACTGCAATGTTGGCGTGAGCGTCGTTTTTTGGACATAGAGGAAGTGCTACTGCTATTACTCATTGTTGCCTTCTTGATTGTATTTAGTCTGCCTAGTCAGCGCTCTGGAAGATATTTATTGCCTGTAATGCCGGCATTTGCCGCACTGATTGCATTGCATTGGGAGCGTCTGCCTTTATGGGGTTTTAGGATCGCATTATTGTTGCAGGTAGTAATTCTTGCTCTGCTCTTGTGGCTTGGTATCAATCTCCAGTTCTCTGGTTTTATGGGGGAGGCGGGTGCATGGAAATACTCGTATTGCCATTGGCTATTGATGGCTGCCGCTCTCGTGATTGCTTTAATTGGTTTATTTCAGCGCGCTCACTCTAAGATACTTGCATTGGTAGGATGCTTTCTGGCCTATTGCGCCTTAACTAGTAGCTTAGCCCCATTAGAGGGCCAGTTGGGGCGTTATTCAGCAACAACGATTTCTCAGTTGCAAGGCAAAGACGTATGGATCCCTTGCGACTATCGCGCCAAAGATGAAGAGTATCGTTTGCTGCTGCCTGGCACTAAGCTCCATGGGTATTTAGCAAAGGACTCTGCAGATGTTAGTGGGTTGACCAATTCATATCCTTTAGTTGCAGTACATACACCGCTTGGAAGTACTCCTATACTTTGTGATTCCTGTGAAATAGTAGGCCAAAGGATGGAAATGAGAGCACGTCACAGTAATGAAGAAATCATTGAGATGCTTCAAGGTCAGATTGGCAAACATTTATTTGTAAATGAGTATTTAGTTAGCACGCCAGTTGCCATGCCCGACCTGCTTAATGTTAAGGATGTTTGTAGATGAACCGCGTCATTGCCCTTTGTTTTCTGCTGCTTGCTGCAGTGATTGGTTTTTTGCATATTGATAGTCGCCCAGCATGGGCACCTTTTGCTATCAATGCAGTAGTGACAGCTGAGGAAGAGGCGGTATTAGAGCCGGCACCGAAATCAAAACCCCCAAGCCTACCCTTAAAGCCAAGCATCGCAAGACCAATCAGTACATGGTTACCAGATACGGGTGCTCCTTCCGTACACGCTGCTTCCCTGATTGCATTAAAGGATGGTGGCATTCGGGCATTTTGGTTTGCAGGGAGTCGTGAAGGTGCTGCCGATGTTTCTATTTACAGTTCTACCTTTGATTCGAAGTCATCTAGCTGGAGTACGCCTACAGTGGTCATCGATAGAGTTAACGCTGAAAAAGCCTTATCACGCTACATCGCTAAATTAGGTAATCCAGTCCCTGCCAGAATGGTTGACGGGCGTTTACAACTATTTTTTGTCACAGTTTCAGTTGGAGGTTGGGCGGGTAGTTCAATCTCTAGCATGATTTCTGATGATGAAGGTCTCACTTGGGGCGATCCACAAAGACTGATCAGCTCCCCTTTAATTAATTTGAGCACCTTAGTCAAATCTCCTGCGATACCATTTTCTGATGGCCGCCTTGGGTTGCCTGCGTATCATGAGTGGATAGGTCGTTTCGGTGAGTTTTTAAGAGTGGATGCAGGCCAGGTGATTGATAAGCGTCGTATGAGTTCGGGCCGCAGCGCTATTCAGCCACTAGTCTTTGTAAATGATGCCCAAGATGCTAGTGCATATTTCCGTCAAACGAGAAGTGCTGGTCAAGTAAAGCAAGTGCCGGTTAGTCAAACTCAAAATGCGGGTCAATCATGGCGCATAGAGCCTGATTTACTTATTGCTAATCCGAATTCCGCCGTTGCTGGTTTAAAGCTTAGCGATGGATCACGTATTTTGGTCCTAAATAATATTGAATCAGGGCGCTATCGATTGGTTCTGATGATGACTGACGCTAAATCACAATGGCAAACGATAGAAGTCTTAGAAGATGATGTGGCATTACCAGAAGATCAACGCAAAGAGTTTTCTTATCCATATCTCATTACCCTTGATGGCAATGATGCCCACTTGGTATATACCTGGGATCGAAAAAAGATTCATCATCGTTATTTTTCTGGCGCTTGGTTAAAGCGTGCCCATACTCAGCTTACAACTACCGAAGTAGGCAATACCCCTGAGGAGACAAAGCAATGAGCAACCTCCTGCAAACCGTAGCCCTAGTTGAGATGTCCATTACCTGCGCTGCAGTGATTGTCTTGCTATTGCAAAAAACTTTCCCGCAGGAATTCCCGCTGATTGCAAAGCTATTGATAATTCTAATTCTTGCTAATCTTTTCTTTTGGCCTCTTGGCATGGGAATGGAATTACCACTTTCTGCTTATGTGCGTGGTGCAGTAGGCGATCTTAGTATTGTCACGACACTATTGTTGTGGACTTCATTGCTCCTAGCAAGTAAACCAGCTCCACTAGTATTTAAGTTTGCACTTGCCCTCACAGCTATCGCTTTCTACCCACTCGCTCTAGGTTTTGGCATGCTTGATCCCTATGCGTGGGGCTATGGATCGATTCCATTTTTTATTGCAGTTCTATTCTTTGCAGTAGTGTGTGGTCTCGCTAATTGGAGTAAGGGAGTTTGGATTATTGCTATTGCCATTCTTGCTTGGGCAGCACATTGGCATGAGTCTGCTAATCTTTGGGATTACTTACTCGATCCCTTCTTAGCCATCTGGGCGCTACTGGCTATACTAGGAACTTTCTATAGAAGACGCAGAGATAAAGCCCGCTCTGGTTATTTATTCAGGCCAGGTTAAGAAAAAAGCCAGCAAATTGCTGGCTTTTTCATTGAAGGGATAAATATTTAGTCTGGAATATTCGATTTACGAATAATGGGACCCCATTTATTGACTTCTGCCTCAAGGTGAGACTTTAAGCCCTTAGGTGTCATCTTCTCTGGTGAGACGATATCAATGTTGGCATCTTCTAAACGTTTTTTCACATCAGGCGTATTGAGAGCCTTTTTTAAAGCAGCATTTAACTTATCCAAAATGGGTTGTGGAACACCTTTTGGTGTATACATGCCATGCCAAACTTTTACTTCAAAACCTTTCAGACCTTGCTCATTCAAGGTGGGTACGTCAGGAATCGCAGGTAAGCGTTTCATCGTAGTAGTGCCATAAGCTTTAATACGCCCATCCTTAATATAAGGAATAGTTTGAGTCGTTTGATCGCAAAGCAGATCTACTTGGCCGCCCAAGAGGTCAGTCAGAGCGGGCCCAGTACCTTTGTAAGGGATATTGGTGAGTTTCACGCCCATACGGCTTTGGAATAGCAAGCCACAGAGTTGAGACACTGCACCTGGACCAGCATTAGCCATAGTGATTTTTGAACCGTTTGCCTTGATGTAGGCCTCTAATTCCTTAAAGTTATTTGGCGGCAAATCTTTTTTACCCAAGAGCACCATTGGCACATCAGCTACTTGGCCAATGTAATCAAAGCTAGTCAATGGATCATAGGGAAGTTTGTCATAGAGAGCATTGGCAGTAGCCATACCCATATGATGCAAATAAATGGTGTAGCCATCTGGAGCAGCGCGTGCGACCTTAGTAGACGCGATTGTGCCTCCTGCGCCATTCACATTCTCTACGATGACCGTTTGTCCTAAAGCTTGTCCCATTGGCACTGCAATTAAGCGTGCAACAGTATCCGTAGGGCCACCAGCAGCAAATGGCACGATTAAGGTAATTGCTTTCGTCGGCCAATCTTTTTGGGCGATCGCATTACCGCTCACTAGAGCACCTGCAATAAGTGCCGCAGTTATGCCTGAGAATAGTATTTTTTTAATCTTCATTGATATCTCCAACTTGTTATGTGTAGCAATTTTGCCATTTCTGTGGCTTTTAGGGAGAATATAGACCCTAAGGTTTACCAGCAATTGCAATTGTCCTCTGAGCAAGCAACACTACAGGTCGGTCAATCATACGACCATCGAGCTTGACAGCGGCCCCTTTGGAGTCCTGATCTGCCAGAATAACCCTCCGGGCCCAAGCGATTTCCTGATCTGTAGGCATAAAAGCTGTTTTAACCATCCCTACTTGATTTGGGTGGATACAGAGCTTGCCACCAAATCCCATGCGTTTAGCCCGTTGTGCGTCATCTTGAGCGCGAACAAGATCGTCGGTGGAGGGGGTTACTCCATCTATAGGAGGGGCAATTTGAGCTACCCGAGATGCTAAGACGATTTGATAACGCGCAGTGTGAAGTTCACTTTCTTGTGGGTCGCAAGTCATACCGAGATCTGCTTGTAGATCAAGATTGCCTAATGCAAGACGAATCACTTGGTTGGCATTAGAAATCTCTCTAAGACGATCTAAGCCAACTGCAGTTTCAATCATGGGAATAAGGGCGGTATTGGTCAATACCAGTGCAGCACCATTCACTTCATCAGCAGATTCAGTTTTGGGAATCAAGATACAGGCAACTTGCAGCTCTTGCGCCAGAATTAAATCAGCGGCATAAAACTGACTGCCTGGGCAGTTAGTGCGGATCACTAAGCGTTTTCTTTGATCGGGAGTAAAGCTAGGCCAAGCAGATCGGATAGCACTACGAGCTAATTCTTTATCTTTTTCTGCAACGGCATCTTCAAGATCAATGATGACACCACCAGCACCAGTATCAAGCGCTTTTGTAAAACGTTCAGGGCGAGTAGCTGGAACAAATAAAAAATTACTGCAAAAGGCTAATGGCGTTTCAAGTGGGTTCATATTGGTTTTAGTAGACTAATTGCTTGGAAGAAGAGGACCTATCTTGATCTGTTTACGGATATTCCACAAGTCATCAATTGCCTTGGTCATCTCCGTAGGGCTTGCTCCTCCACTGAAAGCGGCAAGTCGCATCGCCTTGTCGGTAATCTCGGTGCGGCTTAAGGTGTTACCAGGATCTCCCTTAGGTTCATCCACGCGACCATCTAAAATTTGACCATTAATTAAATACACTTTGACTTTGCCAATCCAGCGTTGCGGATATGCGCTGTCTACTTCAGGATCAAGAGTCATCGTGACCCGATCGCGGAACAGGCAAATAGCATCATCCTTAAAGTGGGTATCGAATTCTTGAAGGCCAGCAAATTGGTAGTATGCAACTAAGGCTAGTACGGTGCCTATTGAGAATTTAGATTGATGCACTGTCGCTGGATCCGTGACAGGTCCCAATACATCAATCGCACCCTGATGCACTAAGGTTTCTACTTTTGCAATATCGCTAGGCTTCAGTTTATTTTTTTGCATCACTTGCAATAGCGCATCTGCAGCAGGGTGTGTATGACGGCAGGAAGCGTGATACTTAAAGCTCGTTTCTGCAAGGGCCCAGCGACTACCCAAACGATCAACTAACTTGGATGGATCTGAATCGCTTGTCATACCTGCCGCTAAGCCTTGTTTACCCTCTAAAATATGTTGTGCACCAGTAAAGCCTGCTTGAGCGATGTAGGCAGACATCAATCCCGTTGCAGCTGCGTGAGCAGTATGCAATTGTTTGGAATCTGCGGCATCGCGCAGAAATTCCCAAAGGCCAGCAGACTGTGTGCCAGCAGAACCAAAGGCATGTAGCATTTGCGCAGGTGAAAGCTTCAGCAGTCGACCAACAGCAGCAGCGGCAGCAAGTGTGCCAGCTGTGCCCGTAGTATGAAAGACTTTGTAGTGTGATCGTCCTAGGAATTCACCAACCCGAATACCCACTTCGTAACCAGCAACTGCAGCAACCAGAAAGTCTTCTCCGGATGCACCGATTGCTTGTGCACAAGCTAAGGCAGGCGGAAAGACTACAGTAGCAGGATGAAAAACTGAGCCGTTGTGAACATCATCTTGCTCGGCAACATGTGATGCAGCAGCATTGGACATCGCTGCTAAAAAAGGACTCAAACTTTTACGATTGATCAGCACCTCGGATGAGCCAACATGCTTGCTATCAAAGCCCCCCATATTCTGGGCAAATTGTGTGATGATTTCAACGGGGCGCGAACCTTTTCCTGCGATAGCAGATCCAAACCAATCTACTAATAAATCTTCAGCACGATTGATGACATCACTTGGAATATCGCTAGCTTTTAAATTAGCTGCAAAACTTGCTAGCTCGCGGGATAAGTGTTCAGTATTCATACCAATTTTCTTTTCTTAGAGCCAATGCGCTAGGCCAAAACAGCGCTAGCTTGCATCGTTAGCCAGCCTTCATGATCTTGTGCCCAAATGGCAATCGTTTTACCGCTTGGATCCTTTTCTAAATCAGGTTTAGCAGACACTTTAAAGATATTGATATCAAAAGTTGGGCGTATTGCCTTGAACTCAAAGCTCTTGAGTTTGCAGCCTGGAATACTTTGACGAACTAAATCTACCAAAAGCGTGGCAATCAGAGGGCCATGAACAATTAATCCTGGGTAGCCTTCAACTTCAGTCACATATTGACGATCGTAATGAATGCGGTGACCATTAAATGTGAGTGCTGAATAACGAAAGAGCAAGACATCATCGGGCGTTATAGTCTTAGTCCACTTTGCATCTGTGGGTGCGGGAGTAGGGGCAACGGGTTTGTCATCAGGTCCTGGAGCATCTCGATACACAATGTCGTGTTCTTCAATGACCGCTAAACCTTTTTGATTTGATATCTGATGTTGAACTAATACAAAAATCAAATCACCAGTGCGTCCTGCTTTATGAGTAACGGATTCAATTTTAGAAACGCGCTCAATTTCATCGCCAACGCAAAGGGGCGCTAACCACTGGATGCGACTACCAGCCCACATTCGACGAGGTAGCGGTACCGGAGGAAGAAAACCTCCGCGCTTAGGGTGGCCATCTGGACCTATCTCTGATTGGCGAGCATGCGGTAAAAAATAGAGCCAGTGCCATAGTTCAGGTAAAAAAGTACCTTTATTTAGTGCAAGATCATCTTGATCTAGGGTTGCAGCCAGAGCGTGCACTGGCGCAGCTGTGACGGTATCTTGGAAGGACTCGGTTTTACCAAGCCATTCTTGTAGGTGGGTAATAGTTTGGGCTTCGATTCGCATAAGCCCTATTATGCCAATCTTGAGAAGGGGTCTTAGCCCATTAAAACGGCAGCGAGGTAAACCAGAAGTCCAGCCAATGCGGAGCCTCCTAAAACTGTCATAACCCCTTTTTGAAATTTAAATAGGGCCAATCCTGCTAATCCGCAAATGGCAATGGAGATCCAAGAAATAGAGGCGCCCAGACCGCTGGGTAAAAACACATGGTAGGCAAAGAACAGTCCTAAGTTGGCAATTACGCCAACGACCGCAGCAGTAATAGCAGTCAGTGGGGCAGTAAACCCAAGTTTGCCGTGGGTAGATTCAATCAAGGGTCCACCCACCAGGATAAAAAAGAAGGACGGCAAAAAAGTGAACCAGGTAGCAACACAAGCACCTAGAACACCAAACCAAAACGGATTGCTGTTGCCAATCAGATGCTGAATATGACCAGCCAAATAACCAACAAAAGCTACAACCATGATGAGTGGACCAGGAGTTGCCTCACCGAGCGCTAATCCATCGATCATTTGATTGGCACTAAGCCAATGGAAATGATCTACTGCGCCTTGGTATACATAGGGCAAGACAGCATAAGCTCCACCGAAGGTTAGTAGAGCTGCTTTAGTAAAGAACCACGCCAACTCTGGATAAAGAGTTTTCCAGCCGAAGATTGCAATTAATGCTGCTATGGGAGCCAACCAACAAGCAAATGCAATCAAGCTATGACGAATTGTTTTTTGATAGCTAAATTGAGCATGCGTAGGTGTGGGGGTATCGTCATCAATTATTGCGCTACCGTAATATTTTTCTTTACCAGAACCATGAGCATTTGCTTGTTGGAAGTATTCGGGATAACGCTTTCCTCCCCAGTAACCAATAGCAGCAGCAATCATGACAATGATCGGAAAAGCTAAGTTCAAAATGAAGATCGCCAAAAAAGAGCAAAATGCAATCGCCTTTAATGCATTGTTCGCAATTGTGCGCTTACCAATGCGAACTGCTGCATGCAAGACAATGGCGACTACCGCAGGTTTAATACCAAAAAAGATTGCAGCAATCCATGGCACTTGTCCAAAAGTCAAATAAACCCAAGACAAAGCAATCAAGATAAATAGTGATGGCAATACAAATAAGGTGCCAGCTAGGATGCCACCCCAGCTGCGGTGCATGAGCCAGCCAATGTAAGTGACGAGCTGTTGAGCTTCTGGACCAGGCAATAACATGCAGTAGTTCAGGGCATGTAAAAAGCGCCGCTCAGAAATCCAGCGACGCTTTTCAACTAACTCTTGATGTAAAACAGCGATTTGCCCTGCTGGCCCACCAAAACTGATAAAGCCCAGTTTGGCCCAAAATTTCAGAGCCTCACGCAAGGAGACGTTCAAGCGTCTTCCATTCCGCCAATCACTTGGCTAAAGCCGTTATCAACATAAATAATTTCTCCGGTGATACCGTTGGCTAAATCGGATAATAAGAAAGCAGCAGTATTACCCACATCATCAATCGTGACATTACGACGAAGTGGAGCAGTTTTTTCGACTGCTTCTAATATTTTTCCGAAGCCTTTGATTCCAGAGGCAGCTAAAGTCTTAATCGGGCCAGCAGAGATACCATTGGCGCGAATACCTTTAGGACCAACGGACCCAGCAAGGTAACGCACAGATGCCTCCAGGGAAGCTTTGGCTAAACCCATTGTGTTGTAGTTAGGAACATTCTTCATTGAACCCAAGTAAGTCAAGGTGAGTAGTGAAGCTTTATCGCGCAACATTGGCAAAGCTTCTTTAGCCATCGCCGGAAAACTATAGGCAGAAATATCATGGGCAATTTTGAAGCCTTCACGGGAAAGACCCTCCAAAAAGTCTCCAGCAATCGCTTCCCGAGGAGCAAAACCAATCGCATGGACAAAACCATCAAACTGGGGCCAAGATTTGGCTAAATCCTTAAAGAGAGCACTAATCTGCTCATCGCTCCCGACATCACAGTCAAAAATGAGCTTGGTATTGAATTCTTTCGCAAAATCTACGATCCGGTCCTTAAAGCGTTCACCTACGTAGGTAAAAGCTAGCTCAGCTCCTTCGCGATGACATGCCTTAGCGATACCATAAGCAATAGAGCGGTTAGAGAGGAGGCCGGTAATGAGGATTTTTTTGCCGGAGAGAAAGCCCATGTTGTTTCCTTTGCTTCAAATATGATTAGCTATCTACAATTGTTGCATATATGCCTACCTTAAACCCCATTCGCCAAATTGCCTATTTCTTGCTTCTAGCCCTGCTAGTGGGGCTTAGCTCCCACTTCGCACAGGCAGCCCAGGGAATATCGCAGTATGGCAAGCCTAAATATGCCGATGGATTTGCTCATTTTGATTATGTGAATCCAAATGCTCCTAGGGGTGGCACCCTGACTTTGCCTAATCCGGGTCAAAGAACTAGTTTTGATAAGTTCAATCCTTTTACTTTGCGAGGCGTTACTGCTCCCGGAATTGATTTAATGTTTGAATCTTTGGCCGAAGGAAGTGCGGATGAGGTATCAAGCATTTATGGATTGCTAGCCGAAGATATCGCAGTAGCGGCAGATCGTAAGTCAGTCACTTTTCGGATTCGACCAGACGCAAAGTTTTCGGATGGCACACCAGTTTTAGCAGCAGATGTCAAACACAGCTTTGATACTCTGATGAGTGGTAAAGCGCATCCACGGTACAAAACCACTTTTGCTGATATTAAAGAAGCAGTAGCGCTCTCAGATCGATCCGTACGTTTTGATTTTAAGAATAACAATGCTGAACTGCCGATCTTGGCTGGAACATTACCAATCTTTTCTCGGAATTGGGGAAAGAAACCCGATGGCACAATGACACCATTTGATAAGCTTGCTTTCGAAGCCCCACTGGGTAGTGGTCCGTACCTGATTGAATTTTTCAAAGCCGGTAAATCGATTGTCTATAAACGTAACCCCCAATACTGGGCTGATCAACTCACTAAGCCTTTAAATGTGCGTGTGGGTTTTTATAATTTTGATCGTGTGCTTTATAAACTTTATAGTGATGATGCAGTTCGTCTCGAGGCATTTAAAGCGGGTGAGTTTGATGCTATCGTTGAATATCGCGCCAAGATTTGGGCTAAGGGCTATGTAGGATCAAAATTTGATAATGGTACTTTATCGAAGAAGGCCTTCATCAACCATAACGGCGCTGGCATGCAAGGTTTTGCTATGAACATACGTAAACCTATTTTTAAGGATGCGCGCGTTCGTCAAGCATTAGGGTTGGCTTTGGATTTCGAATGGCTAAATCGTCAAATATTTTTTGATCAATATGGTCGTATCAACAGCTACTTTACGAATAGTGATTTGAGTGCCAACTTTGATGGCCCGCGTAATCCTACTGATGCAGAGTTAAAGCTATTAAAACCACTCAAGGCTAAATATCCGCAGTGGGTGCCTGATGCGGTATTTGATCCTATGCCACCGCCGCCGACAACCAAATCACCTGATAGCCTGCGCCAGAATTTAAAGAAAGCCCGCGAACTCTTAATGCATGCTGGCTGGCAGTACCGAGACGGCGCTTTAAGGAATGAAAGGGGCGAGCCTTTTCGTATGGAGATGGTGGAAAACGGTGGATTTTTCTTAAGAGTGATTTCTGCTTATAGTCGTAACTTAGAAAAGTTGGGTATTCAGTTAGATATTCGCACAAGTGACTTTGCCTTGTATCAAAAGCGCATGGATGAATACGACTTTGATATGACGACGACCCGTTTTCCAGATTCGCAAAATCCTGGTAATGAACTGTGGGATCGTTTTGGCAGTCAAGCTTCTAAAGAGAAGGGCTCCGATAATATCATCGGCATTCAGTCACCTGTTGTTGATGCCTTAATCGAAGAAATTACTAAAGCCCAGAATCGAGAAGAATTGCGTGCTGCTTGTAGAGCGCTGGACCGCGTACTGTGGAATAGTTATTACGTTGTTCCACAGTGGTACAACCCAACTCACCGCGTAGCCTTTCGCAAAGAGATGCGCTACCCAGAGCCGCCTTTGTATTACCAGGCTGAACCATGGATTATGCAAAACTGGTGGAAAGAGGAGGCCAAATAATGCAAGGACAAATGCGCGCCTACATATTTAAGCGTTTGCTACTTATGATCCCAACACTATTGGGTGTATTGACTTTGACTTTTGCAGTGGTGCAGTTCGTACCAGGCGGTCCGGTAGAGCAAATGGTATTGGAGCTTAAAGGTAAAGGTGATGCAGCAGTTGGTGGCACTGAGTCTTCTGGCGCTGGCGCTACTTATCGTGGACGTCAGGGAATAGATGCACAACGCTTAGAGGAAGTAAAAGCACTTTATGGTTTTGATAAGCCACCATTAGAGCGTTACTTCATGATGCTCAGTCGTTTTGCTAGATTTGATTTAGGTCAAAGCTATTACCAGCATGAGAGCGTCTGGGGCTTAGTAGTTTCTAAACTGCCAGTCTCTATCAGTATTGGTTTATGGACCTTTTTCATTACCTATTTGGTTTCGATTCCGCTGGGTATCGCAAAGGCAGTGCGTGATGGCTCACGCTTTGATGCTGTTACGAGCAGCATGATTTTGGTGGGCTATGCTATTCCAGGATTTGTCTTGGGAGTATTGCTCTTAGTCATTTTTGGTGGTGGTAGCTTCTTGCAGATATTTCCCTTACGAGGTCTCACTTCAGATAATTGGAGTGATCTGAGCTTCATTGGTAAGGTAATGGACTATCTATGGCATTTAGTTCTACCAATCACCGCTTCAGTATTAGGGAGTTTTGCAGTCGTCACTATGCTGACCAAAAACTCTTTCTTAGAAGAAATTCGCAAGCAGTATGTATTGACCGCAAGAGCAAAGGGCTTGACTGAAAAACAAGTGCTTTGGAAGCACGTGTTCCGTAATGCCTTATTGCCTCTGGTAACGGGATTCCCAGCAGCATTTATTGGGGCATTTTTTACTGGTTCGCTACTGATCGAAACACTTTTTTCATTAGATGGGCTGGGCTTACTGTCTTATGAGTCTGTAATGCGCAGGGATTACCCAGTGGTATTCGGTACTTTGTATTTATTCACCTTGATTGGTTTATTTACTAAGTTGATTTCAGATCTTTGCTATGTTTATGTTGATCCTCGTATTCAGTTTGGCGCTGGAGGCGGTTCATGAATCGTTGGCAGCGTTTTAAACATAGTCGTGTTGGCTACGCTAGTTTGTGGATCTTTATGATCCTATTTGGTTTGTCGATGTGCGCTGAGCTGATTGCGAATGACAAGCCCTTAGTCGTGCGTTACGAAGGCCATTTTTATTTTCCGATAGCCAAGAATCAACCAGAAACAGTATTTGGTGGTGACTTTTCTACGCCAACTGATTTCTTGGATCCTGATATTCGGCACAATATTACAAGTAATGGAAACTGGGCAATTTATCCCCCGATTCACTATAGCTACGAGACTCTCAATTACTTCTCTAAGGTACCAAATCCTGCGCCACCTTCATGGGAAAACTGGTTGGGTACTGATGATCGTGGGCGCGACGTATTGTCACGACTGATTTATGGTTTCCGTTTATCCATCTTATTTGGTTTAGCACTCACAATAGTAGGAGTGAGTGTAGGCATTATCACTGGATCTCTGATGGGATTCTTTGGCGGTAAGTTTGATTTGGTCTCACAACGCCTGATAGAAATTTGGTCGGCAATGCCAGAGTTATATCTTCTGATTATTTTTGCCTCTATTTTTAATCCAAGCGTTTCCTTATTAATTATTTTGTTAGCAGCTTTTGGTTGGATGGGTTTGTCTGACTATGTACGCGCAGAGTTCTTCCGTAATCGCGCCTTGGAGTATGTTCGAGCGGCTCGAGCACTTGGTTTAACGAATGTGCAGATCATGTGGCGTCATATTCTGCCAAATAGCTTAACTCCAGTGATTACCTTTTTACCATTTAGGATGAGTGCGGCTATTCTGTCATTAACGAGCTTGGATTTCTTGGGTCTAGGCGTCCCACCAGGTACTCCAAGTCTGGGTGAATTGCTTTCTCAAGGTAAAGGTAATTTAGATGCTTGGTGGATTTCCTTATCTACCTTTGTGGTCTTAGTTGCGACCTTACTACTGCTGACCTTTATGGGGGAGGCCTTACGCGATGCTTTTGATTCTCGTAAATCTGGCGCAATGAGTGGAGGTCGCTCATGAGCTTGCTTCGTTATGAAAATCTTTCTATTTCATTTGGATCTGGGCGCCGTGAAAAATTTGCGGTGAATCATCTTGATTTGGATATTGGTATTGGAGAGCGCGTTGCTCTGGTAGGCGAATCTGGTTCTGGTAAGACCTTAACTGCACTAGCTCCATTACGGCTAGAGCCTGAAGGTGCCAAAGTATCTGGAAAGATCTTGTGGAATCGCAAGGACGGGCAGGGAACAGTCGACTTACTTTCGTTGCCAATTCAAGATATTCGTGAAATTCGTGGCCGAGATATTGCTATGGTGTTTCAGGAGCCGATGACAGCACTCAATCCATTATTTACAGTGGGTAACCAAATCATTGAAGCTGTCCAGATTTATCAACCGCTCATTTCCAAGGCGGATTGCATCGATGCAGCGGTTGATTTACTCAAAAAGACGGGCATACCGGAGCCTGAGCGCCGTTTTCATTCCTATCCACACCAACTTTCAGGTGGCCAAAGACAGCGCGCCATGATTGCGATGGCCTTAGCTTGCAAGCCACGACTCCTCATCGCAGATGAACCTACTACCGCATTAGATGTGAGTTTGCGTTTGCAGATTTTGGATTTACTAAAGGAGCTTCAAGAGGAATCCAAAGATCAAGGCGGTATGGGTATTTTATTAATTACTCATGATCTCAATTTGGTAAAACATTTTGCTCAGCGGGTAGCTGTGTTAAACCAAGGAAACTTAATGGAGTCCGGTTTGACTAAACAAGTGTTTACTCAGCCAACAGACCCATATACAAAAGCCTTAGTGAATAGCGAGCCGGTGCGTGACTTAGCACCTGTAATGCCTTTAGCGCCTGTGCTTCTCGAAACAGAAGATTTATCGGTGGCTTATCCAAGTTCAGAGTCTATCTCTTGGTTTAAAAAAGCACCCCCGCATAAGGTTTTGAAAAAAGTCAGTTTCGTACTAAAGCAGGGTCAAACCATTGGCGTTATTGGGGAATCAGGTTCTGGCAAAACTACGCTGGGTATGGCGGTGCTTGGTTTGTTGGGGGATTCAGCAGCACAAGTAACAGGGGATGTTGATGTCCTTGGTAGTGATTGGCAAACACTCAAACCAGCAGAGCGTCGCGCTATGCGATCAAGCTTACAGGTGATTTTTCAAGATCCATTCGGATCGCTATCACCACGTATGAATGTGATGCAGATTGTGGCTGAGGGATTAGATATTCATTTTCCAAAACTCTCAGCAGTTGAACGTGAAAATCGCGTGATAGATATTTTAAAAGAGGTTGGTATTGATCGCTCAGCGCTGACGCGCTACCCCCACGAATTTTCTGGTGGACAAAGACAGCGGATTGCGATTGCTAGAGCGCTCATCTTGCGCCCACAAATTTTAGTTTTAGATGAACCTACTTCGGCCTTAGATGTTTCCATTCAAAAACAAGTGCTTGCGCTGCTAACTGAATTGCAGAAGAAGTACACTTGGCTTACCTCATGATTAGCCATGATTTGGCAGTCATCAGGGCAATGTCTCATGAGGTAATGGTTCTCAGGGAGGGTAAAGTAGTGGAGTTTGGAGATACGGAAACCATGATCAAGCATCCCCGCCAAATCTATACCAAAGAGCTTTTTGCGGCTGCTGAGCTCACTTAGATGGGCTAATTTGGTGCATGTGCCCCATTATGTGGATAAATACCCATTATAAACAAAGACTTAAGGCTACAGTCTAGACTTGGTTAATTAAGGGTTCTTTGTTAAACTGATTAAATGTCACTGAAAAAAGCTCTCCTCTTGAAAATTTTGGGCCTCACCCTAGGCTTGGTAGTTTCTTTTTCGTCTTGCGCGGCAGACGCACCAAGTGAACTAGCTGCAGAGGCAGTAGTTCCTAAAGAGAGTATGTTCCAAGCAGGCCGATCCTATATCTCCCGCGTTTCTGATCGTTTGGTCGATACCGTCTCTGGAAAATCTGAAGAGTTAATCAATCGCGCCATGGAAGTGATTGGTGTGCGCTATCGCTGGGATGCCGAATTACCCCAGTCTGGATTAGATGGCAGTAGCTTTGTAGGTTATGTATTTAAAGATAAGCTCGGATTTTTATTGCCACGCAAATCTACACAGATGAGCAGAGTTGGCAAACCTGTAAATCGTGATGAACTACAACCGGGTGATCTCGTATTTTTTAATACGATGCGCTTGACCTTTTCGCATGTTGGAATTTATGTTGGCGACAATAAATTTATTCATTCTCCCTCTAAAGGCACTGCTGTGCGTGTTGATGATCTCAGTAGTCTGTATTGGGATAAGCGCTTTGATGGCGCTCGTCGCTTAGATGGTAGCGATAATCTTGACGATGCAGAGCGCAAAGAACTTCTCAATGAAGTTAAAAACCTGAAGCGTAAATCTCGCAACCTTTAAGGTATTAGCTCTTCAACTTTTCCTTAATTAAAGCCATCTGTTCCTGAGTGGCTGCCTCTCCCGCAAGAATTGCAGCATTTCTGGATCTAAAGTCACCACCACTCATTTGTTTGAGTAGTGGGGTAATCACAATATCGGCGCTCTTTAACTCGTACTGATTAATGCTTCTTTGCATAATTGAAATGGTGTGCTGAAGGATGCCGAACGTACCGCTTGCATCTTGATGAACGGGTTCAGAAGAGATGTTGACCGCAATCACAAGGCTTGCTCCCATTTGCCTGGCATAACTCACTGGCACCGGAGCTACTAGTCCACCATCGACATATTCTTTACCGCCGATAACGGTTGGCTGAAAGACGCCAGGCACGCTACATGACGCACGAACAGCTTGACCCGTGTTGCCACTTCTAAAAAGCACGCCTTTGCCCGATTGCAGTTCTGTTGCAACTATGCCAAGTGGAATCTGCATTTGTTCAATCGTTTTATTTTGTACTTCCCGATTGACCATATTTTGTAAGGCATCACCTTTAATCAGGCCGCCAAAACGTCCAGCAAAGGGCAGACCCCAATCTGCAATGGTGGCTTCATCAAGATTGAGGGCTAGACGATTAAGCTCATTACCGGTTGCACCCGAAGCCAGAAGGGCGGCAATCACGCTACCAGCACTACTGCCAACTACAATGTCCGGCCGAATTCCTTGTGCTTCTAATGCCTTAATGACGCCCACATGGGCGAACCCCCTGGCAGCCCCAGCACCAAGCACTAGGCCAATAACTGGTTTTTTGCTCCCCATTAAAGAGCAAGAGCTCAACCCTGTAGTACTTAAAATGGCGCCTAAGCTAATCCCCAAGCCTAATAAACGACGGCGCTCGGGGGAGCTGACCCTCGCAAATGGCTCAATTAGGGGTTTTGGTGAAATATTATGCATATAGCTATTGTATTGAGCCTACCTTATAATGATCACACGGTGAACGAAAAAGAACTTCGTTTCGGCGCGAACCAGTCCCCTAATTAGAATTTAAGAGATGGATTGTTCGTAGTAGCTAGAGAACACCACAAACCCATTACTAAAATACATTTTTTAAAGCCCCATCAGGATATTCCTGAAGCCCGAATTTTATGGACGATCATAACAAGCGCGTAATTGAAACAGCCCTCCTGTGCGCACAGGAACCCCTCAGTGTTGCTGATTTGTCTCGCTTATTTGTTGAAGACATCACCACTGCAGAAATCAATGAAGCCTTAGTTGAGTTGCAGAATGCCTGGAATGACAAGGGCATGGAGCTAGTACATATTGCGACTGGCTGGCGTTTTCAGAGTCGTCTTTCAATGCGCGAGTACTTGGATTGCCTAACACCTGAAAAGCCCCCAAAGTATTCTCGGGCGGTGATGGAAACCTTGGCAATCATTGCTTATCGTCAACCAGTTACGCGTGGCGAGATTGAAGAAATTCGTGGTGTTGCTGTGAGTAGTAATGTGATGAAGCAATTAGAGGATCGTGGTTGGGTAGAAGTGATTGGCCATAAAGAGACTATTGGCCGTCCTGGTTTATATGCCACTACTAAACAATTTTTAGATGATCTGAGCTTGACCAATTTACAAAGCCTGCCAATGCTGGAAGATGTTGCGCCAATGGCAGCAGCAGAACAGTTAGGTCAAGCCATTATCGAATTTGATGCCGATGCCACTGTGGAAACAGTGATCATCAGTGAAGTTGAGGATGCAGCAAATGAAGTATTAGAAGAAGTTACTCCTGAATCTGAAGAACATTCAGATCAAACAAAACAATAATTAATGACAAGCTCTAACGAAAACGATTCATCCCCGGTAGTAAATCTATTGGCAATTCCATCTAGCACTGACGCAGGTTCATCCAATGAGGGTGACAATAAAGCAGAAGGTCGCGAGGGTGGAGAGCATGGTCCAAGACATCCACGCAGAGCTGGTCCTGGAAAGCATCCGTTTAACAAGAAGCGTCCTTTTAATAAGGATCGTCCGCGTCGTGAGGGTGATGCCCCCCATACTCCTAGAGAGGGCGGTAATTCAATTGCTAAATTAGCTCCAAATCCTGCTGATATTGAAGCTTTATTTGCTTCAGTAGTTTCCGGTGAATTTGATGCCGCTTTAGATGCCCCAGAAGCATTGGAAGTAAAAAATCCTGATGGTTTTAATGAGAGCGAGGTCTCTCATCAGACTGGTGCAGAAAGACGTGCTCAACGCGCACAAGGTTCCCGTGAAGACGAAGATCCGGATGCGCCAACCGAAGAAGAAATGAGTAGTTTGCAATTTGCGAATGTTGATGAGTTGCCACTCAGTATGCGTGATGAAGTTTGGTCTGATCTCGATGGCTTAGATGATGATGCTGACGATGAAGATACCGTAAAACTTCACAAAGTATTAGCTGATGCTGGTATGGGGTCCCGTCGCGATATGGAAGACTTGATTATTCAAGGTCGCGTATCGGTCAACGCATTGCCTGCACATATTGGTCAACGCATCAGTCCAACGGATCAAGTACGTATTAACGGCAAACCAGTTCATCGTAAGATTCAAACTAAGCCGCCGCGCGTAATTTTGTATCACAAGCCTGCTGGTGAAATCGTGAGTCAATCCGATCCCGAAGGCCGTCCAACAGTTTTTGATCGCCTGCCTAAGCCACGCCAAGGTCGCTGGATTGCAGTGGGTCGTTTGGACTTTAATACTGAAGGCCTGTTGTTATTCACCACCTCTGGTGAGTTGGCAAATCGCCTCATGCATCCACGTTACGGTGTTGAGCGTGAATATGCAGTTCGCATTTTGGGAGAGCTTGGGCAAGACTCCATGGCGCAACTTAAGAGCGGTATTAAGTTAGATGATGGTCAAGCAAAATTTTTACGTCTTGCAGTAGGTGGTGGCGATGGTGCGAATCGTTGGTATCACGTTGCTTTGACTGAAGGTCGTAATCGCGAAGTACGTCGTATGTTCGAAACCGTAGGACATACAGTGTCACGTTTGCTACGTACGCGTTATGGCATGTTTTTATTGCCTCCACGATTAAGACGCGGTAAATGGGAGGAAGTACCTCCTGAGGGAGTTGCAAACCTCATGAAGTCAGCTGGTTTAAAAGTACCTCAAGCACAAGACAAAGGGCGCAATCCCAATGGTAATCATCGGGATCGTAATCCTGCAGCAGGCGGTGATTTTCAGCCCGACCCAATGCAAACCTCAGTTTCTTATTGGGGTTCACGCGATGCTTTAACCCTTGCAAGCGGCCACAATGGTATGACTCATCAGGGTAGAAATGCTAATTCCGGTGGCGGCTCAGGTGAGGGGCGTGGTCCCTTCCGTGGTCGAACCCAAGGTGGCAGACCTGGGCAAGGTAGCCAGGGCGCTCAAGGTGGAAATGGCCAAGGCCAAAATCGCAATAAAGGAAAAAAAGTACATCATGGGCAGTCTGCTTTTGTGACAGCTGCCCCTCAAAGCCCTGGAAATGGACCTAAAAGGAATGCGCCAAAAGGCCGAAAACCCTTTAATAAGGGCCCCAGAAAGCCCCGCACTCCTGGCGAAAGCTTCTGATTTCTAACAGTTTTCCTGATAAATCAGCTATAATTTTGGACTGATAGCAAGTTTTTGCTGTTTTTAGTTTGTTTTTGGTCATTACCGACTGATGTTGCGATCAACGTAAGTCGGCCTGTTCTGAATTTCGAGAATATGGGCTTCAAAGCCCATTTTTTTTTGCCATTTTGGTATGAAGGGAAGTCGTGAAGGATCAGCAGGTCATTTCTGCAGAGCTGGAAAACTTAGGTTACACGTTAGTAGATATCGAGCGTGAAGCCGGAGGTTTGTTGCGCGTCACGATAGAAAACCCTGATTATGAGCGTTTGATTTCTGTTCTCGACTGCGAGAAGGTGAGTCATCAACTGAGCTATACATTGCCAGTTGAGAACATTCCTTTCGAGCGTTTGGAGATTTCTTCACCAGGCTTAGATCGCCCGGTAAAAAGTGCAGCAGATTTTGAGCGTTTTACTGGAATGGAAGTAGATTTGAAGTTACGAGTTGCTGTTGGTAGTCGTAAGAATTTTCGTGGTGTGTTGCAAGGTTTGTTGACTGGTGAATTAAATTCGCCTGATGCGAAATTTGGTTTGGTATTTGAGGGCGCCGATGGTCAGCCCTCTCAATTGGAGTTTTCTTTAGCCGAGGTCGATAAGACTCGGTTGGTCCCTGTTATTGATTTCAAAGGAAGAAAGTCATGAGCCGAGAAGTTCTCATGTTGGCAGACGCCTTAGCGCGTGAAAAGAA
>Ga0114959_10000278_pt1 | contig 48732 bp, 45 predicted proteins | sample C_130625_EF_Meta_FD_87317 | JGI IMG/M metagenome (GOLD analysis project Ga0114959, IMG submission 87317) | Freshwater microbial communities from Lake Croche, Canada to study carbon cycling - C_130625_EF_MetaG | ecosystem: Environmental > Aquatic > Freshwater > Lake | place: Lake Croche, Canada...
CCTGCCGGCCCGGCCTCGCTAGAGCGCGATGCGTTGAGGCGGAATCGCCGAAGGCGCTGAATCGCGCGATCCAACAAAGGCTAGAGCGGGCTGCGTGAACGCATGTGAACGCAGCATGCTCTAGGCGATCAGCGCTTGCGGCGCCGACCCACCATGCCGAGGCCGACCAGAGAGGCCCCGAGCAGGGTAAGCGTGGCCGGTTCCGGGACTTGGGCCGCGACCGCCGCGATGGCCTGGGATTGCATGTTCACCGTGTAGGATACGCCGGTGGTGAGCGTCGGCGTGTTGATGGTGATGAAGACCGAGGTCGGCCCATCTGCAACCGAGGGCGGGTTCCCATTGGCCGTGGCCAAAGTCGTGTTCACCCCTGCCGGCGACTGGTTGAATTGGACGTCGGGGCCATTGATCGAGAAGCTGTTGCTGATGGACGCGGTCGCGGTCTGGTTCAGGACGGATACGGCCGCCAGTTGATAGAGATCCGTGAAGCTGAAGATCAGCGGCCGACCATTGCCGACCACCTGGAAGGAGATGGTCATGCTGAAGCCGGCCTGCCCCGAACCGGAATCGTTCGAACCAGGCGCGCTTTGTACCTCGCCGACATTGGAAAGCGCGATGCCGCCGCCCAGGATAGGGGAGCCACTGTCGGCCCATGCATCGGACCGCGCCCCGTAGAGAGGCGGGCTGAACATGGCCTGGGTCCACGTATTCTCGGCAGGCGGGGTCGCGGTAACCGGCCCAGAGGTCGCCTGGACGATATTATTGGTCGTCCCGATATTCGTGAAGCCTGAGTCACTCATGCTTGGATAGATGATGTTGTTGTGGAAAGTTGCCGAGTCATTCACGGTTGTAGTAGCGAAGCTGGGCGCGAGCAGCGTGCTGTCCGCATAAGTGACAATCATGCCCGTGATCTGGTTCGAGGCGTAGGCATAGGCGGCCTGGGCGTCATGGCTGGTCGCGCCGAAGGCCATCAGCGCCGTTGCCGAAAAGAGGGCGGCCTTGAAGTTTTTCATGATAACAATTTCTTTTGGTAGGACATCCAAAGCGCCCTCTGATGAGAGAGCCCGCCCTTCATACACTTATAAAAACAAATATAAACTCACAGTTCGGTGGGCCTATATTTTTGATTTCACAGATAGGTTCTCCGTGATACTGATATGATAGAAAATCCGTCGGTATTATTGGGTATCCCATGATTATTTGTTTTTTGTTATTCTAAATAACGGAAGCGCGATTTTGCACATGCTCCGCCTGGGGCGGATATCGCCCCGGCAATCCCAGCCGCGGCTGCGCGGGCCGGGGGACGCGTGCGGGATGGTCCAGGACATGGCGGGAAGCCGGCGGGCGCGGCGCCCACCGCCCAACGAAAGCCGGCCGCCAGTCAGGCCAGCGGGACGCGGCTTTGCCCTGTGCGAAGCGCCCGAACGGGCACCGGAGGTTTCCGCCCGGCGATCGAGGGCCAGAACAAGCCCAGGACCGTCAGGCAAAGGATGCGGCCGCGGGCCTCATCCCTGCGGCACGCGGCTTTGACTCGTGCCGCGCGCCTCAGGACACCGGCGGTTTCCGCCCGGCGCTTGCGGCCAGAAAAAGCGCATACCAACGGCCAAAGGATCTGACCGTTGGTCTCAGTCCTCGATGATCGCCACCGCCCGGGTCCAGCCGGCCGAGGCGCGGTGGATCTTCACCGGGAAACACACCACCTGGAAGCCGTCCGCCGGCAGCGCTTCCAGATTGTGCAGCTTTTCCATGTGCGAATAGCCGATCTCGCGCCCCGCGCGGTGGCCTTCCCAGATCAGGTCGGGCGACCCGCCAGCGGCGATCCGGCGCTTGGTGTGGCTGAAGGGCGCATCCCAGGACCAGCCATCGGTACCCACCACGCGCACGCCGCGTTCCAGCAGCCACAGCGTCGCCGCCTTGCCCATGCCGCAGCCGCTGTCGATGTAGTCATCCTCCCCGTACCGGCTGCCGGCGCGGGTATTCACCACGACGATCTCCAGCGGCTTGATGGTATGGCCGATGCGCTTCAGCTCCGCCTCGATATCCCCGGGCTGGACGATGTAGCCATCCTCAAAATGCCGGAAATCGAGCTTCACGCCGGGGTTGTGGCACCATTCCAGCGGCACCTCATCGATCCGCCAGGACGGCTCGCCGCCCGGCTTCAGCCGCTCATTCATGCGGGAGAAGTAGTGGTAGGGCGCGTCCAGATGGGTGCCGTTATGGGTGCTGATATCCACCCGCTCGACTGCCGCGTATTCGCCCTCCGGCAGGGCAGAGACGGGCACGCCCATGTATTCCGCCAGGCGGGCGGCGGTCTGTTGATGGTTGAAATACTCGATCTTCGGCTCCATCCCCGGCGGGTCGGACTTGATGCCGGCCTTGAGGGGCACGCTGATATCGATGAAGCGGCGGGGCATGGGTTTTTTCCTCTCGTGGATCAGATCAAAACAGCGCGTAGCCGCCATCGATCACCAGCGTATCGCCGGTGTGAAAAGCGCTGGCCGAGCTCATGAGATAAATCGCGATCCCGCCGAAATCGGCGCCCGTGCCCCAGCGGCGCATGGGCACGCGGGGCAGCACATGGCCAGCGAATTTCGGGTCATTGACCGAACGCTGGGTCATATCCGTCTCGATCCAGCCGGGCAGGATGGAATGGGCGCGAATGCCGTGCCGGGCGAGTTCGACCGCCAGGGCCCGGACCATGGAGACGATGCCCCCCTTGGAGGCCCCGTAATGCTCGTTCCGCGCCGCCCCCTCGATGGCGGCCAGGGACGCGGTCCCGACCAGCACGCCGCCCTTGTCGCCGGCTTCGGCGCGCGCCTTCATGTGCCGGGCCGCGGCGCGGAAGGTGTAGAAGGCGCCGGTCAGGTTCACCCGCAGCACGCGGTCCCATTCCGCCTTGGTGCGTTCCAGAAAGGGCCCGCTGCGCCCGCCGGAAACGCCAGCATTGGCAAAGCAGCCATCGACCCGGCCCATCACCCGCAGCGTCTCGGCGAAGGCGGCCTCGACCTGCGCCTCCTCGCCAACATCGCAGATCAGCGCCAGCACGCGGCGGCCGGTCTTTTCCAGCTGCGCCTGGGCGGTGGCATTCTTGGCCGGATTGGTGCCCCAAATGACGATATCGGCGCCGGCTTCCGCCAGCGCCTGCGCCATGCCCAGGCCGATGCCGCCATTCCCGCCGGTGATCAGGGCGACCTTGCCGGTCAGGTCGAAGGGGGCATAGGGCATGGCGTCTCTCCTGATTTTCCCCCTACCCTACCGTCAAAGTTGAGGAGGCCAAGCATGCTCCACCGGCGCGCCGCCCTGGCGGCGACCCTCACCCTGCCCTTCGCCGCGCGGCACGCCCGCGCCGCCTGGCCGGACCGGCCGGTGCGCTGCATCATCCCCTTCGCCGCGGGCGGCAATCTGGACACGCTGATACGGATCGTGGCGCCGGGGATGAGCGAGCGGCTGGGCCAGCCGCTGGTGATCGAGAACCGGCCCGGCGCCGGCGGCAATCTGGGGGCCGAAATCGTCGCCCGCGCGGCGCCGGATGGCTACACCGTGCTGGTCGGCTCGAACGGCGCGCTGACGATCAATCCGCTGATCATGAAATCAATGCCCTTCGATCCGGCGCGGGATTTCGCCGCCATCGGGCTGGGCTTCCGAACGCCGAATGTGCTGGTGGTCAGCCCGAAGCTGCCGGTCGGCGCGCTGGCCGAATTCATTGCCTATGCCAAGGCGCGGCCAGGGCAGGTCACCTGCGGTTCGGCCGGCACCGGCACCACCAATCACCTGCTGATGGAACTGCTGAACGCCGCGACCGGTGCCAGCATCGTCCATGTGCCCTATCGGTCGAGCGGCGGCGGTACGCCAGACCTGCTCTCCGGCGCGCTGACCTGCGCCATGGACCAGATCACCACCGCCCTGCCGCAGCACAAGGAAGGCATGATCCGCATCATCGGCGTCGGCATGCCGGAACGCATGGCGATCCTGCCCGATGTCGCCTCCTTCGCCGAAGTCGGCGTCGAGGGTGGCGGCATGACCTCCTTCATCGGCATGCTGGTCCCAGCGGCAACGCCGGCCGAGCCGCGCGCCCGGCTGCAACAGGCCTTCGCCGGGGCGCTGGCCGAGCCCGCCGTGCAGGCCCGGGTCGAGCAGATCGGCAATCTGATGGCCAAGCCGGAGGAGCGGACCGAGGCCGGCTTCACCGCCCTTTTGGTGCGCGAGCGGGCGGTCGCCCGACAGGCCGTCGCCCTGGCCAAGATGCAGCCGGAATAGCCGCAATGCCGATGATCACCTTCATCCTGCCCGATGGCACATGCCACCGCCTGACATACGACGAGGATGATACCTCCGTCATGCATGTCGGCGTGCGGGCGAACCTGGCGCATCTGCCGGCCGATTGCGGCGGGCAACTCGCCTGCGCCACCTGCATGGTCGATGTCGCGCCGGATTGGCAGGCCAAGGTGGGACCGGCCGGCCCGGATGAGGCGGATATGTTGAGCGACGCGCTGCGCGAGGTGCCGCCCGGCCGGCGCCTGTCCTGCCAGATCGCGCTGGACGCGCGGCTGGACGGGCTGGTCGTGACGCTGCCCGCGAAACAGGGATGAGGGCGCGGCTGGCGCTGCTGCTGCTTATCGCTGGCCCGGCGCTGGCCGAGGACGCGCGGCCCCTGACCATTATCCTGCCCGGCTCGGCTGGCAGCACCTCGGATACCTTGATGCGGGTACTGGCGCCGGCGATGCAAGCGCGGCTCGGCCAGCCGGTGGCCGTCGTCAATCGCGACGGCGGCTCGGGCGCGATCGGCGTGCAGCAGGCGGCGCGCGCCGCGCCAGACGGCACGACGCTGCTGTTCACCGCGGCCTATGCGTTTTCGGTCCTGCCGGTGATCCGCCAGGATCTGGGGTATTCCCTGGCCAGCTTCACGCCGGTCTGCCGGGCCTTCGTCAACACCATGACCGTCGTGGTCCGACCCGATAGCCCCTATCGCTCGTTGCAGGATTTGGTGACGGCAGCGCGGGCGGCGCCGGGCGGGGTCAGCTTCGGCCACCAGGGCGTCGCCTCGGTGCCGCATCTGGCGATGATGGAACTGGCCCAGGCCGCCGGCCTCCGCCTGCAGGACGTGCCCTTCCGCGGTGACCCGGCGGTGGTGGTGGAGGTGATGGCCGGCCGCATCGATGCCGGCGCATTGGTGCTCGGTTCCCTGCGCGGGCGGGACCTGCGCCCGTTGGCGGTCTTCGCCGCCACCCGCAACCCGGCGCTGCCCACGGCGCCTACCGCCCTGGAACAGGGCTTCGATGTTCGCCCGGCGAGCTTCGGCGGCCTGCTGGCCCCGGCCGGTACGCCCGCCGCCGTGATCGCCCGGCTGGATGCCGCCTGCGCCGCCGCGGCGGCCGAGCCGGCCTATCTGGACGCCGCCCGGCGCGGCTTCCAGCCGGACGGCGTCTATGCCGACGCCGCAGCCTTCGGTGCCTCGCTCAAGGAAGATGTCGCGGCCAAGGCCCGGCTGCTGGCCGGGATCGTCCTCAAGCCCGAATAGCCGCCGCCTCCACCCGCAAGGCGGCATCCAGCGCGGCCAGGCCGACCGCGCCGCTCGCCTCGACCGGGGCGCCCGTCTCGATGCTGGCGAGGAAGGCGGCCTGCTCGGCCTCCAGGCTGTCATGATCGACCCAGGTGGCGGTCTCGGTCCCCCAGCCGGGCATATGCTCGACTGGCTCTGGCCCACCGGGGCGCAGCCGCTCCAGCGTGCGGGCCAGGAAATCGACCCGCGTCTCCCCGGTCGGGCCCAGGAGGCGCAGTCGGCGCTCCAGGCCGACCGAGACCCGGCTGGCGGTGATGGTCGCGGCGCGGCCGTTGGCGAAGCCCAGCTGGGCGACGACGAAATCCAGATGCTCCGACATCACCCGCCGCCCGACCGCCCGCACCTCGGCCAGGGGCGCCCCGGCGAGGCTGAGGACGAGATCCAGATCGTGGATCATCAGGTCGAGCACAACCGAGACATCGAGGCTGCGCGGCCGGAAGGGGGCAACGCGGGTGGCCTCAAAGACCAGTGCCTGATCGGCCGCGCCGCTCTCGCGCAAGGTACGGATGGCGGCCGAATAGCGCTCGATATGCCCGACCTGGAGGACCCGGCCCCGGGCGGCGGCGGCGGCGATCAGCGCTTCGGCCTGCCCGACCGTGGCCGCCAGGGGCTTTTCGACGAAGACATGCCGCCCGGCGCCGAGCGCGGCCAGGGCCAGGCGGTGGTGAAAGCGGGTGGGGGCGGCCACTACCACGGCCTCGCTGGCCGCGATCAGGGCTTCTGGCGCCAGGGCCGGCACGGCCAGTTCAGCGGCAATGGCGGCGGCGCGGGCTGGGTCGGCATCATGGATGCCGGCCAGGCAGCCGCGCGCCGCCAGCTTCATGGCGTGGAAGCGCCCGAAATGGCCGACCCCGAGAACCCCGACCCTGACCGCCATGCCTCTGCCCCCCCGCCTGCTTGCGGTAGCAGAGCCAAGCGGCGGCTCCCAGCCCCGCGGCGCTTGCATCGCCCGCCCCTCGGGGCCATGGTCCGGCGGTTTTCCGGGGCCTCCATGGCCCGGCGCAGCAAGGGTTTATCCCCCACCCATGATGTATTTCGCCCGCTGGAAGCAGCTTGCCATCGTCGCGGTCGTCCTGCTGGGTGCCCTGCTGTGCCTGCCGAACTTCTTCCCGAAATCGGCTTTGCCGAACTGGGCGCGGCAGTTCTCCCTCGGCCTCGACCTACGGGGCGGCTCCTACCTGTTGCTCGAAGTCGATATGGCGGCGGTGGTGCGAGAGCGGCTGGAGAGCTTGGCCGATGGCGCCCGGGGCAAGCTGCGGGCGGCCAATATCGGCTATGTGAACCTCGCCGCCGATGCGCCAAACCGGCGGCTGAGCCTGCGGGTGCGCGACCCTGGCCAGGCCGCCGCCGCCGCCGCGGTGCTGCGGGAGTTGGCCAATCCGGTGAATACCAGCATCGGCCAGACCGCCCCGGATATCGAGGTGACCACCACGCCAGACGGCACGGTGACGGCGACGCTGACCGAGGTTGGCCTGCGCGCCAAGGCGAGCGGGGCGGTCGAGCAATCGATCGAGATCGTCCGCCGCCGGATCGATGAGACCGGGGTGGCCGAGGCGCTGATCGCGCGCCAGGGACAGAACCGTATCCTGGTGCAACTGCCCGGCGTCGAGGACCCGAACCGGATCAAGTCGCTGCTCGGCAAGACTGCCCGGATGACCTTCCACCTGCTGGATGAGAACGCCAACCTCGCCGCGCCTTCCCCGCCGCCCGGGGTGATGTTCCTCTCGGCCGAGCGCAGCCAGCAGGGCCAGCCGGAACGCTTCGCGGTGCGCCGGCGGGTGGAGGTGGATGGCGCCAACCTGACCGATGCGCGGGCCGGGCAGGACAGCCGCAACGGCGAATGGGTGGTGAACTTCAAGTTCGATTCGGTGGGCACCCGCCGTTTCGCCGATGTGACGCGGCAGAATGTCGGCCGGCCCTTCGCCATCGTGCTGGACGAGAAGGTGATCACCGCGCCCAATATCCGCGAGGCGATCATCGGCGGCTCCGGCCAGATCAGCGGCAGTTTCACCGCGCGCACGGCCAATGACCTGGCAGTGCTGCTGCGCGCCGGCGCCCTGCCCGCGCCGCTGACGGTGATCGAGGAACGCAGCGTCGGGCCGGAGCTCGGCGCCGATGCGATCCGCGCCGGGGTGCTGGCGCTGGCCTTCGGGGCGCTGCTGGTCTTCCTCTACATGGGCCTCGCCTACGGGCTGTTCGGCTGGTTCGCCAACATCGCCCTGCTGGTCAACATCATGCTGATGATCGCCGCGCTCTCGCTGCTGGAGGCGACGCTGACCTTGCCGGGCATCGCCGGGATCGTCCTCACGCTCGGCACCGCGCTTGATGCGAATATCCTGATCAATGAGCGGATCCGCGAGGAAGTGAAGAACGGCCGCACGCCGCTCAACGCCCTGGAAGCCGGCTTCACCAAGGCCTCTGGCACCATCCTGGATTCGAACCTGACGAACCTGATCGCCATGGCCTGCCTTTATGTCTTCGGCAGCGGCACGGTGAAGGGGTTCGCGGTGACGGTGGCCATCGGCACCATCGTGCAGATGTGGACGGCAACCACTTTGGTGCGGCTGCTCGTCTCCTGGTGGTATCGTACCCGCCGTCCGTCAGAGCTGCCGGTGATGGAGGGCGGGCGTGGGGTGTTCGACCGCCTGGCCCGGCCATTGTTCCGACTGGTGCCGGATGTGACGAAGATCCCCTTCATGAAGGGCGCGCGGGCCGGGCTGCTGACCTCGGCCGTACTATCCACGCTTTCGATCATCGGCGCCTTCTACCCTGGGCTGACCAAGGGCATCGACTTCAAGGGCGGCATCGTGATGGAGGTGCGCACGCCCGAGCCCGCCGATCTCGGCGCGCTGCGCGGGGCGGTCTCGGCGCTCGGGCTCGGCGATGTCGGGCTGCAGCAATTCGGCGGGCCCGACACCGTGCTGGTGCGCTTGCCGGTGCAAGACGAGGAGGCAGGCACCCAGAAGGCGGTCGCCGCAGTCCGCAATGCGGTGGAAAAGGTCGCCCCCGGCACCCGAATTCTGCGCGTCGAAGCCGTCGGCAATCGGGTCTCGGATGAGTTGTTCACCGGCGGCATGATCGCGCTCGGCATCAGCCTGCTGGCGATGCTGATCTACATCTGGCTCCGCTTCGAGTGGCAATTCGGCATTGCCGCCATCGTCACGCTCATCCTCGATACGACCAAGACCATCGGCTTCATGGTGCTGTTCGGGATCGAGTTCAACCTGACGACTGTGGCGGCGATCCTCACGGTTATCGGCTTTTCGGCCAACGACAAGGTGGTGGTGTTCGACCGCATGCGGGAGAACCTGCGCAAATATAAGCAGATGCCGCTGCGCCAGCTGGTCGATCAGTCGATCAACGAGACGCTGAACCGCTCGCTCGGCACCTCGATGACGCTGCTGCTCGCGGCTGTGCCGCTCGCCCTGTTTGGCGGTGACACGCTCTCGGGCTTCGCCTGGGTGATGCTGTTCGGCATCATGGTCAGCGCCAGCTCCTCGGTCTTCATCGCCGCGCCGATCGTGCTCTATACCGGTGAGAACCGGCTACGCCGGGGTGAGCCGGACAAGCCACAACCTGGCGCCAAGGCCGGCGCCGCCCTCGGGATCTGAGATGGCCGGGCCGGGCCGGCGGAGCTTCGGGCTCGCGGCAGTCGGCCTGCTAGCGCGGCCGGCCCGGGCGGGTGGACTGACCGGCCCGATCTCCCTCCTCGTCGCCGGCGCGCCGGGCGGCAACGCCGATGGCTGGGCCCGCAGTATCGCCCCCTTCCTGGAGCGGCACTTGCCGCGGGCGCAGATCGCGGTGGCGAACCGGCCCGGGGAGGGCGGCCTCGCCGCCGCCCGCAGCCTGGCCGGCACCGTCCCGGACGGCCATGTGCTGGGCGCCGTCGCGACGCCGCTGCTGCTGGCGCGGGCGATCGCCACCGGCCAGTCCGCCATGCTCGAACGCCTGGATTTCCTGGGCGCGATCGCCGAGGAACCGGTGCTGCTGGTCGGCCACCCTGGCCTCGCGCCGACCCTTGGGGCGCTGCGCGCCCGCGGTGAGCAAGCCCTCCTCGCCACGCCGCCGCCCGGCAACGCGGCGCAACTCGCCGGGCTTGCCTTTGCCCGGGCGCGCCCGCTGACCCTGCTCGCCTTCGCCAATGCACAAACGGCCCGGCAGGCGGTGATCGCCGGCAATGTCGCCGCCGCCATGCTCGCCTTGCCCGAAGCGCTGGCCGCCCTGAGCGATGACCGGCTGGCCGGCCTCGGTCTTGCCGCCGCCACGCGCTGCCCATTGCTGCCCGAGATGCCGACGCTGGCCGAACAGGGGGTCGCGGTGCGGATCGCTGCGCATCGCGGCTTCGCGCTACCGCTGGGGACCCCGCAACCTCTGAGGGAAGGGTTGGGCGCAGCCCTCAAAGCCATGGTGGCGGACGCCGAATTCGTCGCGGCGGCTGAGGCCGAAGGCTATCTGCCCCGCTATCTGCCGGCGGCGACCTGGGATGGGCTGCTGCGCGCAACCGCGCGCGACCTCGCCACGCAATGGCGGGGCGACCCATGGCTGCCACGAGCGGATTGACAGGTGATCGAAAATACGAGATTATTCGCACAGATTAATACATTCTGAACAAGGCCAAACCTCGCTTGCCCGGCCCCGCTCCGATCGACCCGCCCCCGCTGCGCGACACCGCCCTACTCACGGGCGAGGCCCTGCGGCGCGGCATGGCGGGGGGCGAAATCTCCGTGCGCTACCAGCCCGTGGTCCGGCTGGCTGATCGCCGGCCGGTGCTGGTCGAAGCGCTCGCCCGCTGGCAGTCGGATGGACGCCCGGTCGCCCCGGCCGAGTTCGTCCCCGTGGCTGAGGCCGCTGGCCTCATCGAGGATTTGCTGGCGCTCGTCACGCGCACCGCGATCGCTGAGCTTGGTCCCCTTTGGCCCCGGCTGCGGTTAGGGGTGACGATCAACCTGCCACTGACGCTGCTGCTGCGCCCGGCCCTGCCGGCTTGGCTCGACCGCACCTTGGTGCATAGCTCGTTGACCGCCGGGCACGTGATGCTGGAGCTGACCGAAAGCCAGGTGGTCCACGATCTCGGCGCGTTGCGCCGGGCGCTCGGCCGGCTGCGCGCGGCCGGCTATCGGGTCTTGCTTGATGACATTGCACCCGATGACGGACGCGACAGGCTGCATGCCCTGCCTTTCGCGGGGCTGAAACTCGACCGGTCGGTGGTGGCGCGGCTGCCACGCTCGGCCGTTACGCGGCAGGTGGTACGCCGCCTGGTGATTGCAACGCGCCGGCGCGGCCAGATGCTGATCGCCGAAGGGGTGAGCGAGCCCGCGCAATGGGCGGCACTGCGCGCGCTGGGCGTCCATGGGGCCCAGGGTTTCGCCGTGGGGCCGCCGGTCCCGGCCGGTCAACTGGCCGGCTGGGCCAGCGGCTGGCGGCGGACGCAGACACCGGCCCTGGCGGCCTGACCGGTGGTGCGGGCTGCACGGCGCAGAAGCTGCGTTGCCAAGCCTCGGCCCGCGCCTTTATCTTGCACCGCACAACACGGCGTCGTGCTCGAAGCGGCGCCCCTGTCCTGAGGAACAAGCCATGAGCAGCGCGGCGAAGCCCGGCATTACCCTGACTGTCGAAGGGTCGAACAAGAGCACCACGCTGCCGTTGCTGAGCGGCACGCTCGGGCCGCAAGTGCTCGATATCCGTAAGCTTTATAACGACCTGGGCGTCTTTACCTTCGATCCCGGCTACGGCGCCACCGCCAGCACGGAAAGCAAGATCACCTACATCGACGGCGATGCCGGCGTATTGCTGTATCGTGGCTATCCGATCGACCAATTGGCTGAGAAGTCTGACTTCACGGAGGTGGCCTATCTGCTGCTGGAAGGCGAGCTGCCGACCGCCGAGCAGCTGCAGACCTTCCGGGGCCATGTCACACGGCACACCATGCTGCACGAGCAGCTCCGCCGGTTCTTTGACGGCTTCCGGCGCGATGCCCACCCGATGGCGATCATGTGCGGCGTGGTCGGCGCGCTTGCTGCCTTCTATCACGACAATCTCGACATCAATGACGCCCGCCAGCGGGAAGTGGCGGCCTTCCGGCTGATCGCCAAAGTTCCGACCATCGCGGCCTGGGCGTATAAATACTCGATCGGCCAGCCCTTCATGTATCCGCGCAATGACCTGAGCTACGCGGAGAACTTCCTCTACATGCTGAACGCGGTGCCGGCTGAGCCCTATGTCAGCAACCCGATCCTGTCGCGCGCCATGGACCGTATCATGGTGCTGCACGCTGACCACGAACAGAACGCCTCGACCTCGACGGTGCGTCTGGCCGGCTCGACCGGCGCCAATCCCTTCGCTTGCATCGCGGCTGGGATCGCCGCGCTGTGGGGCCCGGCGCATGGCGGGGCGAACGAAGCGGTTCTGAAGATGCTGGGCGAGATCGGGGATGTGAAAAACATTCCGGCCTTCATCGCCGAAGTGAAGGACAAAAACAGCCACACCAAGCTGATGGGGTTCGGCCACCGGGTTTACAAAAACTTCGACCCGCGCGCGAAAATCATGAAGGAGACCTGCCACGAGGTGCTGGGCGAGCTTGGCATCAAGGATGAGCCGCTGCTGGATATGGCGATGGAGATGGAGCGGATCGCCCTTTCTGACGATTACTTTGTCAGCCGCAAGCTCTACCCGAACGTAGATTTCTATTCGGGCATCATCCTGAAGGCGATGGGCATCCCGACGCACATGTTCACGGTGCTCTTCGCGGTGTCGCGGACAGTCGGTTGGATCAGCCAGTGGAAGGAGCTTATCGAGGACCCTTCGCAGCGTATCGGCCGGCCGCGCCAGATCTACACCGGCGCCACCCAGCGGGATTACGTCCCGATCGTCAAGCGCTGAGCAAGGCGCGCCCGGGCAAGCGCGCCCGGGTACTCGCTCCACTCGGCGCGTAGCGCAATGGGATGGAATGCCAAATTATCTGAACAAGGCCCGCCCGCTGTGGCGGGCCTTTATTTCACCATAATTAGGTATTTATGCCTTAAATCGAAGCGATCCGATCTGCTGCATTTCGGTATATCGGTATTCCGGTAAAATTTTCGCTTGCCTATCATCGCTTCGTAAGCACAATGTTGACAACTTATTGTATAACACATACTCAGAGGCTCCCCATGACAAGCCCCCCCGCGCCGGCTGTCGGTCGCACCCTGGACCACCGCGTCCGCCAACAACTGAGTAAATGGCCCCAATGCCCGCCGGGCATCGAACCGAACGGCCCCCGCGGCGGCACCTGGCTCAAGGGCCGCCCGGGCAATCAGCGCCTCGGCTCCCACCCCTTCCTGAAGCTGCCAGGCAGTCAGGTCTTCCGCACCCTACCCGATGGCATGTGGCTGCATTTCAGCCCAAGCAACGCCGGCGACCCCTATGTGGACATTCTCTGCATCGAGGCATGTTCGACCCTGGCCAACCTGCTCGACAAGCGCTCCCGCTTCGCCCCGAGCGTCTCCTCCCTGCTCGCGCTCTGCCCCCTTCCCTGGCTGCTCGCCCCCCCCGAGCGCGGCGGCGCCGTCCCCCGCTGGCGCCTGATCCGCTGGCTGGAGCAGCAACCGACCGGACCGCTGACGCTCCCCGTCCGCGATGTCCGCGTGGTCTTCGGCCTGCAACGGCCGCATTACGGCGCCTTCGCTGAGAACCAGGTGCCGCAGCCGCACGAATATTTCTGCCCCATGGAAGCCCTGACCGCCGAAGGCGGCGACAAGGACCCGGCAATGCGCGCTCTGATGGCCCGGACCTCCTCAATCACTAATTTCATGCATTTCCCCTGACTTTGGAGGCGGGCCGCCCCCGCTATATCCTGCACCCCGGTAAAGCCTGGGAGCAGGAGGGGCGGATGGTAGATCGGGTGCTTGGCGTACTGGGCGGCATGGGGCCGCTCGCCAGCGCACATTTCATGCTCCGCCTGACCCTCCTGACTCCGGCCGGACGCGACCAGGATCATATCCCCGCGGTGCTCTGGTCCGACCCCAGGGTGCCGGACCGTACGGCAGCCCGGCTCGCTGGTGGCGTCGACCCGCTGCCTGCCCTGCTGCGCGGCATCCACGGTCTCGCCAGCGCGGGGGCCGGTGCCATCGTCATCCCGTGCAATACCGCGCATGGTTGGTACAGCGGCATGCAGGCTGGGACCAAGCTGCCGATCCTGCATATCGTCGAGGCAACGGGGGATGAACTCACCCGCCTCCGCGTGCCGCCCGGGCGGATCGGCGTCATGGGCACCGCCGCGACTCTGGCCATGCGGCTGTATCAGCAGGGGCTGGAGCGGCGCGGCTATGACTGCATCGTCCCGACCGAGGCGGAGATGGCAAGCCATGTCAGCCCGGCGATCGCCGAGGTGAAGGCGAACCGCGTCGCGGCCGCCTATGAACCGCTGGCCGAGATCGCCCAGCGGCTGATCGGGCGCGGCGCGCGGGCGGTGGTCCTGGGCTGCACGGAAATCCCCCTCGGCATCCAGGCCGGGCCGGCCCTGCCCTTCCCCGTCGCCGATAGCATCGACGCCCTGGCCCGCGTCGGCATCGACTGGGCCATGGGGTGACAGCCGCGCAGCGCCGGCGCTTTAGAGCATTGTTCGTTCAGGTGGACTGACCTGCACGGATTTCCCGCTCTAGCTGCCGCCCGGCACCCAAAGCACATCCGCCCGCCCGCTATCGTTCAACCGCCGGCTGAGTTGGAACAGCAGGTCCGACAGGCGATTGAGATAGCGGAGCACCTCCGGATTGAGCGCCTCCACCGCGGCCAGTGCCACCGTCTCGCGTTCCGCCCGGCGCGCGATGGTGCGCGCCAGATGCGCGGTCGCCGCCCCGGGCGTGCCGCCCGGCAGAATGAAGCTGGTCAGCGGCGGCAGGTCGGCGGCGATCTCCGCCTGCGCCGCCTCCAGCGCCGTGACGCGCGCCGCCGGCAGGCGGAGCCGCGCGCCGCCTTCCCCGGGGACGCAGAGATCAGCGCCAAGGTCGAACAGGTCGTTCTGCACGCGCCCGAGCAGCGTATCGAGCGCTGTCTCGCCAGCCAGGTGCAGCCGCAGCAGTCCGAGCGCGGCATTGGCCTCATCCACCGCGCCCATCGCGGCGATCCGCCGGTCGTCCTTCCGCACGCGGCTGCCATCGCCGAGCGAGGTCTCCCCGCCGTCGCCGCCGCGCGTGGTGATCACATCCAGCTTAACCATGCTTGCCCCTGTTCCTCGCCAGCCTTGCAGAGATTGGTCGCTGCCGCGCCGCGCCAAGGGATCCCTTAGAGCGCGATGCGTTGAGGCGATATCGCCGAAGGCGCTGAATCGCGCGATCCAACACATGCTAGAGCGGGCTGCGTGAACGCATGTGAACGCAGCATGCTCTAGCACCCGCCGCCTCAGTTGAGCCGGAAATGCACCCGCGTGCGGATGGTGCCAGGCACCGGCGCACCATCGCGCATCGCCGGCTTGAAGCGCCAGCGCAGGACCGCGCGCCGCGCGGATTCATCCAGCGCGGGATAGCCCGAGCTCTGTACCACCTGCACGCCCACCGCCTGCCCGCTTTCGGACACCTGGATCACCACGCCGACCTCCCCGGCCTCGCCGCGCTGGCGACTGGCGAAGGGGTATTCGGGCTCGGGGTTGCGCACACCAGGCAACAGGCCGGGTGGCGAGACGGCGCCGGTGACCCGCGCCGCGCCGGGAACCACCAAGGGCTGGGCGCCCTGGCCGAATAGCGGCGGCGGCGGGGCGGCCGAGGCCGGGCCGGTGACTGGGGAGGCTGCTCGCGCCGGCGGTGCTGCACGCGGTGCGGCAGGCTTCGGCGGCGCCTTCTCGGGAGGTTTCTCGGGTGGCTTCTCGGGCGCCTTCTCGGGCGCCTTCTCGGGCTGTGGCGGCGCTGGCGGCGCCGGGGTCGGCAGGGGCAGATCTTCCTCGGCCGGCGCAGTCGCTTCCTGCTGTTGCCGCTCCGTCGGAGCCTCGGGCGGGGGGGGCGGTAAGGTCGCGATATCACGCGCCATGGGGGGCGGCGGCGGCAACTCGGCAGTGGCCGGGGCCGGCGCTGGCGCTGCGGCAGGGGCTTCGATCGCCGCGCGGGGCGGCGGGTTGGGCGGCGGCGCGGCCTGTGGGGGTGGCGGTGTGGCGGCCGGCGGCGCCGGCGGGGTAGGTTGCTCGGCCCGGACTGGCGCAGGCGGCGGCGGCGGCGGCTCGCCCGTATTCAGGCGTGCATCCTCCTCCGGCACCTGCTCCCACACGATGGAGACGCCATCCTCCGGCGTCACCTCCGGCGCCGGGTCGATCGCCAGCCAGCCGAACAGCCCCGCGATCAACAGGCCGTGCAACAGCACGGAGGCGATGGCACCCCAGCGGTTTCGCGGCAGCGGCGGGATCGTTGGCCTCGGCCCGGCGCCCGGCAGGGCGAGGGCGGCGCTCACAGCACCGGCACCCCCTGCCGTTTCGCCTTGTCCTCGGGCTCGACATGGATGGTGATGACCGCACCTTCCACCTCGGCCTTCAGCCCGGCCTCGATGCGGTCGCAGATGCCATGCGCCTCGGCCACGCTGAGTTGCCCGGGCACCACCAAATGGAACTCGATGAAGGTCAGGCGGCCGGCATGGCGGGTGCGCAGGTCATGCGCCTCGATCGCGCCCTCTGCCTCGGCCCCGACGACGGCGCGAATGCGGGACAATTGCTCGGGCGGCACTGCCTCATCCATCAGCCCGCCGACGCTCTCGCGGACCAGCCTGCCGCCCGACCACAGGATGTTCAGCGCGGTCGCCCCGGCCAGCAGCGGATCAAGCCAGAGCAGCCCGGTCAACGCCACCAGCCCGACCCCGACCAGCACCCCGGCCGAGGTGATGACATCGGACACGAGATGCCGCGCATCGGCCAGCAAGGCCGGGGACCGGCCACGCCGGGCGGTGCGGAACAGTAGCCAGGCCCAGCCGGCATTGGCGATCGTCGCAATGGCCGAGACAGCGAGCCCGAACCCGGGCTGGGATGGCACCTGCGGCGCCCGCCAAGCGCCATAGGCCGCATGAAGGATGACCAGCGCGGCAACGATGATCAGCGCCCCTTCAAGCACCGCCGAAAAGTATTCCGCCTTGGCGTGGCCATAGGGATGCTCATCATCGGCGGGCTCTGCCGAAAGCCGCAGCGCGAAGAAGGCGGCGGCGGCGGCGGCGACATTGACGATGCTCTCCATCGCGTCGGCGAACAGCGCGACCGAGCCGGTCAGCCACCACGCCGCCACTTTCAGCCCAAGCACAAGACAAGCGAGGCCGACGCTGCCGGCGGCAATCCGCAGCAGCCGGGGGGAAGGCGGCGGCAAGGCCGTGGTGGTGTGGGTCTTTGACAAACGCAGATATCCGCAGCAGCGCGTTTTGCCCCGGATGGCGACCGGCGCCAAGCCGGCAGCGGGGCGGCTATTCGACCGGCGCTGGCGGGTCGGGGCTCGGGCTACCGCGCGGCAGGGGCGGCGGCGGCACCCAGGGGCGGTCGCCACGGGCGGCGCGGTCACTCAGGATACGCACCCCGGCCGGTCCCAGCCAGACCGCGTGCGGCCCTTGGCGCCAGACCGCGAAGCGGTCGATCACCGCCGCCGCGCAGCGCCCGCGCACGGGCTCGGCCGAGAGCACCAAGGCGGCGTTGGCGCAGGCTTCGGCTGGCGGCGCGCCGCGCAGCAGCACGGCCCGCGCGGGCCCGGCGCCGAGCGTGCAGGCGCCCGGGGTGCAGAGGATGCGCCCTTCGCCGAGGCTGCCCTCCCGCGGCAGGGGCTCGGCGCTCGCCAACCCGTAGCGGCGGGCAAAGGCGTCCCGGTCCAGGCGGCCTGCGCCGGATTGGCGCTGCCAGAAAAGGTCCTCGCCGGCATGCAGGGCGATCAGCCGGCCATCGCCCGAGACCATTATATCCGGCGGCCGGTCGAAGGCGGTCGCCGCCAGGCCCAAGGCCAGCAGCGGCAGACCGAACAGCCGCCAGCGCGCCCGCCATAGGCAGAGCCAGACGAGCCCGAGGCTGGCCACCGCCAGGCCCCAGCCGGGCAGCGGTGGCAGGGCGAGGCTCGCCCCCGGCCAGCCGGCGACCCAGCGGGCAATGCCGAGCATGGCCTCGATCCCCCAGCCCATCGGCCGCAGCGCCCAATCCTCCAGCCCAAACGGCAAAAGCGCCACGGCGAGCATCCCGGCCGGCATGATGAAGAACGAGGTCAGCGGCACGGCCAGCGCATTGGCCGCCACGCCATAGACCTGCAGCCGGCCGAAATGGTGCAGCCCATAGGGTGTGGTGGCGAGGCCGGCGAGCAGCGAGGTGGCGACCAGCCCGAAGCCCGCCAGGAATAGCCGGCGCCGCCAGCCCTGCGCCGTCGGCAGCTTCGGCCGCAGCCACTCCCAGCCAGCGATCAGCGCCAGCACCGCCGCGAAGCTCATTTGAAACGAGGGATGCAGCACCGCCATGGGCGCGATCAGCACCACGGCGCCAAAGGCAATGGCCCAGCCGCGCAGGCTGAAGGCGCGCCGGCCGACCAGCAGGCCGAGGGTGGCGAAGGCCGCCATCGCAAAGCTGCGCTGCATGGGCAGTTGCGCGCCGGTGAGCAGCATATAGAGCCCACCCGCCGCCAGCGCGCCAAGCGCCGCCGCCGGGCGTCCAGGCAGCCGCAGCGCCACCCATGGCAGCAAGGCGAACGCCCAACGCAGCAGGCCATAGGCGAGCCCCATGACGATTGCGATGTGCAGGCCAGAGACGCTGAGCAGATGCGCCAGGCCGGAATCGCGCATTGCCAGCAGCGCCGGGGGCGGAATCGCGCTCTGGCTGCCGGTCAGCAGGGCCGCGGCGATGGCGCCAGGGGCGCCGGGCAGCGCGGCATCGATCCGCGCCTCCAACCCGGCCCGCAGCGCCGGCAGCCGTGGCGGCGCCTCGCCCGGCGTCAGCGTCGCCCGGCCAAGCGCGAAGCCATTGCCGCCGAGGCCGGAGAACCAGGCGGCGCGCTGGAAATCCCAGGCGCCCGGATAGGCCGGTGCGGCCGGCGGGCGCACCATGGCACGCAGCACGAGGCGATCGCCCGGCTGCGGCGCGGCCGAATCATCCGCCCGCAACCGGACGCGCAGCAGGCGGGCGATCGGTGCCTCGCCATCCAGGCGGGCCTCGGCAAGGGTGACGCGCCGGCCTTCCGGCAGCGCCTCAACCGCCGCGACGCGCCCTTCGATGATGCTGGCGCCGCGTGGGAGTTCGGGCATGGGCGGCTGCCGCCCCGCCTGCCAGGCGGCATCGGCGAAGCCGAGCCAGCCCGCGGCCAGGAGCCCAAGCGGCCAGCCGAGCATAGGCCACCGCCAACCGATGGCGCAGGCGAGCAGCAGGCCGAATGGCGCCGGCCAGACCCAGAGCCGGTTCGGCTCGGCCGGCAAGGCCGCATAGACCAGCACGCCGGCCCCGAGTGCGACCGCGAGCCAGGGGGCAAAGCGGCCACGCTCGATCTCGGCGAGGCGGTAGAGCCAGGACACGGCCAGGGCGGGCCGGTCCGGCAGGGCGAGGCTGAGTGACACGATGCCGAGCGACCCTGCCGCGCCGGTCGGCGGCGACGCAAGGGAAAAGCCACGCCCCGCGACTTCAGGGGGCGAAGATGGTGAAAACCCAGGTGGCCAGCAGCACGAGATGTACGATGCCGGCGAGCAGCGTCGTCCGGCCCGTGCCGTAGGTGACGATCGCCACCCCGAAGCCGAGGGTCATCAGCACGGTATCCCCGGCGGAGATGCCCAGGGCGAGCGGGTAGTGCTGCCATTCGCTGACCGCGGCGATGACCGGCACCGACAGGCCGATGGTCGCAACCGCACTGCCGAGCGAGAGATTGATGCTCGATTGCAGGCGATTGCCGGCGGCGGCCCGCAGCGCCGAGGCACACTCCGGCAAAAGCACGATGGCCGCGATGACCACGCCGACCAAGGCGATCGGCGCACCGAGCGCGCCGATCCCGGCCCCGATCGCCGGCGCCAGCGCCTTGGCCAGCAGCACCACCGAGACGAGCGCCGGGATCAGCAGGCCGAGCGAGGCCAGGGCAAAACGGGCGGTCGGCCGGATATGCTCGATTTCGGGCGCGGCGCCGACCGGCAGGAAGTAGTCCCGGTGCCAGGTGGTCTGGATAAAGAGAAAAGCGATCAGCAGGACCAGGCAGGCGACGGCCACGAAGCCGAGTTGCAGCGGGCTGTAATAGGGACCCGGGGCCGAGACCACATGGTTCGGCAGCACCAGCACCAGCACCGCCATCGGGATCAGCACGGCGAGGAAGGCGTTGGCGCCTTCCAAGCGGAACTCGACTTCCCTCTGGCGCAGCGCGGCCACGACGATGCAGAGCCCGGAAAGGCCGTGCACCACCATCATCACCACCGCGTGCACGGCGTCGCGGAGAATGCCCGGATTCGGCTCCCCGGTGAGCATCAGGGAGACGATCAGCCCGACCTCGATGATGGTGACGGCAAGCGCCAATACGATGGAGCCGAACGGCTCGCCCACCCGCAGCGCCACCACCTCCGCGTGGTGCACGGCGGCCACCACATTGCCGAGCAGCACCAGGCCAACGACAATCGCCAGCGGCTCCAGCGCGATCTTGCCGATCAGCAGATAGGTCACGATCCCGAGTGCGGGCAGCAGGATGGTGTGCAGCGGGATACGATCAATCGGGGCACCGGCCATGTCCCTCCATAACCAGACAAAGCTGGATGCTCAACCGCGCCGCTGTCATGGCGCGCGCGATTTGCTAAACGCCCGTCCGCATGGCCCGCCAGGGGATCACTCAATGACTGTCCGTACCCGCTTCGCGCCCTCCCCGACTGGCTATCTGCATATCGGCGGGGCCCGCACGGCGCTGTTCAACTATCTTTTTGCCCGCCGCCATGGCGGGCAATACCTGCTGCGGATCGAGGATACCGACCGCCAGCGCAGCACCGCCGAGGCGGTGGCGCAGATCCAGGAGAGCCTGGACTGGCTGGGCCTTGCCCCCGATGAGCCGCCGATCTTCCAAAGCAAGCGGGAAGCGCGCCACGCCGAGGTGGCGCAGGAACTGCTGGCGCGCGGGCGCGCCTACCTCGCCTACGACACGCCAGATGAACTGGCAGCGATGCGCGCGGCGGCCGAGGCGGCCAAGCGCCCCTTCAAATACGACGGCAGCCGCTGGCGTGCGCTCGACCCGAAAGACGCGCCAGGCAATCTGCCGGCGATCCGTATCATCGCCCCTTCGGGAGGGGAGACGGTGGTCGAGGATCTGGTGCAGGGCACGGTCAAGGTCGCCGATAGCGAGCTGGACGACATGATCATCCTGCGCTCAGACGGCACGCCGACCTATCTGCACGCGGTCGTGGTCGACGATCACGATATGGCGATCACCCATGTGATCCGCGGCGATGACCACCTGACCAATACCTTCCGCCAATGCATGGTCTATGACGCCATGGGCTGGCACCGGCCGCGCTTCGCGCATATTCCGCTGATCCATGGCGCTGACGGGGCCAAGCTGTCCAAACGCCACGGCGCGGTCAGCGCGCTGGAGTTCCGCGAGCAGGGTTTCCTGCCGGAAGCGGTTTGCAACTATTTGCTCCGGCTCGGCTGGGGGCATGGCGATACCGAGATCATCGGCCGCGAGGAGGCGATCCGCATCTTCGACGTTGCCGATATCGGCCGCGCGGCATCCCGCATGGATTACGCCAAGCTGCTGCATGTGAACGCCGTGTGGCTGCGCGCCGCGGAGGATGCGCGACTGACGCGGGAGACGCTGACCCGCCTCGGCAAGCACCAGATCGGCTTCGGTACGGAGGGCGCGGCCAGGGTGCGCCAGCTGATGCCCGACCTGAAGGAGCGCGCCCGCACGCTGGAGGAGCTGGCGAGCTCCGCCGCTTTCGCGGCACTGGAAGGCCCACCGCCAATGGACCCCAAGGCTGCGGCGCTGCTGACGCCGGAGGCCAAGGCACGGTTGGCCGATCTGGCGCGGTTTCTGACCGACGCGCCTTGGCAACGGGCGGATCTGGAAGCCTGGCTGCGCGACTATGCGGAGGTGAAGGGCGTGAAGCTCGGCCAGATCGCCCAGCCGCTGCGCGTGGCGCTGACCGGCAGCACGCAGAGCCCGCCGATCGATGCGGTGCTGGTCGCGCTGGGGCGAACCGAGGCGGTGGATCGCATCCTGGCCGCAGCCGAGGAATAGCCGACAGGCTTTTTCGGGTAGCCGGCAGTGGGCAGTGCCGGCTAGCCTGATGGCGAATTCAGAGAAGGCCCCTCGCTATGCCGCTTGAGACCCATGCCGCCGCCGACCTATCGCTTGCTGATCAGCGCTGGCAGGCGCGCATTGACCTCGCCGCCGCGCATCGGCTGGCGGTGATGCACGGCTTCAACGAGGGCATCTTCAACCACTTCACCCTGCGCGTGCCCGGCACGGAGGATCGCTACTACCAGATCCCCTTCGGCACGCATTGGTCGGAAGTGCAGGCCTCGACCTTCATGGAGGTCGACTACAACGGCAAGCTCTGCGCCGGCGAAGGCCATATCGAGCAGAGCTGCTACGCGATCCACGCGCCGATCCATAAGCTGAACGCCCGCGCCGCGGCCGTCTTTCATACCCACATGCCCTTCGTCTCGGCGCTCTCGCGGCTCGAAGACCCGCGCATCCTGCCGATCGGTCAGACCGAGATCGGCACGATGATCCACACCGCTTACGACATGGAGTATGCCGGCCCGGCCTTCGAGCAGGCCGAAGGCGAGCGGCTGGCCGGCATCCTGGGCGACAAGACGGTCCTGATGATGGCCAATCACGGCGTCGCCACCGTCGGCCGGACCGTCGCCGAGGCCTATGACCGGCTGTACTACGTCGAGCGCGTCGCGCAGGTGCAGCTCTACGCCATGTGGACCAACCGGCCGCTGCATGTCCTGCCGGACACTGTGGTGCAGGAGACGGTGCGGCAATTCTCTGGCGCGGCACCGCGTTATGGCGACAAGACGAATGCCGAATGGCATTTCGGCGCGCTGAAGCGGATTCTTGACAAGCGCGAGCCCGATTACCGCGATTGAGACGCGGCGCTGGGGTGGGCTGTTCACCACGCCCGCCCCAGCGTATACATAATATTTCATCTTGTTAGCCGATCGAGTGTGCGGCTACATGACGGCGCCAAAAAAAGGTCCGTCGCTATGCTGTCGAACAGAACTGTGCTCCTGGCCTCCCTCCTCGCCTGGCCGGCACTGGGCGGCGCGCATAGCGCCCGCGCCGATCCCTTCAGAGTCACCCAGGGCGATTGGGGCAGCACTTCGGACGTCGGCACCTTCGCCTGGGCGATCAATCAGGCCAATCTCTCCACCGCCACCGGCAACCTCATCACCGTCGACCCCGGGCTGAAAATCAAGGTCGATGGGGCGACAGCCACCAGCTCACCCAGCAATCTCGCCACCATCAGCCGCTCCGTGACCATCGCAGGCAATGGGGCGACGCTGGTCGGCAATCCGGAATTCCTCACCAACGGTGGGCATTTGGTCACCAAGACCAATCCGCAGTCACCCGGACCCAACGACATTCCGCTGACCCCCTCATTCTCCGTTTTCAAGGTCGGCACCTACGGTCAGCCGAATCCCGGGCTGACGGTGAGCATTACGGGGCTGAACGCCGATGGCCTAAACCGCATCGCCCAGGTCAACCAGGGCGCCATACTCAGCTACAGCGGCGCGGCGATCGTCAACTCGGTCAACTTCACCGGCACGCCGACCGGTCCGAGCTTCGAAGCCTTTGGCGCCTCCCTCAGCCTCAGCCATGTGTCCATCGACAATGCTTATGGCTTTAACGGGCCGATCGGCACGGCCCTGGGCGGCATCGTCTCCGGCGAGGATTCGACGATCAACCTCTCCGATAGCCGGATCCGGAACACGAGCAATCTCGGTGCGGTCAGCCTGGCCGGCGGCACCGCCAATATTGTCAGCACCGTGCTCACCGGCTCGGGTGGCATCAGCGTCAGCGGCGGCGGCAGCATCGCCACCGGCACCATGAACGTGGTGAATAGCCTGGTCTTCATGCAGGGGCAGATGAACGGCGGCGGCGATCCCGAATTGGCGGTCAACCGGGTGATCGCCGGCAGCGGCGGGACGATGAACCTGACCGCGAGCTCGGTCCTGGTCGATGCGATCAGCCTCTCCGGCGACCCCGCCTTCCTGAACGGCGTCCCGCTGGATGCCAATGGCGGCCGCATCAACCTCGTCTCCTCGGCGGTGATGGGAACACAGATTCAGGACACGCCGCCGCAGATCGCCTATCAGGCAAGCTATGGCGGCAGCATGACCGCGGATGTCTACAGCTGGGTCCGGCCGATGAGCGCGCAGAGCGCCACCGATCTCCGCACGCTGTTCAACCAGCCGAGCCTGCTGACCGGCAGCCCCGGCTATGCGATCATCGTCCTCAACACCAATCCGCTGATCGAGATGATCGACCCCTATCCCGGCGAGGCCTATCCGGTGGATGGCGGCGTGCTGCTGAATGTGGTGCCCAATGCGACCAGCACGAACCAGCTGTTCAGCCCGATCGACGGCAGCCCGATCCTGACCGATGTCTTCGGCAATGCGCGGACCCGGCTGGGCTTGCGCGATGTCGGCGCGGTGCAGGGCATTCCGGAACCCTCGACGATGCTGGGCCTGCTGACCGGTCTGGGGGCCTTGCTCGGCGTTGGCCGGCGTCGGACTGTCAGCTGATCACTTACCATCGCGCAACAGAGGGATATCTGCCATGACCACAAAGATCCTTATTGCCGGGGGCCTGGCTCTTCTCCTCGCGGGCTGTGTGCAGCCCGCCACGACCAGCGCGCCGCTGCAATCCGCCGCCAGCCCCACTTTGGTGGCGACCCCGGTGTCAAATACGACGCCGGCGCAGCAGGGACAGCGCTTCGGCAAATCCGTCTACTCGCCGGCATCGGGCGTTATTTGCGATACCTATGGCACGGCCTATTGCGCCGACGGCACCGGCATCTCGATGAGCTACACCGAACAGTACCTCGGCGCCGCCGCGGTGCAGAAATTCACCCGCATGACGGCGGGCGGTAGCTTCGATTCCTCGAACTTCGTGCTCAGCAACGGTGTCCAGTGCCGGGTGGCGGAAAAGGCCTGCTTCAAAAGCAAGAACTCCCGGACGGTCGATCGGGCCATAACCCGGGTGCTGTTTCCCTGACCAGCAGCCGCGGCGTGGGCCTTATTGTACACAGGCCCATTCCTTGGATTAAATATTGTATAAATCCCGGTTGCCGCTGAACCTTACGGCGTTTCTCCACGCCGCTATCCCCGGCCTATCCACAGGCTTTTCCCCCGCTGACGACTGCCTGTACCGCAGTGGCAGCGGGGGCACCTGTGCGGACCGCCCGGCCAGCGGCGGTCCGCAGCACGGCGGGGCTGTAAGGAAGGTTTGACGACCGCGCCCACACCGCAGCAGCATGCGACCAGCTTGCAGGAGAGACCCGCATGCAGCGTCGTCAGATACTCCTCGGCGCCGGAGGCGCGCTGCTCGCCGCCCCGCGCCTCGCCGCCGCGCAAGGCGCGCCGGGGTCGCGGGTGTTGCGCTTTGTGCCGCAGGCCGATCTGGCCCTGCTCGATCCGATCCATTCGGTCGCCTTCGTCAGCCGCAACCACGCGCTGCTGGTGTACGACACGCTGTATGGCTGGGATGCCGATCTCAAGGCGCGCCCACAGATGGCCGCCGCCCTGCCCGTGGTCGAGGAGGAGGGCCGCAAAGCCACCATCACCCTGCGCGATGGGCTGAAATTCCACGATGGCGAGCCGGTTCGAGCGCGCGATTGCGTGGCCTCCATCAAGCGCTGGGCCGGCCGCGACGCCTTCGGGCAGGCGCTGATGGGCGTGACGGAGGAGATCACGGCGCCCGATGACCGGCGCATCGTTTTCCGCCTGAAGGCGCCCTTTCCCCTGCTCGCCGATGCCATGGCGAAGGTCGGCACGCATCTCTGCGTCATGATGCCGGAACGCCATGCCAGCCTGCCCTCCTCGCAGGCGGTGCCGGAGATGATCGGCAGCGGCCCCTTCCGCTATGTGGCCGCCGAGCGGGTGCCAGGCAGCCGCAACGTCTATGCCCGCAACCCCGACTATGTGCCGCGTGCCGAGCCGCCAAGCTATCTGGCGGGCGGCAAGACGGTGCATTTCGACCGGGTGGAATGGCTGACCATCCCCGATGGCGCCACCGCTTCCGCCGCCCTGCAGCGGGGCGAGATCGACTGGTGGGAACAGCCGCCGGTCGATCTGGCCACCCCCTTGAAGCGCGCCCGCGGCGTCAAGATCGACATCCTCGACCCGAACGGCTCCATCGGGTTCCTGCGCTTCAACTGCCTCCATCCCCCCTTCGACAATCCGGCGATCCGCCGCGCCATCCTGCGCGGCACCAACCAGCAGGATGCGATGATCGCGACCGTCGGCGACGACCCCGCCTACCGCCGCACGCCCTATGGCTTCTTCGCCCCCGGCTCGGTCATGGCGAGCGATGTCGGGCTGGACAGCTTCACGCCGCCGCTATCGTCGGACGCGACGCGGCAAGCGCTGGCCGCCGCCGGCTATCAGGGGGAGCGGGTGAACCTGCTGGCCGCGGCGGATTTCCCGGTGATCAATGCCATGGCCGAGGTCTGCGGCGACATGCTGCGCAAGGTGGGCGTCAATCTCGATTACGTCTCGACCGATTGGGGCACTGTCACCCAACGCATCCTGAAGCAGGACCCGCCGGCCCAGGGCGGGTGGAACATGATGGTGAGCTACACCGCCGGGTCGGCCCAGGTGAATCCGGCCGCCAACAACCTGATCCGGGGCCATGGCCGCGCCGCGATCTTCGGCTGGCCGACGATCCCCGAACTGGAGACGTTGCGCACCGCCTGGTTCGCGGCGCCAGACGAGGCCACACAGGCGCGGATCGGGCGGGAGATGCAGAAGGTAGCGTTTGAGCAGGTGCCCTATGTGCCGCTCGGCCAATTTTTCTCGCCGACCGCGCTGCGCGCCGATCTGCAGGACATGCAAAAGGGCGTGGCGCTGTTCTACGGCATCCGGCACGCCTAGAGCGCGATGCGTTGAGACGGAATCGCCGAAGGCGCTGAATCGCGCGATCCAACACATGCTAGAGCGGGCTGCGTGAACGCAGCATGCTCTAGCAGGTTGCGTTGGGATGGATTACCATGTGATACGTCTCAACGCAGATAACCTGCTCTAACTATTATGTTTCTAGAGCAATACCCGTTCAGGTGATCCCACCGGAACGGGTATTGCTCCCGGCGCAGCGCGGCGGCTCTCGATACCGCATCGTCCGGATCAGAAGGGCCGCCCGGGCGATTCCGTCGGAACGGGGATTGCTCTAATGTCTGGCCTTGCCAGCCTCCCGCGCCGTTCCTTGGGTCGCCCATCAACGGAACGGGTCGGCTGGCCGAGCGACACGAGCGTCTTCGCCGCATCGACGGAAGCGTCGAACCGGCGACGCGGTTTTGACCTGGCAGGGGCGCAACCGCGAATGGGCGGCTGAAGGGATGAGAACGGGCGGCGCGCATGGGCTGGACGGATGATCTGCTCGATTCGCTCGGGGCCCGGCTGGCCCGGCATATCACCATTCCCACCAGCCTGCCGCCACGCAGCGCCGCGGCGCTCGCGCCTTATGCGAAGGAACTGCGGCCGGGCGATGTGCTGCTGGTCGATGGCGGCCAGGCCCGCATTGCCGCTGCCATCAAGTACCTGACGCAGTCCACCTGGTCGCATGCCGCGCTCTGCGTCAGCCGCGCCGATAACGGCGAGTTGGACCTGGTGGAGGCCGAGGTCGGCACCGGTATCATCCGCTCCCCCTTGCGGAAATACGCCGGCTTTCATTTGCGTATCTGCCGCCCCGTCGGGCTGACCGATACGGCGTTGGCCGATCTGACAGGCTTCGCCATCAGTCGGATCGGCGGCGCCTACGACCTCCGCAACGTCATCGACCTCGCCCGCTGGCTACTGCCGACGCCGCCGGTGCCGGAGCGGTTTCGGCGACAAATGATCGCGCTCGGCTCCGGCGAGCCAACGCGCGCGATCTGCGCCAGCCTGATCGCGGAAGGCTTCAATCGTATCGGCTACCCGATCCTGCCCAGTATCGAGTATCTCGGCGGCGCCGGCACGGCGGAGGCGCGGGAGGTGCTGCGTCTGCGCCACCATTCGCTTTATACGCCGCGGGATTTCGACGTCTCGCCCTATTTTGCCGTCATCAAGCCGACGCTGGTCCAGGGCTTCGACTATCGCCAATTGCACTGGGCGGCGGGCGAACCCCCACCCAGCGCAGCGGCGATAAGCGAGCCATGATCCAGCCATACCGCCGCCCCCAAGCCGAAAGCGGGATGCGGGATGCGGGAGCAAATGAGAACGCATTCTGCCCTAAAGTAGCAGCCGCCGCGTCCCGCCCGCCCCCGCCAGACCGAGTGCGCGATTGCAGCCCTGGTAGGCCTGCTCGCTCGCCGGGGTCCAGACCGGCGCGCCGGCTCGCATCGGCGGGGTGCAGGGAAAGCCGATGCATTGCGTGGCCTGAAAAACTGGCTGGGCCAGCCGCCAGCCGGCATCGCCCTCGAGCCGGCAGACCAGTTCCTGCGCCCCGCCGCAGCCGGCGAGCAGCAGCCCGAGAAGCAGCGGAATCATACGCATACCGCCAGGCTGGCGGCGCATTGGTAAAGCCGCGGTTAAGCCGGCTTCCCACCGCCGCGCCGCTGCGCCACCCTCCGCCCGACCGGAGAGGACCCGCCATGACCAGCCTGCTCGCGCCGCTCACCCTACGCGGCGTTACCCTGCGCAACCGGATCGTCGTACCGCCGATGTGCCAGTATTCGGCGACCGATGGCCTCGCCCAGCCCTGGCACATGGTGCAGTACGGCCGCTTCGCGGTGGGCGGCGCTGGGCTCGTGATCCTGGAGGCGACTGCGGTCTCCCCCGAGGGGCGGATCACCCATGGCGATCTCGGGATCTGGAGCGCGGGGCACGCCGCTGCCCTCGCCCCGATTGCCGCTTTCATGGCCAGCCAGGGCTGCGTCCCCGGCATCCAGCTAGGCCATGCCGGACGCAAGGCCAGCATGCAGCGCCCGTGGTACGGCAACGGCCCGTTGAACGCCGAGGACCGCGCCAGGGGCGACCTGCCCTGGACCATCCTCGCCCCCTCCGCCATCCCGGTCGATGACGGATACATGACCCCAGCCGCCCTCGATGAGGCCGGGATCGAACGCCTCATTGACGCCTTCGCCGAGGGCGCTCGCCGCGCCGCCGGCGCCGGCTTCGAGGTGGTCGAGCTGCACATGGCGCATGGCTATCTGCTGGCGAGCTTCCTCTCGCCCCTCAGCAACCGCCGCAACGACGCCTTCGGCGGCGACGCCACCGGCCGCCAGCGCTTCCCCCTGGCCGTGGCCCGTGCGGTGCGCGCCGCCTTCCCCGCCGACAAGCCGGTCTTTGTCCGCATCTCAGCCGTTGATGGCGCTGAGGGCGGGCTGACGCTCGAAGACCAGATCGGTTTTGCCCGCGAGCTCAAGACAATCGGCATCGACGTGGTCGATTGCTCCTCCGGCGGCATCGCCGGCAGCGCCACGGCGGCGCGCGGGCCGCGCCGGGACTATGGTTTCCAGGTGCCCTATGCGAAGGCGATCCGCGCCGAGGCCGGCATTCCCACCATGGCGGTTGGGCTGATCGTCGATCCACGCCATGCCCAGTCGGTGCTGGATGAGGGCAGCGCCGATCTGATCGCGGTCGGCCGGCAGTGCCTGGAAGATCCGAACTGGCCGCAACGCGCCCAAGCGATGCTGACCGGGGCCACGCAATGGGCCGATTGGCCGCAGCAGCATGGTTGGTGGCTGGCCAATCGCGCCGGCACGCTGGACCGCCTTGGCCCCTGGCAGGCGGGATAACCGCTTCGGCATCACCGCCCCGCCTGGGCGCGTGGTACAGCCGGCAGCATGATGGACCCCTTACCCACCGCCGGTGGCAAGCTCGCCGCCTTCATTGCGCGGGCCCGCGCCGCTGGCCCGGCGTTGCCTTGTGCGGTCGTCCATCCCGTCGATGCCGCGAGCATCGAAGGGGCGTTGGACGCGGCGGCGGCGGGGCTGATCATCCCGCTCTTCGTTGGTCCGGCGGCGCGCATCCGTGCCGCCGCCGCCGCCTGCGGCCGCGACCTCTCGCCCTGGCCGATGATCGATACCCCGCACAGCCATGCGGCGGCCGAACAGGCCGTCGCCCTGGTGCGCGAAGGCCGCGCCGGCGCGCTGCTCAAGGGCGCGCTGCATACGGATGAGCTGATGGCCGCGGTGGTGGCGCATGACACCGGGCTGCGCACCGAGCGCCGGATCAGCCATTGCTTCCTGATCGACGTCCCGCGGTACCACAAGCCGTTGATGATCACCGATGCGGCGATCAACCTCGCCCCTGATCTCGACACCAAGGCGGATATCGCGCGCAACGCCATCGATCTTGGCATTGCCCTGGGCATCGCCCGCCCAAAGCTTGCAGTGCTCTGCGCGGTGGAGACGGTGACGGCGAAGCAGCCAGCAACGGTCGATGCCGCAGCGCTCTCCAAGATGGCAGAGCGCGGGCAGATTGAGGGCGGCGTCGTCGATGGGCCACTCGCCTTCGATACGGCGATCAGCGCCCGGGCGGCGGCGGCCAAACACCTGACCAGCCTGGTTGCCGGCGACCCGGATATCCTGCTGGTGCCCGATCTGGCCAGCGGCAACATGGTGGCCAAGCAGCTGCAATATCTCGCCGGCGCGGCAAGCGCCGGCGTCGTCGTCGGCGCCCGCGTGCCGATCGCGCTGACCAGCCGGGCCGAAGGCGCAGCGGCGCGGCTCGCGAGCTGCGCCGTCATGCGCCTCGCCGTCCAGATGCGCCTCACCCGGCATGGCGGCGGGGCTTAGAGCATGCTGCGTTCACATACGTTCACGCAGCCCGCTCTAGCATGTGTTGGATCGCGCGATTCAGCGCCTTCGGCGATGCCGCCTCAACGTATCGCGCTCTAGGGCAATACCCGTTCAGCCCGAACCATCTAGCCGAATCCCTGGCTCTAGAAAAATCTCTTGCTCTAGAAAATAGTGTTTCCAGAGCAGCCCCTGATCGACTGGATCGGGATTGGCGGCTTACGAGGCTATCGATGCATTAAGCCTTGCGTGAGAGGCTGCCCGCGCCATCGGGAAAATACCGCCGCCCATGTCCGCCTCCACCCCCCGCCTCCACCAGCCACGCCGTTGCGCTGCCGTGCCGGGCTAATCCAGTGCCGGCCGAGATTCGTCACGTCCTGTTCACTCATGCGGAGGCGCTGGAGGCGGCTGTCGATCATCTGCGCCGCAGCCATCAACACCTGCCGCGTGGGGTGGTGGTGGCGACCGCTTTCGAGGAGCCGAAGCCGAACAGCAGCGGGCGCTTCACCTTCCAGGTGGCAGCAGATGGCGATGCCGGCGCCGCCGTCCCCTTCGCCGTCGAGGGGGAGGCGCTGCTCACCGCGCTGATCACCTATTGCAAGGGCCGCGGCATCCCCCTGCCAATGCGTGCCGACAAGCGCCTGGGAGCCTTCGGTAACCGCATCGGGCTGGTCATGAGCCTGGGTGCCAAGGGCGGCGAGGCACTGCGCATCGACTGATCCAACGGCGCGCGGCGCCCACGCCCTGTGCCCCACCGCGGCGCGCGCTATAAAACCAGCCCACCCCCGGGGAGGTCTTCCGCCATGTCCGTGACCCGCCGCGCCGCCTGGCCGCTGTTCGCCCTGCCCGCCCTGCTCCGGCCCGCCCCAGCGCGCGCCCAGGCCGCCTGGCCGGATCGACCGGTGAAGATCATCGTTCCCTTCCCCCCTGGACAAGCGGCCGACACGCTGACCCGGCTTTATGCCGAACAGCTCTCCCAGCGCTGGCCGCAGCGGGTGATCGTGGAAAATCGCGGCGGGGGCGCCGGGGCACCGGCGCTTGAAGCCGGCGCCCGGGCTGCGCCCGATGGCTATACGCTCACCGCAGGCACCTCCGGCACGCTTGGCGTCAATCCCTCCGTCCTGCCGCGCATCCCCTACGATGCGGAGCGCGACTTCGCCTTCATCGGCAATGTCGCCATCCTGCCGCTGCTGATCGTGGCCCATCCCAGCTTCCCCGGCCGCGACGCGCAGGCGGTGGTAGCGGCAGCGAAGGCCCGCCCTGGCGGGGTGGATCTGGCCACCGCCGGGCCGGCCAGCAGCCAGCACATGTCGGCCGAGCTGTTTGCCCACATGACCGGCACCAAGTTCAACATGGTGCATTACCGCGGCAGCGGCCCGGCCATGGCCGACCTGCTGGCAGGGGTGGTGCCGCTAATGTTCGACAGCGTGACTTCCGCCCTGCCGCAGATCCAAGCAGGCAAGGTCATACCCATCGCGGTGACCACGCCGACACGCGCCCCGCAGCTACCAGCGGTGCCGACCATCGCGGAGACCGTCGCCCCCGGCTATGGCGCCTATGGTTGGACCGGGCTGGTCGGCCCGGCCGGGCTGCCGACGGAGTTGGTCGCGAAGATCAACGGCGACCTCAACGCGGTGCTGCGCGAGCCGGCGATGCAGCAGCGCTTCCTGGACCTGGGCGGCACCGCCGCGCCAGGCACGCCGGAGGCTTTCGCCGAATTCGTCCGCCGCGAGATCGCGCAATGGCGAGAGGTGGCGCGCATCGCCAATGTCCGTCTGGAGGGCTGATGCCAACAGCATGAGGCTTTGACTCGTGCCGAGCGCCCGAACCGGCGCCGCGGTCAACGCCGCGCGCCTGAGGAACCAGAGGTTTCCGCCCGGCGATTAAGAGCCAGCAAAAGCCAATACCAGCGGTCAGAGGATTCGACTGCTGGTATGACAGACTGCAGGACTCCAGCCCAGGCGCGCCGGGCCCTTGCGCAATCCTCAGCGCGGCGGCGGCCCAATCCGGCAGCCTTCGGCGGTGATGGCGGCCAGCCGCAGCATACGCCGCGCCGCCACCGCCCCGCCTGCGGCCTCGCCAGCCACGTGTTGCAGGATCGGGTTTGATAGCAGAGCCCGGGCCGCAGCATCGACGGCGAGGTCGGTTGCGCCCACCGTCGCGGCGTCGAACAGCGTCCGCCGCAGCAGCGAGAGCGTCCCGGCAAAGCCCGGACGCAATCCGAACAGCCCGGCCACCTGCCGCACCAGCCGGACCCCGCGCCAGGCGAATATCACCACATCCAGCCCGGCGGAGGGCGATACGGCGGTCATCGCGAAGGCCTGCATCGCCGCCGCCCGGCCGAGCCCGGCCGCTTCGGCGGTCAGGGTCTCCTGCACCGGCGCCAGGATGGCGGCCAGCGCTTCGATGCTGCGGGCATCGCGGATGGCCGGCTGTAGCGGCGCCGCCTGCTCGACCGAAGCCGCCCAGCGCAGCGCCTCCGCCTTCGCCTTGGCAAGGTCACTACGGGCGAAGGCGGCGCGGGCTACGTCGGTATGGCGAATAGACCAGAGACCGCGCAACTCCCGCCATACGCCGCCGGCCAGCAGCACCACGCCGAGGCCGAGAATGCCGAGCGTAGCCCAGCCTTGCACCGGCCCCCGGGCGAATTGATCAGCGATGAAATTGACCGCCGAGAGCGCGGCAATGCCGCCGGCGATGAGACCCGCCCCGGCCAGTGCGCGACCGATCCCGCCCCAGCGAGAGGGCTCGACAAGCGGGGCCGGCGCCACCGGCACCACCGCCTGTTCCCATTGAAAATCGAGGCGCGGCGCCGACACCGCCCCCTCCTCGATGATTACCCGTGGCCCACGTGGGGGCTCAGCCGTTTCGCTCACAGCGCGTCTCCGATCAACGCCGCCAGGACCGCATCCAGGCCCAGATGCGGCACCCCGTGACCGCCCGCGGCGTCGAAGCGCGGCGGTTGGAATTCCGGCATTTCGAAGAAGCCATGCGCCCAATAGTCGGGCCCGGGCGGCTTCAGGGGAATATCGCCGGGATAAACCTTCGCCGGCTTGCCGCTCTCCAGCAGCACGCCGCGCACGGCGGCCACGGGACGGCCTTCCAGAGTCGCCACGTCATCTTCGGTACAGCGGATCGCCGCCATGGAATGGACGCTGCTGCTCACCCCGGCCGCCCCGGCACGCTGCGCCGGCCCGCCGGTCAGGCTGCCGAGCAACGCTTCCAGCGCGTGGCGCTGCCGTTCAGGCACATGGTCGGCCTTGGTGGCAACGAAGGCGACACGCTGCACGCCAACACCGGTCAGCCAATCCATCCAGCCGCCGCCATAGCGCAAGGCATCAGCGATCGCCGCCAGGGCCTCGGCGGTATCGGCGAAGGCTTCCGGCCCGGCGTGCAGAGCGCCCAGCACATCGACCAGCACCGCCTGCCGCTCGAACCTGCGGAAATAGGGCTCGAAAAACTCGGCCCGTTGCGCCGCGATATAAGCTGCGTGGCGATCGGCCAGCAGCCGCCCCAGCGGCCCCGCCGCCCCGCCTGGCAGGGGAAAGAACCAGAGCAGCGGTGTCTCCCCGCGCGGGCCAGGATTTAACAGGCGGCCGGGCTGGAGGAAACGAAAGCCCAGCCGGTCGCGGCAGGCGCGCAGCACATCGCGATAAAGCGCGGCACCCCGCCGCACGGTGCTCTCCTCGGCCGGCATGCCGGCGGGCAGGGCTTCGATGAAGGCAAGGAACTCCGCGGCGATGCCGGCGCGCGGGCCGCGCCGCAGGCGCGCCAAGGTCTCGGCCGACCAGGCGGCGTAGTCCTGCCGCAGCATCGGCAGATCAAGCAGCCATTCGCCCGGGTAGTCGAGGAGTTCCAGCGTGACGGTGCGCTGGCCGAGCACACCCGAGACCAGTCCGACCGGATCGGTCTGGCGCCGGACCTCCAGCACCAGTTCAAGCGTGGAGAGATCCTCGGTTCGCGGCGGCCAAGCCGGCGGGTCAGCGGCCAGCGCGGCGAGGTGGCCGGCGACATCGAAGCGCGGCAGCGCCTCGTTGCCCGGGGGGGCCACCCGCACGGCGTGCAGCCGGCCGCCCGCCGCCTTGCCCAGCGCATCGAGCGTATTCAGCCCGCGCCCCGCCGCCAGGAGATTGGCGAGCAGGGAAGTCAGAAAAACGGTCTTGCCGGCCCGGCTGAGACCGGTGACGGCAAGCCGAATGCGTTCCTGCCCGATCAGGCTGCGACCCAGCCGCTCCGCCCCATAGGCGGCGTCGCGGAACAGGCCGAAGGGGTCGAGGAGGTCCGACAAGGGTTACCGCTGGATCAGTTCAATTTTGTAGCCGTCCGGGTCCTCGACGAAGGCAATGATGGTGGTGCCGAACTTCACCGGCCCGGCCTCCCGCGTCACCCTGCCGCCGCCATGGCGGACCTTCTCGCAGGCCGCGGCCACATCGGGCACACCGAGCGCGAGATGACCGAAGGCCGAGCCTTGCTCGTATTTGTCGACGCCGTAGTTGTAGGTCAGCTCGATCTCCGCCTGGCCCTCGGCATTACCAGTGCCATAGCCGAGGAAGGCGAGCGTGTACTTGCCGTCGGGGACGTCGCGGCGGCGCAACTCCTGCATCCCCAGCAGATCAGTGTAGAATTTCACGCTGCGGTCGAGATTGCCGACACGTATCATGGTGTGCAGGAACTTGCTCATGCGCTTGTCTCCTCAGTGAAGGTCGCGGGATCGAACCCGAACAGAAAAAGGCCCGTCTCAGCCGCCGCGGCGCGCATCGCCGGGCGATCGACAAGGATGGTGCCGCCCGCCTCCACGGCGATACCTGCAAGGCCGGCGGCGGCGGCGGCGCGGATGGTGATCGGGCCGATCGTCGGCAAATCAAGACGCCGATCCTGCCCTGGCTTCACCAGCTTGACCAGCACGCCGCCGAAGCCTTCCCGCTTCAGGCCTGCGCAGCGGGAGAGTAGGGCGTCGGTACCCTCAATCGCTTCAACGCCGAGCACGAGCCCCTGCTGGATGACGACCGATTGGCCAACATCGACCGCGCCGAGCGCACGGGCGACCTGGATGCCACGGAGAATGTCGGAGCGGGCTTCATCGGGCAGCGCGCCGGCGAATAGCCCGGCGCCGGCCAGCACGTCGCCAAGAACCGACTGCGCCGAGACGACCCGGAAACCCTCCCCTTCCAGCACCTCGGCGACGGCGCGCAACAGGCTGTCATCGCCAAGGAAATAGGCCCGCCCGACGCGGGCAAGCAGGCGGGCCCCGGTGGCATCCGGGCGCAGGGCGCGGAACGCCGGGCGCTGGGCGCCGCCGGTCATGACCACCTCCGCCACGCCATGTTGGCGGAAGAACGCGAAAATGGTCCCAGCCGCGCCGGGTCGCTCGGCAATCACCGGCAGTCCGGCAAAATCCTCAGGCCTCGCCCAGCCTTCCAAGGCAACAACGGCAACGGTGCGACCGGCCGCGGCGGCGGTCCGCGCGACCCGCCGCGGCACGTCGCCGCCAGCGGCAAGCAGGCCGAGGGGGATCGGTGTGCTCACCGCTTTATTCCCCGCCCTCCTCGTCCACCCCGCCGAGTTCAGGCGCGGCCATGCGACCCGGCCGGACCAGTTGGCGACGGCGCGCGGGATCGCTGATGAAGGCGATCAGCTCCTCAACCAGCGGTTCCCCCGCGAAGCGGCGCGTCGCCTCCGCCAGTCGGCCGGCGAACTCGCCCTGCTCCTTGAACAGCAGGTTATGCGCGTTGCGCAGGGTCCGGAGTTGGTCGCGCGAGCCGCCATTGCGCAGCACCCCGATCCGGTTGAAGCCAACGAGACGGGCGGGCAGGCCGAAGACATAGCCGAAGGGCGGAATGTCGTTGGTGACGCCGGCCATGCCGGAGACCATGGCGAGCCGGCCGATCCGCACGGTTTGGAACACCGCCGCGCCGCCGCCGATGAAGCTGCGGTCACCGATATGGACATGTCCACCCAGCATGACGTTATTGGCAAGGATCACGCCGTCGCCGAGCTGGCAATCATGCGCGACATGCACTTGCGCCATCAGCATGCATTGCGCGCCGATGCGGGTCACGCCTTCCCCGCCGATGCTGGCGCGGTGCACCGTCACGCCTTCGCGGATTTCGCAACGCGGGCCGATCTCGGTCGCGGTCGGCTCGCCCTTGTATTTCAGGTCCTGCGGGGCGCTGCCAAGCGCTGCGAAGGGCAGCACCCGCGTCCCGGCCCCGATGCGGATGCGGCCATCGATCACGTTGTGCGAGGTAAGGATGACCCCTTCCTCCAAAACTGCCTCGGCCGCCACCGTACAGAAGGGGCCGATGATGCAGCCGGCGCCGATCCTCGCGCCGGGCGCGATTACGGCGGAGGGGTGGATCGAAGCGCTCACTTGTCGAGGATCATCGCGGTAATGACAGCCTCTGCCACGGTCTTGCCCTCGACCATCGCCTCACCGGCGAATTTCCAGATATTGCCGCGCTGCTTCTGCTTTTCGACGCGGACCCGCATCTGGTCCCCGGGAACCACGGGCTTGCGGAATTTCGCCGCATCGATCGACATGAAGTAGACCAGCTTGCCCTGCGCGTCCGGGCCCAAGGTCTGGACCACCAGGACCGCCGCGGTCTGGGCCATGCTTTCGATGATCAGCACGCCCGGCATCACCGGGTGATGCGGGAAATGGCCCTGAAAGAAGTTCTCGTTGATCGAGACGTTTTTGATGCCGGTGGCCGTATAGTTGTGCTGGAGATCGACAACCCGGTCGATCAGCAAAAAGGGATAGCGATGCGGAATAGCGCGCATAATCTGCGCAATATCCAACGCTTCGATCGAGCCAGACTGCGCCGCGCTGTCCTGCATGGCCTATTCCGCCTTCCCCCCCGCTTTCGCCTGCGCCAAGAGGCGCTTCAGCAAAGCCTGGTTGCGCCAGAACTCCCGAACCGGTTCGGCCGGTTCGCCGATGACGTCAGTCTTTTCCGGAACATCGTGCATCACCCCGGCCCTGGACCCAACGCGGGCGAAGCTGCCGATCCGGAGATGCCCGGCGAGCCCAGCCTGCCCGGCGATGCTGACATAGTCGCCGAGTTCGGTGGAGCCTGAGATGCCGGTCTGGCTGACCAGGATGCAACCACGCCCTGTCTTCACGTTGTGGCCAAGCATGACCAGGTTGTCGATGCGCGTCCCCGCGCCAATGACGGTATCCCCGAGCGCGCCGCGATCGATCGTCGCATTCGCCCCAATCTCAACCTCATCGCCCAACACCACCCGGCCGAGTTGCGGCATCGTCTCGAAGCGGCCTTCGGGTGTCGGCACGAAGCCAAAACCCTCTTGCCCCACCCGCGCGCCGGGATGCAGCACGACCCGCCGGCCCGCCAGGCAATGGGTAACGCTGGTATGAGCATGCAGGACGCAACCCTCACCCAGCACGGTGCCCGGGCCGACCACGGCGTGCGGGCCGATCAGACAGCCCGCGCCGAGTTCGGCCCCGGCACCGATCACCGCATAGGGACCCACCTCGCAACCCGGGCCGAGCAGCACCCCGGCTTCGATGACCGCAGTCGGATGGATACCGGATTTGGGAGCGAGCGGCGGGTGAAACAGCCGAGCGACACGGGCGAAGCCAAGCGCTGGCGTGCGGGTCACCAGGCCGAGGCTGCCCGCGGGCAGGCGTCCCGCGAAGTTTTCGGCAACCAACACCGCGCCGGCCTTGGTGGCGGTCAGCCGGTCCAGGTAGCGGCGATTGTCGAAATAGGCGACGTCGCCCGGCCCCGCCTCATCCAACGACGCGATGCCCGTGAAGCGGATCTCGGCGTCCGCTCCGCATTGGGCTGCGGCGGCGGCGAGGATATCGCCGAGCCGCTGCGGCCCGGCCTGCGGCACGAAGCGTGGATCGAGTGGCACGCTGGGATCAGCGCTGCGGCGCTGCGGGGGCGGCCGGGGCCGCCGGCGCGGCAGGGGCTGGCGCGGCAGGTCGCGGCGCCGCGCCGGTCGCCAGCGTATCCGGCGGTAGGGTAACGCTGCGGAGCGTACGGTTGAACTGCTGCGCCACTGCGGGGGTCAGGTCGAAGGGCGCGTCGTTGAAGATGACCAGCGCCCGCGGCAGGACGAGGTTGACCTGATGGCTGGCCGCGACCTGCCGGATGACGTTGCCTAGGCCCTGCTCGATCTCGACCAGCGCCTGCTGCGCGGCCTGTTCGATTGCCCGGCTGCGTTCCCGGAAGATCCGCTGACTGTCCGTGATCCGGTCTTGCAGCGCCCGCTCGCGGCCACGCACGTCGTCTGGGGCCAGCGTGCTGCGCTGATTGGCAAGTTGCTGCTGCGCGTCGCGCCAGCTGTTCTGCTCGCGCTGGAGGTCTTCGTTCAGCCGGTTGCGCCGCTTCTCGATCTCTTCGCGAACCTGGTTGAAGGCGGACGACACGCGCTGAATTTCCGGCACATCAACAATGCCGATGACGGCGTTGGGCGGCGGCTGTCCAGGGGCGAGCGGCGCGCCTGCGCGAGCTGCGGCCGCGGGTGGGCGCGCCGCGGCCGGAGGTTGGGCCGCCGGGGCTGCCTGCCCAGCTGGGGGCTGTTGTTGGGCGGCAGCGGGCGGCGGGGCGCGCCCGCCAGCGGGTGGCCTTTGCGGGGGCTGCTGCTGGCCCGGGGTGAACCATTCCTGGTTGGGCTGCGCGCCGGCCGGCGTCGCTATCGCCAAGGCAAGGCCGGCGGCAGAGAGAAGCTTGGTCAAGGTCATGGATGGTCGGGTTCCCGAGGGTGCGCGAGAGAGGTCAGAAACGGGTGCCGAAGCCGAATCGGAAGACCTGGGTCTGATCGTAGTATTCCTTCACCACCGCCTTGGCGACATCGATGTTGATGAGGCCGAAGGGGCTGCGCCAGGACACCCCGACGCCGACACCGACGCGGGGATTGGCGCTGGTCAGGATGGTTGAGCCGGCGAGGTACTGCGACTGGGCCTGATAACTGGCCGAATAGCTCTGCGACAGGGCGCCGACATCGACGAAAGCGCGTCCAATCAGCCCGAGTTCCGAGGGAATGCCCGGCAAGGGGTACCGAAATTCGGTTGTTTGGGTCCACATGAACTTGCCGCCCAACGCATCACCCGAAGGCGAGGCGCGCGGGCCAACGCCCGCCAACCGGAAGCCACGCAGGTTCTCACCGCCCAGGAAGAAGTGGTCGATGATCCGGTCCTTCGAGGTATTCGCTGTTCCGAAAAGGTCCTGGAGGTAGCCGATCGAGCCGAACAGGGCGAGGACATAGTCCGGATCGCCGAGCCATTGCTCGAACGGGATATAGTACTGACCATCGACGCGTCCGCGCAGGTAGCTGACATCGCCACCGATGCCAGCGAAGTCGGTGCCCGCCCGCACGACGCCGCCCTGATGCGGCACGATGAAACTGTCGCGCCAATCGTAGATCAGCGTTTGCGAGACTTGCGAGACAAGGCTCTGCCCGGCCTGCTGCTGAATATAAGGGGAGGCATTGGACGCGATATTGTAAACCTCGCGTTCGATCAGGCTGTAGGACCAAGTCTGGCGAAAGCGCTCATTAAACGCATAACCTGCGCGCAGCGCGAAGCCAGCTCGCCGTTCCGAATAGGAGGCGATGCTTTGCAGGTTGCGCTGGATGTAGAAGATGTCCGCGCCGGCCGCAAGATTGCGGTCGAGGAAATAGGGATCGGTGACAGAGAGATCGAGCTGGCTCCGCTTCTGCGCCAGCGTGCCGTTGATACGGGCATCGACGCCGCTGCCGACGATGTTGCGCTCTCTCAGACCGATATCGACCAACGCGCCGGCATCGGTCGAATAGCCGCCACCAATGGAGACCTCGCCAGTCGCCCGTTCGACCACCTGGGTGTTGACCACCGCTTTGTCAGGGGCTGAGCCGGGCGAGGAGTTGATCTGTGCGTCGGAGAAGTAGCCGAGATCGCGCAACCGTTGGCGGGAGCGACGGATCGCCGCCGCGTTGAAGGCATCGCCCTCCACCAGCCGGAACTCACGCCGGATCACCTTATCCTTGGTGCGGGTATTGCCGTTGATATCGATCCGCTCGACGTAGATATGCGGCCCGTCGTTCATCTCGAAGCTAAGATCGACGGTTCCCTGCTCGCGGTTCCGCGCAATGCGCGGTTGGATTTCGACGAAGGGAAAGCCGATCTGGTTCGCCGTGTCTTGCAGCGCCAGGCCGATCCGCTCCACCGCATCGCCATCGTACCAGTCACCGGGCTCGATATCGATCACCCGCCGAACCCGGGCGCCGTCCAGGTTGCGGACATTGGACACGAGGTCGATCTTGCCGATCCGGTACCGGGTCCCCTCGGCGACCGTGTAGGTTACGAAGAAACCAGTGCGGTCGGGCGCCAGTTCAGCGGTGGCGCCGGTGATTTCAACATCAGCGTAGCCATTGCGAAGATAGTAGCGGCGCAGCAGTTCACGATCGAAGGCGAGACGTTCAGGATCGAGCTGATCGGAGGAGGAGAAAAGGCGATACCATGCCTGCTCCTTCGTGCTTACGACCTCCTTCAGCTGGCTGTCTGAATATTGCAGGTTACCGACGAAGTTGATGCGCGCGACGAGAGCGGCATCACCTTCCTGAATCTCATAGACGACATCGACCCGGTTCTGGTCCTGGCGGATGATCTTCGGCTCGACAATCGCGGTGAAGCGGCCACGCTTGGCATAAAGCTCCTGCAAGCGCTGCCGGTCTGCCTGCACCGCTTCGGGCGTATAGACGGCGCGCGGCTGCAACTGCGTCTCTTTGCGCAGATTGTCGTCGGAGACCTTGCGGTTCCCCTCGAAGGCGATGCGGTTGACGATCGGGTTCTCGACCACCTCGACGATCACCCGGTTGCCATCGCGGCCGACCTTCACATCCGAAAACAGGCCGGTGGCAAAGAGCGATTTCAGGCTGCGATCCAGCCGATCAGCATCGAACCGGTCGCCCGGCTGTAACAGCATGTAGGAGCGGACGGTATCAGCCTCGATCCGCTGGTTCCCGCGCACATCAATGGTTCGGATAATGTTCGGGTCGCCCGGCACGGGGCGGGCCGGCGCGGGGCGAGCCGCCGCCGGAGCTTGCCCCGTGGGACGCGGCTGCGCGCCCAACCGCGCCGAGGGCGCGACTATGGCCAGCCCGAGGATCGCAAGCAGCAGTAGTCTGGGAGTCAGGGACAAGGGCCGTCCGTGTGCTTGGGGTTCCGCGGTACAACGAAGGATAGCCCCGCGGGCGGCGAGTCGCCACCCCGCCCGCTCCAGCACCTGCCAAATCGTCGTTCCGGTCACCCGAACAACCGGGAAAACCACTTGCCGATGCTGCCTTCGATGATGTCGTTGCTCGAGGCGAAGAGGAACAGCCCAATCAGCAGCGCGAAGCCCGCCCGGAAGCCGAGTTCCTGAACCTTCGGCGGCAGCGGCCGACCGCGGATCGCCTCGGCGGCGTAGAACATCAGGTGACCGCCATCCAGAACCGGGATGGGAAAGAGGTTGATCAGTCCCAGACTCACCGATAGCACTGCCATCAGATTGATCAGTGGCGTCAGGCCGAGATTGGCCGCCTCGCCGCTGATTTCGGCAATCTTGATCGGCCCGCCCAACTCCTTGGCGCTGCGCTTTCCGGTCAGCATCTCGCCGATGCCGGAGAGAGTCTGAGTGGTGATCTCCCAGGTCTGCGCGGCCCCGGCGGTCACCGCCTGCACCGGCCCCAGCCGCTCGAAATGCCCGACGCCTCCCTGGATGCCAAGCCGGCCGGTAGCATTCGGCGCCTCGCCCGCAGGCTCGGGCGTGACAGTCAGGGTCTGCTCGGCGCCGTCGCGCAATACGCGGATGGCGACCGGCTGCCCGGCCCGCGGCTGGATGTAGCGCTGCACCTGATCAAACCGCTGCACCCTTGCGCCGTCGAGCGCCTGAATTTCATCGCCTGCCCGCAGCCCGCCCCGTTCGGCGGCCGAACCGGCCATCACCTGGCCAATGCTGGTGCCGCCCACGGGCTGGCCGACGACCATGTAGAGCCCGGCGAAAAGCAGGATCGCCAAAAGGAAATTCGCCACCGGCCCAGCGGCGACGACGATCGCCCGGCTGCCGACGGACTTGTCGTGGAAGGTCTCCCCCGGGCGCCAGGCGGCGCGCTGTTCGGCGGTGACCTCGGCCGGGTTCTCCTGCCCATGCAGCTTCACGAAGCCGCCGAGAGGGATCCAGGAAATGCGCCATTCGCATTCCCGGCTGTCGGTCCAGCGTAGGATCGGCTTGCCGAAGCCGATTGAGAAGACATCGACCCGCACGCCGCGCCACCGCGCCGCCAGGTAATGGCCGAGTTCATGGATAAACACGAGGACACCAAGCACCGCCACGAAGGCGATCAAGGTCCGCGGCAAGGCCGGCAAGGCCGTCCAGAAAGCACTCAAAAGATCCACGTCAAGCCCCTCCAGCGGGCATCAGGCGGCAGCGGCGCGGCGCGCCGCTAGTCGGTTGGCGAGTGCCCGCGCTGCCGAGTCCAGCGCCAGGACTTCGTCCAGCCCAGCGACCGCCGGGGCACCGAGCTGCTGCATCGCCTCCTCCACCACCGCGGCGATGTCGAGGAAACCGAGGCGACGATCAAGAAACAGCGCCACCGCGATCTCGTTCGCCGCATTCAGGATAGTTGGGGCGCCGCCCCCCGCATTCAAAGCCTCCCTCGCCAGTCGAAGCGCCGGAAAACGCGCCGGATCGGGGGCGGCGAATTCCAGCCGGCCAAGCGCGGCCAGATCGAGCCGTGGCAGCACCACCGGCATGCGATTCGGCCAGGCGAGGCAATGGGCGATCGGCGTGCGCATGTCCGGCGTGCCTAGCTGGGCGAGGATCGAGCCATCGGCGTACTGCACCATGCCGTGGACGGTCGATTGCGGGTGCACCAGCACCTCGATCCGCTCGCTCGGGATGGGGAACAGCCGGGCCGCTTCGATCACCTCCAGGCCCTTGTTCATCATCGTCGCGCTGTCGACCGAGATCTTCGCGCCCATCGACCAAACCGGGTGCTTCACCGCCATCTCCGGTGTCGCCGCGCGCATGGTGGCGAGATCGGCCGTGCGGAACGGCCCGCCCGAGGCGGTCAGCACGATCTTCTCGATCAGCGCCGGGTCCTTGGTGTCAAGCGCCTGGAAGACCGCATTATGTTCGGAATCGCAGGGCAGCAGGGTGGCACCGGTACGCGCGGCAACCGCCAGAACGATCTCTCCGGCGCAGACCAGGCTTTCCTTATTGGCAATGGCGACGGTCCTGCCGCATTCCAGCGCCGCAAGGGTGGCGCGCAGCCCAGCTGCACCAACGATCGCCGCCATGGTCCAATCCACCGGCCGGCCAGCGGCCTCGATCACAGCTTCTGGGCCGGCCGCGGCCTCGATCCCGCTGCCGGCGAGCGCCTCACGCAAGGCATCGAGCCCGGTCGGGTCGGCAACGACGGCAAGCCGGGCGCCAAATTCGCGCGCCTGCGCGGCGAGCCCCACCACATCGCGCCCGGCAACCAGGACCTCGATCCCATAGGCACCGGGCGGGGCAGCGGCCACCAGAGCGAGCGTACTCCGCCCAATCGAGCCCGTACTGCCCAGAATGGTCAGGCGTTTCATACCGCGAGTCGTCCTTCCTGCCGGGCCTTCATGGCCATAATACCCGTCCGGCGCCGAACACCAGCACCGCCAGCGCCGCAATCGGCGCGGCGGCCAGCACCCCATCCAGCCGATCGAGCAGACCACCATGGCCGGGGATGAGGGACGAGCTGTCTTTCACATGATAGCGGCGCTTCAGCCAGCTCTCGAACAGGTCCCCCACCTGGCTGGCGATGCCAAGCAAGGCGGCCAGCGCGGCCACGATCAACCAGCCTTTGCCCAATCCACCCACTGCACTGGCCACCGTAAGACCCACCGTCACCGCGGCGAATAAGCCCCCGACCGCTCCCGACCAGGTCTTGTTCGGCGAAATCCCTGGCGCCAGCTTTGGCCCGCCAAGGGCGCGACCGGCGAAATAGGCGCCGATATCGCTCGCCCAGACGATCGCCAGAACAAATAGCACATTCGCCGCCCCACCGGGCGCCTGCCGCAGCCCAAGCAGTGCCAGCGCCGCAACGCCGAGATAGGCGAGGCCGAAGCCAAGCCAGCCGTCCCGAAAGGCCAAGGCAAGGCCGCCAAGACCGACCAGCAACCAGGCCGCCGGCCAGAGCCCTACCAGCCCAAGGCCGAGGGCGGCGAGCATCGCCAAGGGTACGGCAATGCCCGGCCAGCGCCGCCAATCCCCGCCACAGAGGCGCACCCATTCCCAGGCGAGCCCGAGGGCGGCAAGCACGACCAGCCCAGCCCAGAGTGCCCCGCCCAGCCAAAGGGCGAGCAACGCCACCGGCACCAGAACGGCAGCCGAGGCAATGCGCAGCCGCAGGTCGGGCCAGCGAGCGGGGCCGAGATCAGCCGGTGCGGGCACCGTAGCGCCGCTCCCGCCGGCCATATTCGCGGAGCGCTTCGGCGAGGTGCGGCTGGCCGTAATCAGGCCAAAGCACATCCTGGAAGACAAACTCGGCATAGGCGGCCTGCCAGAGCAGGAAATTTGACAGGCGCTGCTCGCCTGAAGTGCGGATGATCAGGTCAGGATCGGGCATCGCCGCCGTGTAGAGGAAACGCCCAAGGCTCGTCTCGTCAATGCTCGCTGGATCAAGCCGCCCGTCCTGAACCGCCCGTGCCATGGCGCGGGCGGCGGCGGCGATTTCGCTGCGAGCCCCGTAGGAGAGGCAGACGGTGAGCGTCAGCCGTCGCCCAGCGGCGGTCTGCGCCTCGGCACGCTCGATCTCGCGCATCGTCTCCGCACCGAAGCGCTCACGCTCCCCGATCACCTGCAGGCGGATGCCTTCCTTGGCGAGTGTCGCAACCTCGGCGCGCAGGTAGAATCGCATCAGCCCGGTCAACGCCTTCACTTCCTCAGCCGGTCGCAGCCAATTCTCTGAGGAAAACGCATAAAGCGTGAGCCACTGCACCCCGGCCTCGATTGCCGCGCGAATGGTACGGCGCACCGCCTCCGCCCCGGCCTTGTGGCCAAGCGCCACGGGCAGGCCGCGCTGTTCCGCCCAGCGGCGGTTGCCGTCCATGATGATCGCGACATGGCGCGCCGTGGTCGGCGGCGTGACCGCGATCGGCCGTACCGGCGCGAGAGTCGCCTCGTCGAGCGGCGCATGGGTCATGATGGGTTGAACGGTCGTGGGCATCGCTCAGACCTGCCTGACGTCCTTCTCCTTATCGCCGAGCGCGCTATCGACCTGCTTGATATAAGCGTCTGTCAGCTTCTGGACCTCATCGGACCAACCCTTCGCCTCGTCCTGGCTGAGCGGGGCCTTCTTGTCCTTTTCCTGCGCTTTGATCTGTTCCATGCCGTCGCGGCGGACCCCGCGCACCGCGACGCGGGCGGCTTCGGCGTATTTATGGGCGGTCTTGACCAGTTCGTTCCGCCGCTCCTGGGTCAGCGGTGGCAAGGGCACCCGGATCACCTGCCCTTCGGTCTGCGGATTCAGGCCGAGACCCGAGTCGCGGATCGCGATTTCCACCGCCTTGATCACCGACTTGTCCCAGACCTGGACCGAAAGCAGCCCGGGGCCGGCGACCGAGACGTTGGCCACCTGGTTCAATGGCTGGTTGTTGCCATAGGCCTCAACCCGGATCGGCTCCAGCAGCGCGGGGCTGGCGCGCCCGGTGCGCAGGCCAGAGAACTCCTTCTTCAGAAGGTCTACCGCGCCGTCCATGCGGCGCGTTAGATCCTGCTTCAGAGTCTTGATATCGGCCGGCATGACCCTCTCCCCCTGGGATGCGGACGCGCTCCGCCCTGTGGTGCGCGCGCGGTCACTGTTCGATGACGGTCGTGAACCTTCCCTCGCCGCGCATAACAGCGGTAAAGGCTTCCGGTTCATGGATGTCGAACACGATGATCGGCAATTTATTCTCTCGCGCCAGGCTGATCGCCGCCGCATCCATGACCGCAAGATCGCGCGCCAGCATGTCGTGGTAGGTCAGCGTGACATAGCGCTCCGCCCCAGGACTCTTGCGCGGATCGGCGGCATAGACGCCATCGACCTGGGTCCCTTTCAGCAGGACGTCGCAGCCCATCTCTACCGCCCGCAGCGCCGCCGCCGTGTCAGTGGTGAAAAAGGGGTTGCCCGTGCCGGCAGCGAAAATGACGACCCGGCCCTTTTCCATATGCCGGATCGCACGACGGCGGATGTAGGGCTCGCACAACGAGGCCATGGGGATCGCTGACTGCACCCGAGTTGGCAGACCGACCCGCTCCAGCGCGTTCTGCATGGCGAGTGCGTTCATCACGGTCGCCAACATGCCGATGTAATCGGCCTGGGCCCGTTCCATGCCAGCTGCCGCACCGGAGATGCCACGAAAAATATTGCCCCCGCCGATGACGAGACAGACCTGCAACCCGAGGTCGATCACGCCTTTCACATCCGCGGCGATCTTACCGAGCACGGCGGTATCCAGGCCGTACTCGCGCTTCCCCATCAGCGCCTCGCCGGACACCTTCAGCATCACGCGCTGGTAGTTGGGCCGGGTGGTCATAGATAAGGTCCTTGGCGCGCCGAAGTGATGACCGATTTACTGATGGTATCGCCGGACGGCAAGCACCAGCGGCATAGATTCGGCGGTGGGCGGGACCGAGGCTGATGGCCTCGGCCCCCCCGACGTCAACGGCCGAGACCGGCGGTCGCCGCAACCTCGGCGGCGAAGTCGGTCGCTGCTTTCTCGATCCCCTCGCCCAGTTGGAAGCGGGCGAAACCGGTCAAGTCGCCACCCGCTTTCTTCACCACTTCCTTCACCCGGGTCTCGCCATCGTGAACCCAGACCTGCTCCAGCAGGACGACTTCTTCGTAATATTTGCGGATTCGGCCTTCAACCATCTTGGCGATGATCGCTTCCGGCTTGCCCGAAGCCCGGGCCTGTTCGGCCAGCACGGCCTTCTCGCGCTCAAGCGCCGAGGGATCGACCGCTCCGGCATCAAGCGCCTCCGGCCGGGCAGCGGCCACATGCATGCCGATCTGCCGCCCAAGCTGCTCGAGCACCGCGAGTTCCGACTGCCCTTCGAGCGCGACCAGCACGCCAATCTTCCCGAGCCCGGGGCGAATGGCGTTGTGCACATAGCTAGCGACCGCGCCGTTTGCCACTTCGAAGCGCTTCGCGCGGCGGATGGTCATATTCTCGCCGATGGTGGCAATCAGATCGTTCAGCTTCTGCTGCACGCTGTACTTGCTGCCCGGATATTCGGCGTGCTTCAGCTGTTCGACATCATCACCGAAGACCAATGCCAGGCCGGCGAGCTCGGCGACAAACTGCTGGAAATGCTCGTTGCGGGCGACGAAATCGGTCTCGGCGTTGACCTCGACCATGGCACCGACCTGCGGGCCGGTGGCAACGCCGACCAATCCCTCGGCGGCGACGCGGCCGGACTTCTTGGCTGCAGCCGACAGGCCCTTCTTGCGTAGCCAGTCGATCGCCGCCTCCATGTCGGCGGCGCTCTCGACCAGAGCTTTCTTGCAATCCATCATACCCGCGCCGGTCTTGTCGCGCAGGTCGCGCACCAGCGCCGCGGAAATCTCGGCCATCTTTCAGCCCTCCTTGGTCGCGGCGCCAAGCGCCGCAGAATGCGCCGCGGCCCGAGGGCCGCGGCCAGCTTCTGTATCCACAGCGCCGATCAGGCCTGCAGCTGCGGCGCCTCAGCCTCGGCCACCAGCGCGACCTCGGCGGTCTCGGCCACCTCGGCAGCAGGATCGTCGGTAGGCAGTTCGGCCGCGGCGCCGAGATCGACGCCCGAATCCTGCAGATTGGCCGAGATGCCATCGAAGACCGCGCCAGCGATCATGTCGCAATACAGGTTGATCGCGCGGATAGCATCGTCGTTACCCGGGATTGGGAAGGCGATACCCTTCGGATCGGCGTTCGAATCAACGACTGCGATGACCGGGATGCCAAGCTTATTGGCCTCCTCGATTGCCAATTTTTCCTTGACCACATCGATCACGAAGATGATGTCCGGCAGGCCGCCCATCTCCTTGATGCCACCAAGCGCACGGTCGAGCTTCTCTTTCTCCCGCGTTAGCATCAGGATCTCTTTCTTGGTGAGACCCTGCACGCCGCCGGCGAGCTGCTCGTCCATCTGCTTAAGGCGCTTGATGGAGCCGGTGATGGTCTTCCAGTTGGTCAGCATGCCGCCGAGCCAGCGATGGTTGACGTAGTACTGGCCACATTTGGTTGCCGCTTCGGCCACGTATTCGGCAGCCGCCTTCTTGGTCCCGACAAAGAGCACGCGACCGCCGCCGGCAACCACATCGCG